>Ga0116231_10015124_pt1 | contig 10073 bp, 7 predicted proteins | sample S1TSphgellanicum_2_FD_89695 | JGI IMG/M metagenome (GOLD analysis project Ga0116231, IMG submission 89695) | Host-associated microbial communities from peat moss isolated from Minnesota, USA - S1T2_Fd - Sphagnum magellanicum MG | ecosystem: Host-associated > Plants > Peat moss > Unclassified... | reverse complement strand
TTTTTTTAATTTGAAAAAATTTTTTTTTTTTTTTTTGAAATTCATATAATCTATATATATATATATTAACATACATATAATATATATATATATATATATATATATATATATAAGTTGAATTACAAACTTCCAGTTCTTGTGAGCAAAAAACTTATATAAATAATTTCAAATTTTTAATTTTGGTAAAGAAAGTTATCTACCAACAAAACCTCACACCCCAAGTCCATTACAATATCAATTAACATGTTAACATGTTGAAATTTGAATCACCATATACCCCAAAAAAATGAATTCAATAAAAACGTAAAGACTTTCTAGCTCTAAATCTCTTTCAACTTTCTCATCAAACATCCTAAACTCTGATACCATGTAATAAATAGGAGATTTAGTCAAGTGCAAACATAAATATTTATTGAAAAGAAACTAAAACACGATGTTCACAACATGGAACATAACATTAAGAACTCCTCGAGATTCTTGTCACATCATTGACACAAATTTGTGCAATGAAGAAAAGAGAATCAAACCATCAACACCAAGGTATTTAACTAAAAGACCAAACCAAAAATAACCAAATTAATCTAAGTAAAGAAAGTAGTTCAACCTTGTGAAAGTAACCTAGTTTTCTTACTCTAATAACTAATGAAAACCTAACTAATTGAGCTTGAATTTTCAACATTCCCCTTTAAATTCAAATCCATTTTTAGTACACTAAGCATTTTTAAAAACTTCCTTAGCTTATTTGTACCTAAAACTTTTATGTAAATGTCAACAACCTAATCCTTAATACCAACATGAATAAGGTTAATTTATCTTGTTATAATTTTTTTTCTGACAAAATGATAATGCACCTCAATGGGTTTTTTCCTAGCATGATAGATTAGGTTGTTAGTAGGTAGTATGCTACTAAAGTTATCACAATAGATGACAATATGAACATCCACTAATTGTTCCAAATTTGAAAGTAGTTTTTATAACCAAACTATTTCACATGCAGTGATTGTTGCACCTTTGTACTCAATCTCCAAGCTTGATAGTGCAATTGTTGGTTGTTTCTTATTACTCCAACAAACAACACCACTTCTAAAAGAAAACATGAAACCATTAATTGATCTTTTATTTGAAATTGTTAATTTAATCAACATTCATGTATCAATGTACTTGTAATTAACTTTTGGCTTCATAAAAAATTCCACATTACAAAATGTGTTTTATGTACTCAATATGCGTCTCATTACATCCAAATGTGGATTTTGTGGTGTTTGTATGAATTGACTTACCATTTCAATTACCTAACTCAAATATGGCCTTGTGATAGTCATGTAAATGAAACTCCCCACTATGGATCTATACATATTGGTATCCTCCAAAAGGTCACCTTCATTTACACTCAACTTCACATTTTGCTCTAGTGGAATTGAAATGGGTTTTCAACATACTTAGACAATTTGTTAAATACATACTTCATTTATAATAACCATATCCCTATAAGGGATTGGATACCTGAACATCGAAAAAGTAACGTAACTCTCCCAAATCTTTCATCTCAAGTTTTTGTTTCAAAAGTTTTTTCAAATTAAAAATGTCTACATCATTATCTCTTGTGATAATCATGTCATCAACATAAATGACTATGACTACAACCCCACGATTTGTTGTTTTCACATAGAGTGAAAAATCTACATTGGATGTTTGAAATCCGCTTGTGACAAGATACTCACTTATCTTGTCTAACCAATCTCTAGGTGCTTGCTTCGAGCCATACAAAGTTTTCCTCAACCTACAAACCAAATTAAGATGTGCTTGGTCCACATAACCTGGTGGTTGTTCCATGTACATTTCTTCTTGCAAATTTCCATGAAATAAAACATTTTTTACATCCATTTGATGTAAAGACCATCCTTTTGCTATTGCCATAGCAATGATTATTCTTACAATCATCAATTTTGCAACTAGACTATAGGTCTCTTCATAGTCTATGCCATAAGTTTGGGCATAACCTTTGGCAACCAATCTTGCTTTGTATTTACTCACATATCCATCTGCATTATGCTTGACTTTGTACACCTATTTGCACCTAATTTCTTTATTGTCCTTTGGTAAAGCTACCAATTCCCAAATAACATTAACATTTAATGTCACCATCTCTTCATCCATGGCATTGTCCCACTTAGGGTTTCCAATTACTTGCTCAAAACAAGTGAGTTCAACCTCTTATATAATTTTCACCATGTATGTGTAATGATGAATTCTAAACCATCATATGTGAATCTTTGTATAAGATACTTGACTCGTGTGGATCTTTGTACTTCACTATTGTTGTCATGTGTTTTCAAAGTTTTTTTGCCATCCAAGCTCCGAAAGTAACAACTAAAGGGACTTTTGACTCTTCATCCACACTCTTTTCTAAAACACTTGACTCACCATCTACATGAAAATTTTTAGATGATGTTTGAAAACTACCATGTATAATGTTTGGAGATTTTAATTTCCTTTCTATGGAGCGCTACTGGACCCATTAATTGAAGACTATTGTGTTCCATTAATTAATTATGATTATTGTTCCACATTTGATGAAACATCACCATTTATAGCCTTTCCATCTTCTGCTATATTCATTGGTGAGTACCAATTAGCCATTTCATTTAACACAACATTTCTACTCACTTGCAACTTTTAAGTGGAAGGGTTGAAACATTTATATCCCTTCTAATCTAAAAAATATCTAATAAAGATACACTTATCAGCTTTTAGGTCTAATTTTGATCTTTTTTCATGAAGAACATGCATGTATGTAATGCAACCAAACACTATGAGGTGTGAGACATATAGTTTATTGCCTTTGAATTTTTCCTCGGATGTCATGCCATCAATTGTTGTTGTTGGTGTTCAATCCATGATATAGACTGCAATTCCTACCACTTCCACCCAAAAGTAATTTGGCAAATTATTCTCATTCAACATAACACGTGTTATTTTTGCAATGTGCATGTTATTCCTTTTAGCAACTCCAATTTGCTATGGGGAATACTTACATGAATATTTGCTTTGAATTTCATGTTTTTTTAAATATTCACTGAATTCATTTGAAAATATTCTCCCCTTCCATCAAACCTTAGGCATTTGATGCTCGCACCCTTTTCCTTCTCCACCATTATTTTGAAACTCAAAAAAAAAATTCACTTTTGTGTTTCATGAAATAGACCCACATTTTCTTTGTATGGTCATCAATGAAATTCACATAGTACCCACATCCTCCAATGAATTTCGTCTTTGTGGTCGACACATTTGAATGGATCATTTCCAAAGATTTGGAACTTACATGAGTTGTTTGAATTGGGAATGGATGCCTAACTTGCTTCCCCAAATGGCATGTTTCACAAACTTTTGGCATCACCTCTTTTGTTCCAAATTTGGAAAGACCTACAACAAGATTTTCTTTTTCCATCAACTTAAGATGTTGGAGATTAACATGGTCAAGTCGCTTGTGCCAAATTCCAATGGCTTCATCTCCTTTTCCATGTGTGAATAACATGGAATTCACTTCATGCATGTTCACATCCAAAGTGAACATCCGTCCATTCCTTTCCCCTTTTGCAATCAATTTGCCTTTGTTTTTCATGTTTTCCACAAAACATCCATTAAGGTTGAATGTCACATGTAAACCTTGTTCCACCATTTACCCTACCAAAACAAAAAAAATTGTTATGGTTCGAACATGAAGTACATTTTTCAAGTACTTTGTTTGCTCATCTTGCATGGACAATGACACCTTGTCAATTTGTGTGATGGGATGTGTATTGTCATCACCAATTTCCACAAACTTTAGTGTTTTCAAATTAACTATTTCTTTAAACCACTCTCCATGATTAGTTATTTGGTTTGAAGTTCTACAATCCACATACCAAACATTATTATTTAATACACCTCCTATCATTGGATTTGCCATGTGCGCCATTACAAATAGTTGTTCATCACTTTGATTATTAATTGATGCATAATTCCCTTGTTGCAAAATCTTGTTCCATGCATCATGCTCCATTTGATAATAATTCTTTTCCATGTGCCCAAATTTTTCATAATATTATGAGTTTGAATCAATGTTTAATTGTTAACCTTGACAATTTCCACCATGGCTTCCATGACTTCCCTTTCCTTGAAATTTTTTTCAACAACCTTCATGCAGTTGACCTTCATGTTACTGATGTCCACCATGCGAGCTTCCGTGTCAACTTCAAGATGAAGTTATACCACCTTTACTTCTACTTTTGCATCTACTAATATTTGAATAGAAAACATTTTCTTTTGATCCTGCACTGGATGTGTCGCAACCTTAGTTTTGAGCTTGCAACCAAGGTAAAGGGGTTACAAGGTTACGACCAAGGGGAAGCCCGGGAGTCAAGGCAAAGAGGTCGCAAGGGTGTGGGCCAAGAAGAAGCCCAAAAGTCACATCACATACTCCTGGGAGTGTAAGAAAGTGTGAGGGAGTATGAAGGAGTGAACCCTCACACTCCCAAGGTAACTCCCATTTTGGAAGATGGAATCCCAGTGGACTTCCGAATTTTCAGAGAACAATTTTAGGGGTCAAAACTCAATGTCTTATGGCGTTCTTTATATCATTAAAAATCTTTTGGAATTTAGATGTCTGAAATGGGCTTGCATTGTTCATTTAGACATCTGAAACACAAGTTATGGCCAAAAGAAAGGTCGAGAATCAAATTGCCAGTTTGACTCCCGACCAAAAAAAAAGTCAAGAATCGACCCAATTTACTTAACTATAAAGGGCGTGCAACATACCGTTGGAAAGCTTTCAACGAGAGCTACAACTTTGCTTTAGACTGCATCTCGATCAGAGGTCTACTCGCAAAATTATGGGGCTCCAAAGTTGTGGGAGACCCAACCGACACGATTTCGGAACTCCCACTCGGGAGTCCCGAGGGGAGTCCCGAGAGAAAAAAGTCATTTGAATGTAGGCTCCGTGGCCAGCCACAAAGTATACTATAAGGGGAAGGTGGTGGCTTCCCCAAGTCCAGGCCATGGTGAGTCTAATGTGTTTGTGTTGCCCATGGCTCGTCCTAGCACCAAAGGTGCTCCAACTATGCAGTAACCACTTTGTGTGGGTCATGTGCAGGCCCGTGTGAGTGAGTGAAGCTTATCAACTCTTCCTAGTCCCATCCCGGAGCTCCAACATGCCCCTCTACCCCTCAAAGTGTTATGAGTTAAGGAGTGTGCCCCGACTCTTCCTTCCGTTGTCTTTTACTTAGATTCACATTTGAGTCCTTCAACGAGTTGGGAGTGTGTCAGGATGAGTTGCAACCTTAACATTGGGTTCGTGACTAAATGAAAAGTGCAAGGGCCCATGAAGCCAAGAGTGTGTTTAGGTGTGAAACACATTTTCAAAAATGGGGGAAAATGCAAAGAATGAAACCCAATGACTCCCAAGTGTACTCCCACTTTGGGAGTTACACTCTTGCGGGAGTTACAAATGTTTAAAGCCTTGGTTGGAAATTTAAAAAAACACCAAATTGGGCCCCCATGAAATTATTAAAAAGGTTTTGAAACGTACATGCTTAAAGTGCCTTCGCATTGTTCATTTAAACCTGATTTGCATGAGTTATGATCAAAAAAAGGGGCATGAGTTAAATTCTCAATTTAGACCACAAATCCTTTGAAAATAAGGGTCAAATGAAGTTCAATTGGAACGTGTTATAAACCATTGGAAAGATATTTTCAAAGGATATAAAATATTGTCCTCGAGCTTTCAAAAAAAACTTGATTTGATAAATATATGAATGTTCAAAATTTTGCGATAACAAAAGTCCCAGTTTTGGGAATCTCAAGGAAAAGTGACATTTGGATGTAGTCCCCGTGAAAAGGCATAGAGTATACCAAAGGGAAGGGAGTGGTACCTCCTCCCAAAGGTTACAGGCCATGTAAAGTTTGTGCTTGAGGTTGTCCCTACTAAGTCTATGACGCACTCCCAAGTCCCTTGTTAGACCCAAAAGGGGTCCAACTATGTCAAAATGCGGAAGTGATTTGGGACTTGGAGCCGCTCCCAGCTTCCAGCACTAAAAGGGGTGAGAGGGGCGTGCTGAAAGCTCCGGGATAGACTAGGAAAAGGGACAAGCTTACTCAATTACACGGTCCTGCATCCAAATCTAACCCACAAATGGGTTAGAACTCATTCTGCACCTTTTTGGTGTTAGGACAAGCCACGAGCAACTTGGACTCACTTGACTCACCACGGCCCGAACTCGAGGGAAGCCACCACCTTCCCCTATATAGTATTCTCTGCGACTCTCCGCCGCACCTACATCCAAATGGCTCTTTTTCCCAAGACTCCCAAAGTGGAGTCCCGAAATTGTCCCGGTTTGGACTCCCAGGACTTTGGACGCTTATAACTCCTCGCTCCGAACTCAGATCGGGACAAGGTCTAAACCAAAGTTGTAACTCTCGTTGAGAGCTTTCCAACGACGTGTCACACTTCACCTGCACGCACCAGAATCGGGTCGATTCTCGAATTTTAGTGGTCGGGAGTCAAACTGGCAGTTTGACTCCCGGCCCTTCTTTCGACCATAACTTGTGTTGTAGATGTCCAAATGGCTCATGCGAGGCCATTTTGGACATCTAGACTTCAAGACCTTTCCAATGGTACCAAGAACGTCCCAATGCGAGGTGTTTTGACCCCTGCGATCATGCTCTGAATTTTCGGGAGTCCTAGAGGACTCCCAAGTCCCATTTTCGGGAGTGTAAGTGGTGACCTCACAACTCCCTCAAAGTGGGGTTGCGACAGTCTACCACACCACTTCCATTCAATTTGCACTAATCGCCCTTTTTTTTTGGTTGTGCAAGTTAATTTCATCTTGAACTCTCGCTTTTGAGTTCGTTATGATCCCATCCTGGAGTTCCAACATGCCTTCTTACCCTGAAATGTTGTGAGTTAAAAAGCGTGCCCTAACTCTCTTCTTCTTTTGAGTTTCACTTTGAAACCCTTTATGGGTCTCTTGAAGAGTTTGGGGTGCATCAACATGAAATGCCAACAATTCTCATTTTTCAATTATAAATAAGATTATCATTTTTTTTAATTAAAAAATGTTTTGCGAATTATAATTGAAATTTAAAATTGGCTATATTATTTTCCAAAACCATTCAAGGTCATAATCACTAGATCTTCATCATTTATAGGGGTTCTTATAAATGCAAGAACATCTATAAGGTTTTTCACCTTTGTAAAATAGTCATTGATGTTCATTTTTTTTTCTATGATTACGTAACTTTTGCTTAAGTTGTATCGTGTGGGCTTGTGTATTGGTGTTGTACATCTTCACCAATGTATTCTAAGCTTATTTGGGTGATTTTCCATCTTGAATATGCATAATCATTGAATAGGACACACTCATAAAAGACCAATATAAAAAATTTCTAACTTTCTCATGCAAATTTTTGTTGGCTTGAATTTGTTGTTGTGTGGGGTTTTTTAGTAAATGAGGTCTTTCTCATCATCAATTACGAAATCCCAATAACCTTTCCACATCAAAAATCTCATAACCTTAAATTTCCACACTTGAAAATTGTTTTTGTTTAATTTTTCAATTGTAATTTGAGAAAGACCATCCATCACCTCTCAAGGCAACACTCAATGTCTTCTTGGGGTTTCACAAACGATAAGTTTCAGGAAATGATTTCATTTCCTTCCTTGGGTTTCTAAGGTTATGGTTAGGGTTTTATTTATTTGGGTTTCTAAAGTTAGGGTTTGGGTTTCTAAAATTAAAGTTAGGGTTGAACAAGATGGACCTTACATATGTATGTATGTTTTGAATATTGTATGAAATTTTATACTATACATAGGTTTGAAACATATGTATGTATCTCATATAATATTTTGTATGATATTAAATACATAATTACATACCAAATTTTTGTATGAAGGTCTTGATAATTTATTTGTGTTTCACAATCTTCAAAGTTCAAACTCCTTCCGTCAAGTTCTCCCAAATTATATTTGTTCCATTTCAAATTTAGTTTTGATATCTTCTCAATGTAAACTTTTGTCATTAACAACTTTGCAAAGCTAAATCGCTCACATATGAACTCGAATTGATATGAAATTTTATTACAACATGAAAAACTATGTCTATTATCATCTTTCAAAATTTGAGCTCATTTGACTTCATAAAATGAGAGATCTTGTTACTTTCTTGAAACCATTTCAAACTAAGACCCGAACACAAAATGACTTACAACTCTTTCAACAACTCCAAACCCCTTGAAATTTTGGGAAACACATCAAATATATGTCTTCCACATCTACTCAAAAATTCAACCCTACTCATGATGATCACAAACATTTATCATTTTCAAAAGAAATTGACTTCAAACTTGAGGCTAAAACTTTAGATACTTGGACCTCTCTCAATACATATCCAAATGGCATGAAATTTCTCTCACATGTGTAATATTTTATGATCTATAAGATCTCAAAGTTACACATTCGACAATGCTTTAAAAAAGGAGATATGATAAAAAAACTAGATTTGACATAGAATTTTCAAAAGCTCATAACTCTCACAAAACATATTCTTTCTCTTGAAATTTTGATAATAAAAGCACCTTATAGTCTTCTATAATCCCTTTAAGTTTCACTTCAAGATCTTTTCACAATAAATCTAGATCTAGATTTAAAGATATGACTTTCATAACTTTTGATGTGATAATCTCCTCTCACCTCCTTTTTTTCGCTATTTGCTTTCCTCTTTTCTTTTTTACACTTGATAAACTCCTATGATATTACTAGAGATTATTAAGCTTTAATCCTAAAAACTTTTTAGCTTTAAATTTCTTTCAACTTTCTCACCAAATAACTTAAGCTTTAATACCATGTTAACAAATAGGTGATGTAATCAAATGTAAACGTAAATCTCTATTGAAAGGAAACTAAAACATGATGCTCATAACATGGAACATAACATGAAGAATTCTTCAAGATTCTTGTCACATCAAAGACACAAACTTGTGCAATGAAAAAAAGAAAACCAAACCATCAACATCAAGGTATTTAACTAAGAGACCAAACCAAAAATTACCAAACTAATTTAGGTAAATAAAGTAATTCAACCTTGTGAAAGGAACCTAGTCATTTTCCTACTCAAATAACTAATGAAAACTTAATTAGTTGAACTTGAATTTTTAACACCAATAATATTGTTCTACTTGTCACCATTAATAAGTTTGACTTTAACCTAGTCCTTGTTAACATTAATAAATTGAAGCCATGTAGGTTTATTGAAAATAGAACTTTATAATTTGTATTAACTAACATTAATGACCTGGTTATTGATAAATTTATTCAAATAAAGGAACCCAAACCATTACTTATTGAAAATGCAAATTTTAGACTTGTAAAGTTTGAATCGATTAATAATTATTTAACACATGATAATATTATTGCAAAATCGAGTTTTGTAGTTCCAATTTATTGGGTGTGCTGACCATGGATTGTCTCCTAAAGGTTATAATAAATTGTTTAAAAAGATTCATCAAACATACAAACCATCATCACATAGAATTTGTAGTCCTACAAATGGTTCCTTGTTGCCCAATATCCAACTTGTATTTGATATTCCACATCAATCACTACTAAAAATCATGTCATTTGCAACCAGTCACTATGCAATTAACATGTAACTATTTATCGTTTACAACTATAAATTCTGTATTGTATAATTTTTCAACCATACGGTTATGTGTGCAATTAACATGTAACTAAATGTGTATAACATGGACATGTGTCATAAAAATGATGGCCTAAACTTATACATGTTTAAATTATTATACTTAATATATCTACATAGGTTATGTATAATAATATTATTTGCCTCCAATACTAAGGTTAACCCCATGCTAACTTAGGCTAACCTAAATTAACCTAAGCTAAAATAACCATGTTTAAATTGTTAACAAATAGGAGATCTACTCAAGTGCAAACATAAATCTTTATTGAAAGGAAACTACAACATAATGCTCACAACACAAAGCACATCATCAAGAACTCTCCAAGGTTCTTGTCACATGAA
>Ga0116231_10015122_pt1 | contig 10074 bp, 6 predicted proteins | sample S1TSphgellanicum_2_FD_89695 | JGI IMG/M metagenome (GOLD analysis project Ga0116231, IMG submission 89695) | Host-associated microbial communities from peat moss isolated from Minnesota, USA - S1T2_Fd - Sphagnum magellanicum MG | ecosystem: Host-associated > Plants > Peat moss > Unclassified... | reverse complement strand
TAGGGAGCTGATGAAGTCAGTGGGGAAGTTGTGATAGTTAAGTCACTATCATACATACTACTGTTGATGGTCCCTGAACAGGTGTGAGACTGGCACTTTTGTTCATACCGGTGTGTGTTTTTTGTTTTTTGTTTGTTTTTTGTTTCTCCTTGTTTGGTTCTTTCTGTGGCTTCCTGAGGAAGTGTTAGCCTTGCTGTTTCTTCTTCATCGTGAGAATGGAGATTTCTCTATTCTTATGAAAGATATGTTCTTTTCCATGTGATGCAGAATGATGATGATGCAGCATGTCAATTGTTTCAGGTATTATTGTTTCTTGTGTGGCATGAACCCTTGGATCCCATGACTATCTCCCATGGTTTTTGCCCTCTTAATAGACCTTTAATTGGATGTAAAGAATGTGAGGATAATTCTAGGAGGACACATGTTTTGAGTCTGTAGCCTTAGCTGCTCAAGGCATTGCTTGTAACTTTGTGCTCTACCTTGCAGGCTGACAAGGTGGAGCCTGTTCCTTGTTGCAGGTTCATTTCATACAGCAAAAGGTATGGGATTCACTTTTGGCCCCTAATTGCAGATATTCTACAAACCTGTGTTCAATGAATTTTTTTCGGTCACAAGCAACAAAAACTTCTAAGTATGGAAAGACATCTTAGGTTTGTCGAGCCTACCGTGCACTGTGTTTGAGTCTTCCAATTATTGTCAACCTTGTGATGGAAACTCTTAATGTTGGTTAAGGTATGCCAACATAACCTTCATACCTTACTTTTTTCACATTGTTTTGTTTTTGCCTTCTTTCAAGGTGGGTTTCTTCCTTTCTTGGTTTGCTGTCAGATCTGAAATCTCTAAAACCTTATCTTTCAGTCTCCTTTCAATTCTGTTCAGTTGTTATGTGTAGAATTTGTTTTCCTTACGCTGATTATTTTCAATTGAGAATTTACACCTTGAGGCTTGTTTGTTCATTAGATGACAAGCACTATAATGCAGTATGCAAAGATGTGTTGGTAGTTGTGATGCGATTTTATGGTTGTTAGGGATGTTCTTTTGGTCCTCATAGCTAATGTTTTAATTATTCATGGTTACCTGGATGTATTGATAGCTAGCTTTCTGCAATTTTTAACATGATGTTGCATTTTACTGTCCATATGTATTGTTTGCATACTTTCTAAAAGCTTAAAGTGAACATATGTCATGGATTGTATTGGATGTTTCTTTGGATTACAGAATTTAGATATGAACATTAGTGCATGGCTAAGGTGGAGTGTTGAACAAGTGCATTCCCACATGTTATGGTGCATATGATTGATTTAATCATGTTTCTGTAAGTCAACGAAACTTTTGGATGTCTGTTTGAACTTTGAACATAATAATATCTAATATGTAGTTGTCTAATGTTTTCCTTTGTCTTGCATGTGCATTCCTCTAGCATAAGAAGAGATATATAGCTGCATTAACAAAATAACTAGCATTAAATCCTAAATACTTGTTTAGGTTTGACAAGCCCACCTCCAATGTAATACCTATGGTGTATAGAAACCATTCTTTGCTACACTAGTTCTATTATGTGATTATTTTATTTTCAACATCAAGATGTAGGTATAATGGTGCAAAAGAGATGAAATGTGGGTTGTCAAACCTAGATTGGTGTTTTGTTATAGAGATGGTTTAGAAGACAGACCCTGCATTCGTTGTTTTGAAAGTTGAATCTCATTTGGGTTGTGAATGGTTGCATAGGCTCTCTTTTTCTACGTTTCAATCCTCTTGTTGACATGTTGAAATAGCCCTTTTTCAAATAGAGGGTTTGTGTCATCAGAGATATTGTCATGGTCGGTTTCCAGAAAACAAAACTCTTTCATATTTCAATCTCCTTGATGCATTATAAATTAAAAGTGATGTAGGCAAAAGAGAGGAATTAGTACATAGGAAACCGTTTCCTTCTTTAAGCAATGGAGATTTCTTGTTATTCGCACGGACAAGCTGGTGTTTTCTTTATCAACTTTTTGATGCCACATCTCAAGAAGGACTAATAGTACGTTTGATCTCAAAAGTTCCTTCTCACAATCATGATCAATTTTCTCAAGCAACATGAATCCTATTGCACTCCAAAAGATGCAAGCCTCCTTAATTTGGAGTCAAGTGGTAGCTCTCTACTTGCTACTAGCATAGTATAACCAGTGTCGGCTGGATCTTGATTTTTACAAGAACCATCGGGTTCAAGTTTTCAACTTTTTATAAAATAGTAGACCTGTTGATTTTAGGTTTTAGAGAATATTCTTAAACGTTAAAACTTCTTGACTACCAAATTCCCGGTCCTTACTTGGATAAGACCTATCGAATCCAAGGTCATTTCTTTGAAATTATTTGGGTATAATGCATTCAAAAGCATGTTGACAACAAACTTTTTTAAAGTGGTAATAGGAATATTTATGAAAGCTCTTACCCATATTTGATCACTTTTTCGAAATTCTTTGATTATAATGTGAAACATTCCTTCCATTGTTTGCTATGAAATATACCTAGCTTTACAACATTGCTATCATTTTGATTGATACATATGAAATCAAAACACCATGAGATTTGTAATGAGCAAATATGCTATTAAAAAAATTGAAAGGTAGTATGTCAATGAACTACACACATGTTATGTACCACAATTGCCATGATTTTAATTGCAATACACATCCATTAAAACCAAAAATGGCGTTTATTTAGCAATCAAGTGAACCCAATGTAGCTCAAAATAATGTTGAAAAAAAATAAAATCATGGTTTTTGTCATGAAAAATATAGTAATAATTTTGTTAGTAGGATTTTCTTTCCATTTTCACACCATGTACTTAATTTGGATTTCATTTGTAGCAAATCTATATAATAATGGTAATTTGAAAAGAATACCATGTAGAATTTTCTATTAACATTTCCATTACACGAATGATGTTTGGTTTGAATCTTTTTACAAAAAGCAACTGATGAACATATCTATACCATGACCTTCACAATCCCCATTCAAACACAATGGCTAATGGATTTAATTACATCATCTAAATGGCACAACATTAATGTTAAAACCAAAGAATGTACAAATTGTTTTACCATACAAAGCACATTGCCAACATTGGTACAAATGCCACAACTACAATCATAACATTTTATGTGTACCCCTTTTGACACCATCTTCCTTTCCTTCAATCATCTGACATAAAATGGCTTCAATTTCTCAAATGCTCATAGGCCAACTTTGCAATCCCTATGTTCCCCATGTTCCTTCACAAATCACATGTAGAAATTCAACCAAATTGAACATGAAAAACTTGATCAATACATTATGATGCCTAATTATACGTAAATCAAAATTTGTAAGGATGAAGCATAGGTTAACAAGTGTTCAATATCAAATGAGTAAAAATCATTAAATAGTCCAATAACTAATTATTTTAACAAGTAATAACAAAGTAGTCATTGAACAAGTAAAGTAAAATATTAGCTGAACACTCAACACACCAAGTATGTATCCAATGGCTACCTTAAAAACAATAACTAATTAAGAAGTTGCGAAGTTGAAGCAAGTAATTATGCCTACCCATCAAAAACTTATCCAATACTCAACTAGGAGACAATAAATGAATAAACGATTTTGCCTACACCTCATGTAAATGTCTAAGAGTTTGTTAAGAGAATAAACAAGCAATTGATCTTACCTACCCATGAAATAGTTGTCTAGGACTTAGCTACTTGACATAATAGATGAACAAGTGATTATACTTGGGTGAAAGCACATTAAGGGTGACTACATAATCATGTCATAGCTTGTTGGATTATCAAATATTGGCCATGGCACAAAAATATGATGCAACAAAGTCCAATTTTTTTTAAAAATGATATGATCACATCATACCATTTTTCATGAATGGGTTTTGAGTTACCCATAATATATGAGACTTTTGAAATGCTACAAAAATTGCATCACAATCCATATTATATGATTATGGATTCAACGTACTCACTACAATGTTTAATTGAGTGTTTTTTTTTGTCATGGAATGTAATGTGATGCCATTAATACAAAGGACAATTTTGAAGGATTTTGATGACTATAATATTTAGAGATACACTTAAATATTGATTTGTCCCATAAAGTCATTTATTCATTTAAATTAATAATTTAGCATCTCATTTTTCAAATGTAAAGTTTTCATACAATTACCTATTGTTAATAAATTTTGAAAACAAAAATATATATATTTAGCTTTGCCATATAACTTGTGTTGTTAAGGGGGTAGGATTAATCAGGGAACTTTGTTAATTTGAATTTTGAATTCTTATTGTTTTTTATCGTGATGATGTGACATGAGACAATTCAAAAAGGGAAAGTTTTGGAAAACAAAGGGAGATTCTTAGACACAGAGTTTTGGGAAAAGTAGGAGGAATTGTAGGTATGTTAGTAAAAACCATAGATTTTTTTATACCACAAATTATATTTGTTGTTTTGATTTTTTTCAACAAAACATGGGATTCTGCTGTATTTTGATTCATGTTTATGGTAATACAAAGAAGCACAAACTTCTACAGTGAATTTTATGTTCATATTGTTGTGTGAATTATTTGTAGTATCAGAATATGATGAAATCAATTTTGATTTTGTTTCTAAAGTTGTTTTTTACAATGTATTCTGAAGTGTAGATTCTAGTTATATGAAATAACCATGAATATGATATTTTAATGAATGGCAGTGTTAAGTATGTTGAAAATTAAGCTAGGAATAATGAATGTATGCATGTGAAATACAAATCTATTGTTATAGTAATGTGAAATATTCTACAAGAATTAAATTTCATGTCTACTATGTGCAATATAATGTATCATGCTTGAATGTATTTGTAATGTTATTTTAATCATTTTAAACCTTAATATGGACTCCACATATGTTAAAAACTACCACACCTTAATGTGTTCCCACCTACCCATCAAACAATTGTCCAAAAGTTAACTAAGAGATAATAAATAAATTAAATTGATTCTAGCTACCCATTAAGTAGTTTTTAAAAGTTAAGAGGGATTAGATTATTAACAAAAAGCTAAATTTGGGCAAATGCAAGGTAAATTAAACCAAAAAAATCCCACCTAAAATGCAATTTTAAATATGACAATTTTCAACATAAACACAAGAAACTAAATTCAAAACCTTTTTAATGTCATGAAAACGTTTATACCTCCATTTAATTGAATACAAAACTTGATAAATTTTAATTTAATAAAATTAAGTAACAAGTAGTCCCAAAAAAAATTGGTGAATATTATGTTTTTTCTTACTTTTACATTAGAAGTTTGATGTATTTTTGGTTATAATATGGAAAGTTGGAAGTGTACAAGCACATTTTACTACATTGAAAATAGGAAAAATCTAATATTTTATCTACTTGCAGCTTGTTTTGTAAGTTGTAAGCTTTGTTTGTATTTTGATGAATTCTATTTAAACCTACTTTAAACATGAGATTTTTTAATATAGTTGTAACAAAGTCAAATAACACGTCCATATTAAACATTGAACTAAATAATATGGGTGGGTGCAAGAATGGGTGAACCAATGTGCTACAATAAATTACCATCCTATTAGTCCAAAATAAAGGTTTTTTGTGCAGGTTAAAATGACCTATAAGGGTTTCTTGTTGATTCCTTGAACATTTTTTCCATTTGATCTAAAACCCAATTGGAAGTTTGTTTTCTTGACATGCATGCAAAAAAGCAACCCAAAAACATTTGTTTTATAGTATTCCATGGACTTTTGAAAAAACCTTATTTTTTAATTTGTTCAAAAGTCCATAATTAAAATCCTACAAATGCCATCATGCAAAAAATTTCAAATTTAATTATTTTGATATTTCATCTAACCAAAATCAAATCCCTAACATTGAACCATTTCAAAATCCATATAAAAAATTGTTGTCAAAATTATGAACTTTTGAAAGTCCATATCTCATGTGGTTTTCTTGATTATGGAAATTTAAAAAGGTGTAACAAATACATATTCAAGTTGGTATTTTCAAAATAAGTCCCTATAGACAAATTTTTAATTTATCTATTGAATATGGTCATTAGAATGACAATCACTTTACATATTTTTTCAAAAAGTTCAAAAATCGGTCCAATCATTCATGCACCCACTCATTTTTTAAGTTGAATAAATTTGCAAGGCCTACTTGATGACTACTTTCCATTTATGTTGCTAGGAACAAGAGCAATCCAATTTTCCATGCTTGAACCCAAATAGAAACAAGTAATTTGCAACCAAAGAAGGTTACCCAATGCTTATTCACTAGCAAGTAGCTTATCAACTAGGCTTGCATACTTAGGTAGGGGTTGGATATTCTCATCTTCCACCAATCTTTTCATTACAACCTTCTTTTCTTCCCAATTCAAACCATGTGAAGTCTTTTTAATCTCTATTCACCTCTTCCATTTGGAAGAACCGACCTTGGAAGCAGTAACAAGATCTATGGGTACATCAACATTTAGAAATGTAAAAGTTGTTTTAATTACATTTATTATTGCTTTTGTTGTTGTAATTGTTCTTGATATATATTTTTGGTGGAGACATGACACCTTTCCTTTCTACATCATGCCACCACATGTAAAACATCTAACAAGCTTTCTCTGCAAAAAGATGAAGGACATGGCATAAAGACATGCAAACAACTCGCTATGACATTTTATAGGAAAACATTGTGATTACAAACCAAGTTAGGTTGTTTCCATGTTGATAATACATTGAGATTGTTGTTGATGTTTGGTCTTACATTTTAGGTGCTTAAAGGGCATTGATGTATGGATGAAAAGAAAAACATGAAACATTTAGAAGGATGAAAAATGACACACCCCTAGTTGTTAAGTGGTATGAAGGGAAAAAAACTTGTTGATTCTTGGTTTTGTAGTAAAAAATTCTAGATTTTGTCAAATTATGAGTCCTCCAACTTTGTGAGCTCATATCTATCGCATAAACTTAAACTTTGATTGAAATTTTTTCAAAGCCACAATTGTGGCCCTTGAAAAGAACTTTCCAACATCATTTTGCACATTCAAATCAAAATTCATTTGATCCTTACTTCTTGAGTTTTATTGGTTAGGAATCACATTGCATCTTTAATTTCTAACCATATTTTTGGTCATTTAACTTGTGTTTTAGATATCCAAATGGAAAATGTGATTCAATTTTCAATATTAACTTTTCAAAAACTTTCCAATAGTTTTTTAAAAGCCCAATTTGGACAATGTTTGCTCTTTCAAACCTTGTCCCAATTATTTTGGAAACCCATGAAGCTCCAATTCTCAAAATGGGAATTCATTTAAGAAAGTTGGGACTTACTTCCTTGCACTCTACCACACTTGTGAAAGTGTGCTTAAGTCTTGAAACACTTTCCTAGCTTGCTCTCCTTGTCATACTTTAACCTTAATTGTGAGCCAAAACCAAGGTTACAACAAAAAATGTTTTGATGGGTGGTAACTAATATTGAATCCATTTTGTTGTGGTAGTTGCTTGTTTATTGATCAATACACTTGGATCTACTTCTCTACTAAACCAAAACATTCCAACATTAAGTATGAACTTATGAATTATGAAATTAAAAAATATTCAATTCCTTTTCCACATTAAAAGAGTTTTAAGAAAATTTGTTTTGTAATATTTGGAGATGTAAGAAAAGGTTGAAAATAAATTTTTACACACAAATCAATTTGTATCTTTAATGAACTTCTCTTATAAATCACTTAGATTTTCATCAATTCATTCATTACACAATATGCACCACATGTTTGTAATATAACACATCAAAATCTAAGAAAAATCCATCTACTTTTGTGAGAAATATCTCTATTTTATCCTTGTTTATTAAAACCAAGACAATCAAATAGGTTTATGTGTCGAGTCCAAAATAGGTTTTTTTACATCATTCTCTCATAAGACTCTAGTTTTTACACCATGAAAGATTACTTTTGTGATCTACTTGACCATGCTTTCATCAAGATTCAATTTTTTTGAATAAGGGTCTACATGGGTGGGCTATATAAATTTTTTAATAACTTGGATGATAATATTGAAATTGGTTGTTCATGAAAAATCCGTGCTACTTAGGTTAAGTATTGAAATGGGTTACTCTTCTCCATATGGTTGGAACAAGGGTGTGATTGTGTGGGAGTTGACCTTTATACCAATCGTTCAATTGTTGGGTGTTGCCCATTCTAAGGTGCATAATTAAATGTGATTAACTAAGGTTATATTATACCATATATTTAACAAGTTGTTACAAGGCTCGCACATTTGGCATCATGCTTGCGTTTTAAGTGATGCCCCTTACTTGCCTTAAAAGTAATAAGCACAATGAACCCACCTCATATCACCTTAATCTTAAAGGTGGAAGATGCGAATGAGTGGAGCCCTCAATGTGCCCATCTTATATGCTAATAATAATAAATTTGTGGGACTAATTGAGTTTACCAACAAAGGTGCACTCTTTGATTGGTAATATGGCCCTACATTTTGATTCTCAATGATTCCATGGTTGTCAATGACATATTGACCAAGTTCATCAAGTTGGCTTTTAAAAGCACCTTGATTTTCAAGTGCCCCAACTTCCAAGGTGTGTTGGCCAAGCTTGATAAGTTGGCTCTTAAACACCATATTGAGTTTCACTTTGAAAAGTCCTATTTTCACTTTGGGAATGCCTCCCTCAGAATTGCATGCATCTTGGTACTTGTACTCAAGCTCATTTATTAAGCTCTTACATCAAAATGATGATTAGAATGTCAAGATTTTCAAAATTTCAAACAATTGCATCATATAACAGTAATGCAATTTTCAATTGATGCATCTGGATTGGATACCTAGTCCAAGCAAGAGTGCCAAGTTTCCATGTTATGTAATTGAACTCACAACTAGTTGTTCATATTAATCTTTGTAAACGAAAGACAATAAAGTTATCTATAAAGTCAGGCGATTAGGGAGCGAGAACGGCGAGTTTTGGCATAATAGGGCATCAAATGCGGAACTGGGAATGAAATTTTACAAAACGAAATAACTGGGACCCAAACTAGTTTTTCCACGAATTTTGATGGTAAACTGAGTTTCATCCCCTCTTTCCTTTTTCCTGAGCGCCTCCACTGGTGCTACATATATTTTCACCGATCCACCTGTGTAAATACTATAATTACTCTCGAACCTTACACATGAAATGCTGAGTTTCAGCATTTCATTTCATACTGAGATTTAATAAAATTTCCTTACTTTGTGGATACCACTGAAAGAGGGGATAGGGGGTGAAAGAGAGGGTGACTTTACGGATAACTTTAATATATATGTCCAGACGTGCCATGCTCACCATCTAGGGGGGCAGCAAGTACATTTCTGATGTTTCAAATGAGAACGGTCAAGCTTTACACTGGACAATGCCCTCGAAGTGGGGGTGCTCCCGCAAGGCGGGTGGGTCCACTCTCACAGCTGATGCCTTGAGGAACATGTCCGGCCTCTCTTGGGGGGAATGCCATGCCCCACTCCTGGGGCATATTACCTTACACATATCATCCATTTTGCATGGTAGGTTGGTGGTCGGTCACTCTAGCCTTTGGATTAGGTTCAATATGTTACGCCGGTTACTTTGGTGACAAATAAACGTAACGCACACTTCGTGTGCTTCTTCAGGTAGCAGTCGCCCAGGTGCGCAAAATGCATGGTGCCCATCTGCCCACATGTGCACCCAATTGTCTTTCACTTTAAGAACAGAATTTTTTTAAAAAAATAAAATAAAATAAAACAATAATGTTTTGTTTTGCATGCACAAAATATAATATTTCATATCTACCTGTTCTGTAGTAATTTATACAGAGAGAATTGAACTGGGGTCATTTCATTGGCAGAATAAGCAGGGGGAGCAGCCAATTCTAACTCTAGAATTGACTCGGTCCAACAACAAGCTTACCATACCCCCTGGCACTGAAGCCAGGGAGGGGGGGGGGGGGGGGGGGGGGGTTGTTTTGGGGGGGGGCGCCACGCGCGGGGGGGTGTTGGGGGGGGGGGGCACCCCCGGCCGCACGC
>Ga0116231_10015118_pt1 | contig 10078 bp, 8 predicted proteins | sample S1TSphgellanicum_2_FD_89695 | JGI IMG/M metagenome (GOLD analysis project Ga0116231, IMG submission 89695) | Host-associated microbial communities from peat moss isolated from Minnesota, USA - S1T2_Fd - Sphagnum magellanicum MG | ecosystem: Host-associated > Plants > Peat moss > Unclassified... | reverse complement strand
CACATTTTGAACACATTTGAAAAATGGAGTTAATAACTAAAATTTAAAAGAATAACCAATTGTAAAAGATAACAAAATATTTGATAAAATATGTAATTTTTCTCCCTTTTATTTGAATAGAAAATCAAATCTAGAACTTGTAAGAAAAGTCACTAATAGAAGCAATTGCACTCAATAAAAAACAGATGGAAAAAAATCATGTCACTTAATTTTGGAACATCTTTTATGTCCACTGAAAGAGAGACTAAGTCTTGCAAGGTTTTTGGGTTTGTTCTACCCCCTACAAGGATTTCAAATCCTTGGATGACCTACAGAGATAAAACAATGGGTCATTGCTTATGGATGGATGGATGGACTGGATGGATGAAAAGTTTCACGAAAAACGATCATGATGTCTTTTACTATATGTAATATTTTTATCAATCATTAATGGCATCACTTGGTGGGTTTTTTAAATAAGTAAATCAATTGGCATGCAAGTAGGAATATGTTGTTAATCGGTAAAAATCTTTAGATTAATTAGTTCTATAGGCCTCCTAGTGATTACTGATTATTAGTGGTAAACTAATCGTCTTTTACCCAAGGGATGAAGTTAATGAGATTAAATAACTCAGGTTAATGAGTGGTTGGGGATAATCCACTCAATCATTTAAGAGATTTCTAGGAAGGGATTAAAATAAGAGCCCTATTTTTTAGGGGTCGATGTGAGCCTTGTGTGATATGTGGGGAAGGGGGACTAGGAAAAGGTTTGGGGGGATTTGGAATTCACTCAAGACTTTTGGGAGACATAGAACTCTCACTTGGAAAGTGGAAGAAAGGAATGGAAAAAAAAGTATGTATTTTGTGTGTGATCTTAATGGAAGATGGTTGAAGGAGATGAGTTTGTTATGTTGCATTAATGTTTTATTAAGTGTGGAAGGTAGAGTTGTTTAGGTGATAAAAATAAGATCTTCTTTTGCGTTAGTATTTCTGCATTTTTTCTAGGACAGAGAACAAGGGGCCAACCACAAGGTAGTTTATAGAACCCTAAGCTATCAGCTATGACACACCCCCAAGCTCCTTAATGGACTCAAATGTGAATCCAAACTTAAAACAATGGAAAAGCAAAGAGTCGGAGCACATTCCTTAGCTCGCAACACTTTGAAGGGTAGAGGAGCGTGCTGGAGCTCTGGGATGGGACTAGGAAGAGTGACAAGCATCAACTACTCACACAAACTTGCACAAAACTAACACAAGGTGGTTAATGCATAATTGGAGCACTTTTGATGCTAGGACAAGTCACAAGCAAACTCAGACTCACAAGACTCACCACGGCCTGGACTCAGGGGAAGCCACCACCTTCCCCCATATAGTATACTATGTGCCTCTTCACGAGGCCCACATCCAAATGGCTTTTCGTCCCGAGACCGAAATTGCTAAAGTTAGGACTCTTGCAATTTTGGGGCCTCATAATTTTGTGTGAAGACCTCTGATTGAAATGAGGTCTAAAACAAAGTTGTATCCCTTGTCGAGAGCTTCTCAACAATATGTTGCATGCCACCTGAACTCAAGGAAATCGGGGTGATTATCGACTTTTAATGGTTGGGAGTCAAATTGCCAATTTGACTCCTAGCCCTTCTTTTGACCATAACTTGTGTTTCAGATGTCCAAATGGGTCATGCAGGCCCATTTTGGACATCTGCATTTCAATAGTTTTCCAATGGTATGAAGAAGTCCTCAAGCCATTGGGTTTTGGCCCTTGCAATCACTCTCTGAACATTCAGAAGTCCACTAAGACTCCAACTCCCAACATGGGAGTTCATTTGGGAGAGTGAAAGTTCTTTCCTTCACACTCTTTTGCACTCTTAAGGGCATGAGAATGCAACTCCCGAGTTTAGTCTTGGCCTGCACCCAAGTAAGCCCTTTGCCTTGGTCGCAAGCCCAAGTTTAGGGTTGCGACAAGCTACCACAAAAGGATAATAATTAATCCATGGTGGTGGAAATCACGGGTAACAGACTAGCAAGTTACCTTTTGCAAGATGGAAAGTACTATGGTAAGCAATAAGTAAGAGTTGTAAAGGGATGACAATTGGTTATAAACGATAAAATACAAAGGATGCACTTCGAGGGTAACATGTGGCAAGTAGAACCACTAGAAAACCTACAAGCAAGGGTAAGGGAGGGATAGTAATGTTAGAAAGGTCTATAGACCCCTTAGGTAATATCTGGGGACATTAAAGGTATTACAGACCTCAGGAAAGTAACTATTCCCAAATTCTTTCCCCTTTTTCATATTGTTCCCTTTCCTATGTTCCATTCCCTACTTCGTAATTGAAATCATTTATAGGAAAGTAAATCTGGTCATGGATAACAAACCCTTCGAAGATTTTCATTATTCCTAGTATGACCTAGAACTTAGTTCCTATTTGAGTAATTGTAATAAAGTAAGATAGGGAGGGTAATTTTTTACATGAAATAATAAGGTGTCAACCTTGTCCTTTGGTCTTACCCCCTAGAGGAGGGTAATGATTAGGGGTTGCAAATTCACCTTTTAACATACATCAATAGTTTAAAAAGAAGGTTAGGAAGGTGGGTGTGTTAGTTCATAAGTAGGCAAGGTGGTAGGTAGGTGGGTTTAGTTGAATTTGAAAAGAAAGTTTCTAGGGAAAGACAAGGTTAAGCTCGAAAAAAAAAGAAAAAAAAAGCAAACTATGGTAACTTATGTGTTTAACACAAGTATAATAACTAATTTTGCATTTTTTGGAAATGAGAACTTTGTGAATGTTTGAAATGCAACTTTGGCCATGAAAGGAATGGGTGCAACACAAAATAAATGTTGTAATTACTACAACAAATTGACCAAATTGAATTAGCACCCACCAACACACTATCCACCGGATGTCCATTATGACTCAATTTGGATGAACTTCAATTGAATTAACATTTGGTTTCACTTTGATAACTCATTTTGTAAGAAGTAAATCCAATATATAGATAAATAGGTAAGAAAATAAATGTTTACTAAGTGCGTGGATGGTGGTAAAGGTTGTTTTGCCTACCTACCTTCTAACAATTTGCTTATGGGTTGTTGGTGGGTAGTAAAATAACAACTAATCAAACCACCATGGTTAGCTAAGGAATTGGGGACAAGGTGAACCTACCCCATAATGATACTTTCACCTTTTTGAATGTAGCCTATTACTGGCCATATTAAACCTAAAAAATGTTATATTTGAATTTGGAGACTTTAATTTAGTTTAAACATGGTATATTTGTAATATTTAAAAATAATTTAAATGGATTTGACATTTTAATGATGGTACCAATGTGGATGTTGGTTTGCCCAAAATGGGAATTGAAATCATTTTGGAATTCAGAGGTGTTCTTGGTGTTGTTGGAAAGCCTTGTTGGCGAGTCAAATTTAATAGAGGTTATTACACAAGGTGTGGAAAATATTGATTTTTGAGTGATTTTTGTTGCTTGAAATTCAAACAAATTGCAAAAATTAGGTTTGGAAGGAAAGATTAGTTGAACCTTCAATGTTTTCACATTGTTGAATTAAAAAAATTTCAATTTTGAGAGTGTGAAAAATAAAAAATGTATTCACACTTGAACCAAATGGAACAAACTACATTAGTTTAACATTAAATGACTACATGTTTTTGGAACGTGTCTAAATAATAAAAATTATAATTTAAAAAATGCTACCAAACTAAAAGCAAAGTCTAGATGTGAGGGGGAAAATCAAAATTTGAAAAGAAATTCCCTTTACACTTTTACTTTTCACATTTTGTCAAAATTTCAAACAAGACCCTACTAAGGACAATATATACTATAAACTATATTTATAACATCGCAAGCTTTTCAAAGCTACCAAGAGCACAACATGAAGCACCTTAGTTTGGAAGATCTTGACGTGACAAAACAAACCAAGTCGGTGCACCCCTACTCATCACAATCTTTTCAAAGATACCAAGAGCACGGCATGAAACATTGTGGTTTGGGAGATCTTAGCATGACAACACAAATCAAGTTGGTGCACCCCTACTCATTGCGAGCTTTTCAAAGATACCAAGAGTGCAGCATGAAGCACTGTGGTTTGGGAGACCTCAACATGACAAAACAAAACAAACTACATTGCTTCATAAATAGATCCCTCTTGGGATGCTAGCCAACGGTGCATATTAGAAAATTGAGAAAATATCACTAGTTTTTTTAACTTAATCACAGTTTTTGAGTCCAAATTTAAACACTTCCTGGGCTGAAAGTAACCTGAAAGAGACCTCACTCAAGAAGCCCTTGTGTAGGGTGTAGCCCTAATCTTATTTGGCCATGTTCCATTTTGGCTCCTCAAGTTTGGCCTCTCATTTGGACCCTTGATTTCTGAAACTGGTGAACTAAGTAAGGCAGGACACTAGAGTTATCCGGAAAGTCACCCTGTCTTTGGGCCTGCTTTCACCCCTATTCCCTCTTTCGATGGTATCTGAAAAGTATGGAAATCTTATCAAATCTCAGTATGAAATGCTGAAACTCAGCATTTAATGAACAAGGTTTGAGACTAATTATAGTAGTTGTATAGGTAGAAGCAGTGGAGGCGCTCAGGAAAAAGGACAGTGAGGATGAAACTCAGTTTAGCACCAAAATTGGTGGAAAAAGTAGTTTGGGTCCCAGTTATTTCACTTTCTAAAATTTTCATTCCCAGTTACATGTTTGATGCCCTATTATGCTGAAACTGGTTGTTCTCGCCCCTTAATCGCAAAACTTTACAGATAACTCTAATGTCTGGAATATCTTCATCGAATTTTAATTGGTGTTAGGTCTAAAGTTGTAAAAATCTTCACCCAGAAACAAAGAAATTGCATGGGAACTTTGGTTCATTTTTGTTCAGGCCTTCCCATTTCCTTTAGTTGCCTTCTTATACTTTTAGGTAGAGATTTTGTGGGGTTGATGGCCATGTGGATTCATGTTAGGGGGAGGCTGAGATTCCAGTTTACTTTTAGGTCAAGTATGTATTCCATGGTTAGGTTTTTTCCTTTGGACTTGAAAGCACCTCTGTGAAAAAAAAAAAAAGAGCCTTCATTAATCAAAGGAAGGCATTTGCATGCAGTCAAACATGTTAAAAACCTGTTTGTCTGCATGCTTGGGAAAAGTCTGATCTTATGGTCCTCTCCTAGTTTGTGAGCCTACACCATAGGGCTTGTGAGCCTACACCATAGGGCTGCCACCACCCTCTGGACTACAACCCTCAAATCAGGGGGGAGGCCCTTGGGAGCAGGCCTTCCCATTTGAGGCCATAGTGATATGTCACTTGAGAGCGCGATAAGGCCCTTGTGATTGACAATCTGTTTGCACATGTAATTTGCAAATGATTCAAATTATACATTTTCCCATGTTGAAAATGCATTTAGCCACCGTGCTTGCCTACTTCATTTCTAACCATTGATCAATTTCTGCAGCATGTTGACTGCATGAGAAATGAGGTTGTTTTGGGTTGTCAAGAGGGGAAAACACTAACACTAAAAAGAGTGGGAGTGTTCCATCATCACTCATCATTTTATTTGAACCAGCTGAGGTCTAAAGGATAGAGCCATTATGTGAAGTTTGGGTCCTTGTTTCTTCTGCGAGAGTTACAGTTCTCCAGATCATTTTTGTTGTTTTTGCGATACAAAAAGGAGGAGTGCACTATCTTTTTATAATAAAAGTTTATGGCACCTGTTGTTGGCAGCTTCTCTTCTTTGTAATTGTTTGTTCCATCCCCAATCATAGATTTAAGTGTGCATGTTTGAGAGTACATTATTCCTGGTGTTCATGTCAGTTTGTTGCTTTGAAGTAAAGCATTATTGATGACATGGATAACAGTGTTAAGGAGACTAGCTTCATCAGAGCAATGGATTCATACCAAAGATTCTGAACAGAAAAGGAAGTAAAAGAACAAGGGGCGAGTAAGAAGACCTTCTGGGTCTGGAAGAAGGAGTAACTTCTTGTGCAAATGTTGCCGATGAAGCAGACTCAAAATCTGCAGCACTCTGAAGTCATATACCCAACTTGTCAGAAACTACTACCAATTGAACCATCCTTTACTGGTGTACCTCAAAGTAGACCAATAAGCATATTCATTTATCATACCAGAGTTTTGGTACTACACTCAGCAAAAATTAGGCAAGATGTTCAAAACACTTCACTAGCATGTGACAAACTGCGCATTTCTGTGCTTTACTAATAAAGTAAGTCTGGATTTGATCTATTTCTAGGGCTCATCCTGAATTACAAAACAACTGTCTTTATCAATCCTAATAAATTCCCTCTATCTTCTGATTTGCAACCCTACCTCAGACCCCAGAAATAAAAGTATTTACATGCAGTGACGCCAATCCCTGCATATACCCAGATATAAGTGGGTGAAGACACAACATCTAATTACTGGGATGGACTTATCACTGTGGTATAGCTAAACTATGCCTACAAATAGCTAGACTACAATGCATACAGTCTCAGATCTTTGGATGTGGTGTGGAACTCCACACATCTGCTAAACACCTGTCTCTTGTCAACTGGAACTCTTCCATACCAGCTAGTAAAGGGGCTGCCAAGTGATGCGCCTCCATCCAAGTTCAGAACAAAGAAAAAGGATGGAATCAAAGATCACACCTTATTTGCTAGTACACATCTTATGCCATCCTTGCCAGCTTGTAACAGTGGCTGGGTACCATACCAGCTGACATACATTGTCATGAAAAAACGCGACTACTGTATGCTACACAATAAGGTTTAAATGTACAGCTCCTCTTCAACTATTCCTAAACTCCCAAGTCAAACCTCCATGGAAACACTGGTAAGACTGCTTCTTGCAAATGACCACCAGGTTGGACACCATGAGGGGTTAGCATAAGTGTTCTCCTCTTTGTTCTGGACATGTGTGTGCAACAGTGTATGTAGCTGGAGACCGAATTGGTGCTGCTGGGAAATGAGGATGGTTAAAAGTGGATGCTGTTTGAGTGGAGGCAATCGATGTTCCAACATTTATGGGACCACCAAGGGCCCTACCAACTGCAGCTAACAAAGGAGTGGTCTCTATAGGAACAGGTTCATGACTTTTGGATTGGGCATCTCTCTTGCAGACTGGACAGAAGGCACGTTGTGTTGTTAACCACTGGTCTATACAATCAACATGAAACTCTGCACAATACATAACAACAACCATGATTGTACAGTTCCATGCACATGCTGCAAAATTTTTAGAACCTAACAAATTCCCCTAAAACATTTACCAGACCCAAACACCCAGGAATCAGCAATCTAACTAACACAAGACTGCCAATTCAAGCAAGGGAAACACATCATATTGCTCCACATTTTACAAGGAGCTTAGTTACTTTTACTGCCATAACATAGCTAGAGAGAGTGAGGGTGGGAGAGAGAGCATTTACCATGGTGACATGGAAGAAGCCGCAAATTCTCACCAGCCTCATAGTCTTCAAGGCAGATTGCACAAGTTTCTGCAGTGCCTCTTCCCTCACCCGCACATTTGAACACAAAGCTAGGGAGGGCCTTCACCTCTGTTGAGCTCATCCCTGATGGTTCCCTAGCCAGGAGCAATTGGGGTGGCAAGTATCGAAAGCGGTATCGCCGCACAAAGACAAAAGTTGCAAGTACAATTGACACTCCAATGAGTGAGATGAAGGAGACTGCCATTACTGACCATGCTACATTCTCAAATGCTGGCATTATATAGCAGATAGTTCTCATGTCTCCTGCATAGTGCAGGAGCGCCTCCCCTGAAGACTTTGAGACAAAGACAGCATAAATATGCAAGTCATCTGAGATTCCGGACACTGCATTGCCAACCACAAATCTTGCTGTAAGCACTCACCCAAATCACTGACACCTATGCCTAGACTCTCCACAACAATTATTCCACATCATATTGGCTTGGCAGAATGATACCCCTATTCAGGTTCCTTTCATTCTGTGAAATTTTAAGAGGCACTGTTAACACCTTACAGACTGCTTGCCAACATCCCTGAACAGATAGTACTGCTGTTGGCAAATACTGTCTATGGCAAATACTGTAAGGCAGAAATTGGATATTGGAGGGACATGCAAAGACTGGAGGGGAGAATTCATGCAACAGTGTCTTGACACCAGTTGGCAAGAATGCTTCAGCACTTTTCAAGAATAAAAAGCACAGGTTAAATGTCCAAAACCGCATTCTCAAAAGAGCAGACAGGTGTGCTGAAAGCAGCTTGCTTGAACCCTACAAAACAGAAAGAGTAAGGTGGACTTACTTGTGACCAGCTCATGGTTGTCAGCATTGTTATACACAATGACAGCTCCAAATCCAGCTTCCTGAGCATGTCGCACCTTGGTGTCAAAATTGCAGATCCCACGGGCCACCACAACAAAAGGAGGGAGCAAACTTCGTTCTGAGTCTGGGTCCCTGATCAGAGGTGTGCAGGCATCCTGTGGATTTGCCTCATGCAGCACTCCCATAATGCCAGCTGCTGGAATCCGAGGAGCTGCCAGCCTAAAGATAACAAGTCAACCACAGTTCCTCTTCCTTCTAGTAGAACCATGAAGCCTATGAAGCATGAAAGAATGCATCATTTTTATGATTGTACAATAAGAAATCTCTGCATGCTTTCAAAGTGTCATGCATCTCAATCATGCAACAGACAACATATCAGCCCACAAAAAAATAAAAATGACAGAATTCTGAGTCCAGTTTAAATGTATTTATACACCATGATGATGTTCACTACAACAGTTTCTGTTGGCAGTTTGGTAATTAGGGTTCTGGCACCTGGAAGGGTTTGTGGGTTCAAGGCTCTCTCTCTATCTCTCTATATATACATATGCTAGCTTCCGTCATGAACAGCCATGTTGGTGATAATAAGTTTACTGTGTCGACAATCCAGAAATCATCCAATAGGAAAATAGGGACTTGAGAGGCCTTTTCGCTAACTGAGATTCACAGTTATATTAACTGTCCAAGGCCACACAGAAAAGCTATAGCATTGCATTCAAAAAGATGATTATCTCCTCTTTCAAAGAGTCAAGGAGATAATTAAATAATTGGAGATGGTTGGCAGACAAGACCACATGCTTATTATTCTTCTTCTTCTGATGGTGATGGTGATGATGACACGCGTGTAAAAATTCGTGCGTTTTGAAGAAGCTTCAAAGAAGAATAGCAAGGTTCAACGAACAGCATCAAGAAAAGAGTACAAGGACTGAACAAGCTGAGAGAAAAAGAGTTCGAAAAATCAATCACGTACCAAAATTGGCTTCAGCGTCAGGAAAAGACCAGGTTTCATTACTGGAGGTAAGCAAGATGACAGCCGAGTTCACTCTTCCTAACAGAAGCGTGAGAAGCACAAGAGAGAGCCCCACTAAAGAGATCATGACTTCTCGTTGCCCGACAATCCTGACTGCCAATCCTGCATCTATTGCAATCGGCGGCGGCATCTCCTCCACAATCCAAAAAACCGCACACACAGACACACAGTCCTCCTTCTCCTCCTCCTCCTCGTCACAGCCACTTTCTTTCCGCTGCAAATTCCCTCAATCTCCGATTCCCAAAACGCTTGCTACATCACCAACAACATCTCCTCCATTCTTACTCCCGCTTTCTCTCACTCTCGGATTTTTACCAGCAAACCCTTACTACGTCAGCGACAGGAGCTCCATTCTTCCTCCTCCCGCTTTCTACACTCCCGGGGGCCCCCCGCCTCGTCCGGCCACCAACAGGAAGGATTTTATGAATACTTTTATTTCCAAATTTTTTTTGAAAAAATACTCGATTGCTTGCTAATCATCACAACAACCACGAAGATTTGTTGCTTGCAATTTTGAAAACAAAAAAAATGCTGCAAAAGCGCTCCGATCAAAACACGGAGCAAAGAAATCGCAGCGTCGAAAGCGGCTCGCCGGGCACATGCCACGGCGCCTGCTAGCTACTACCTACCAAATGATGAGCTAGTAGTAACTTACTACCGAAGGGATAGTGAATGAATGATATGGGGGGGGGGGGGGGGGGAGTCTCCGGGGGGAAAAAAAACCGGCCCCTCCCCCCTCTACTCACTTTGATTTTTTTCTTTTT
>Ga0116231_10015117_pt1 | contig 10079 bp, 7 predicted proteins | sample S1TSphgellanicum_2_FD_89695 | JGI IMG/M metagenome (GOLD analysis project Ga0116231, IMG submission 89695) | Host-associated microbial communities from peat moss isolated from Minnesota, USA - S1T2_Fd - Sphagnum magellanicum MG | ecosystem: Host-associated > Plants > Peat moss > Unclassified... | reverse complement strand
CCGCCATTGATGCGGACGTCAAAACGTCTCATAATCACAAGAAGTACGAACAATTGGTGTCCGAAAGCGGGATCCCGTTTACCATTTTGCGACTAGCTTGGTTCCACGAGAATGTCGCTACTTATGATGGAGAAACCATCAAGAATCAAGGGGTTTTCTGGTCGAGTGCTGGCGATGGTGTTTTCACCAGTGTTGCGATCGCTGACATTGCAGCTGTTGCTGTGGCGCGCGGCCTTCACTGAACCGCAGAAGCATGTGGGCCAGACCTATACGCTGACGAGCGAGTCTGTGACGGAGAAACAAGTATTATATCAATTAATTGTATGCGACAGCTTTTCACAGACAGAGCATATTTGCACATTCTGCAAATTGGGTTTCATGGCCAACATAAGATCCATGCTACAAACAAAATTTCATCAGGCAAGGGAAATGGTATTAGGATTTTTGGTTTTAGCCACCTGAAGTTTGAATACACGCCAGCCAGAATTGACTGCATGGAGGATTCCTGTTCTATCCAAATATTTGCTTTTGCTTGGCAGATGTTAAATTGGAAATCACCTGCCAAAACCTTCCCCACTGACTCAATTAGTTCCCAGAAATGCATGGGTTGCAGGTTAATTTGAAGTATTACTCAATGTACTGAGTTTCTGTCACAAGTCAATTAGCCATGGGAAACTCAGCCATGAAGCTGGCTAGCTCAAGAAAAAGAAACTCAAAAAGAGTAAAGATTAGCATAAGAAGGGGGAAAGGGCCAGAAGAAAAACATCAACCAAAATGAAAAAGGAAAAGAAAGGAGAGAGAAGGAAGGACTTAAGAGACAAGAACTGTAGAGGAAAAAGGAATAGGAAAAAATCTGGGGCTGGCACACTCATCGCTCTTGGAGGTTCTGCAGCATTCACTGCATCAAATTTTGTATCATCTCTGCAGAAGTCTGAGTAATGCAGATGTGTAAGCTTTTCGCCTCTTTGTTTCATTCATTTGTACTCTATCAAATCAACTCTCATCACAGGCCATCTTTACTATAACATTGCTTTCAATGTCCATCATGTCTGAGACTGGATTTCATCATGCAATCTCTGTCAATTGGTTTTTACAGTTTTACATGTCATGCAATCAACAAAATCAAAGCTTTCTCATCAAGCTTCAATTGTTGCACAATGACCACAATCATTGAGTGTATTACCTAAAAGATAGCACATCCGAGCAGCCTCCAATTTGGACTTACTTCATTGCCTTCATTTTATCTTTGAACATGCGTTTTCAATTCTACCCAAACTTGAGCTTGTTGGTATATGGTTTTGATTTGATAAGTAAAAATGCGAATCAATCCTTGGGTTTTGACAATGTCAAATATAGGTACTCTAGAAACTTGCAAGATTTCATCCATCATGGACCGTGAGAATGAAATCAATGGAGTAGATGGTGTGAGTGCATGTCTTGTATGAATGGGTATTGTGGGAAGCATCATGGCTAGTGTAGGAGTTGATCATGGTAGAGGACCTATTTTTTTCCAATATTTCAAGTCCTTCCATCATCATCTTGAGGCATGCAAAAGAAGAGGAGACAAGAGTCCTAAGTGACTACAACAACAATCCTACTTCTTTAGTGTTTTAAGTCCACTTGTTGGTGACTCGATCAACACATTTTGAGATGAAATTAAAGTCCTACATGACAACTTCTAGGTGTCATTTTTGTCGATGACCCAAATCATGCTTCTTTGTTACATGACATTTCTCATTATTTTTGTTTTGTGGGCATGACATACAACATTTGGAATTTTCTTTATATAAGATTTGACCCATGCTTTGTGACCATGCCAAAGATAATTAAATATTTTGGCCTTTAGAAAGCACACCTTGTACATATTTTGTAACTTGAAATTCCAATGAGGATACATTGGGGTTGGTTTAGGGGGAGTAACTTTAGATTCCATAAAGTCATCCCTTTTGGATGATAGTTTAGGAGACAATTCTATGATATTTTTCATATTTACATCTACATATCATCACTTTTCAAGTCTTAGATGTGGAAATTGAATGTTTTTGTCCTCCCAAAACAATTTTTTTGTGCAAGATAAATATTAGACAAGACAATGCAAAACAAAAAATTGATTTGCAAGATGAATATCAAACAACATAAAAACACAAATTGTTTAATGCAACATGATCAAGACAATGCAAAATTCAAATTGTCTTACAAGATGATCAAATAACACAATTTTTTTGGGTAAAATGCAACATGAATATCATACAACACACAATTTACACAAAACATTCATGATAAATTTGATTGTATTGTTTCACAAATGGTCAAGGCATGATGATTTAACATAAACACAAAAAATAATCATGGAAATTTTTATTAGAATTTCACACATTGTCAACATGATGAATAAAATAATAAAAAAAATCCATGAAACTTTATCATTTGATTTCACAAATTGTCAAAACATTATTAGTAAACACAAACATAAAATTGCCATGACATGATTGCACACATTTGCAAAATTTTGACAACATAAAATCATGATGAGTAAATAATGTAAACTAAAAATTCTCATGACATTTCTAGAATTTTTGGGGGTCAATGACATCATGAAAGATTATTCATAGCATCATAATGGGTAAACAAAAATTGTCACATACTATTTTGAGAATGTTTATTGACTTCAAGAATTTAAAATTATATGTTAGAAACCCAACTTACAAATATTCACATGTCACAAATTGTAAATTAAAAAATTAGCAAATTGAAGTTTAAAATCTATATTGATGGAAATGGAAACGATTTCATGGAAAATCTATTTGATCATGGAATTTTACTTTGATATTGTAGGATTCAATGAGCAAATGAAAAAAAATAAAATTGCAACATATGTCAATTTGATCATTCATGGTAATGTGGAGCAATTTAAAAGCCAAGTTAATAATAAAATTTGTAAAGTAGGCTTTAACATATTTGCTTACCAAAATCATGTAATGATATTTCCTTCACATTATTTTGTAAATTTTTTTCTAACCACATCCTCAATAATTTCACAAACTCCGTTTAAAAAAGATTTAAATTATTTTGTTTGATTTTTTCAATTACTTCCATTTCAAAGATATCCTCAACTACCTCCTTAATATCATCAATCAACAATGCATGAACACAACTCATAACATTTATTTTTATATTAGCATCATTCACAATGAAAGAGAGAAAACTCTAAATTCAAGCACATCAAGTTAAACATCTCTTTTAACAACTTCATCCACACAAATGAACATCAATGTGGCCATTATTTGCAAAAAGAATAAAAGCACCAACATTCCATTTTCCATTCATCAAAAACAATATATGTATACAATAATGTTCAATGCTTTATATTATGTTTGACAACATCTCCTCCCAACCATTGGAGATACAAAACAAACTAGTTTTTCTTTCATCTCCCTTTAAATGTTTTGAAGAGACTTATATTTTTAGTTAAAGATTTAAAAAACCATGTATTGAACTATGGGCTGCAAACATGGTAATGTAAAAAAAGGAAGTAAAAATATTGGAGATATTTGTAAAGTTAAGAAAAAAATTAATACCCAAATTTTGGTCATAAAGAGGGTGAGATTTTTTTAAAAATAGCTATTAAATAGGAAGTGAAATTCATATTACCACAAAATTTAATGGTAATTTGAATTTTATCCCTCCCCCTTTTTTTTATTGGGAACCTTTCATTATTGTTGTGTACATTACTACTATAATTAATTTTGAATCCTATGCATTACATATTGAGTTCCAACAATTTATACTCAAATTCACTAAAATTCTCTCATTTTTTGACTAACATTGTTTGAGGTTGAAATTGGGGTTTAGGGATTAAAAGAGGGCCCACAAGTAAAATTACTTTACAAATATCTTGATTCACTTTTATTTTTGTATCACGCATATGAATTTTTTTGAAATAACATCAAAATAACTAGTATGATAGAAAACATTATGTTCTATTTGTTACATTTACAAGAATTGATTTTTTTAATTTAAAAAAAGATTTTCATTTTCGAAAAAATCATCATTTATTAGATGATAAGTGTTTGGTGAATCTTCAAGAAAAAAATTCAATGAAATATGTTTATATTCGGTTAGGATATAAATATCATTGAATTTTGAAAGGCCCCATCAAAAATCAATAACATATGAATTTTTCTAAAATCCACATTGCAAAAATTCAAAAACCATTTGAATTTATGAAACATCTTATTTAAAACTTACTTTTACAATGCAAAATTAAAAAATTAATGCACAATAATGAATACTTATCTTGTCTTTGATCATTCAAGTAAAAATGTTCAATATATAATAATTTTATGATCAATTTTGTTGCTACTTTTTGTTTATTTTTCAAATAGTGAATACTCTTATTTTTAAAATGAATATTCATTATTCCAAGACAAAAGGAAATTCCATTTCATCTTGCTTAAGTTCTATTCATATGATACTATTTGTTTCAATTTAATTGATCTACTTCAATATTCACACTAACTTGATTAGTTAGGCATTGTTTCTTTTTGTGAATTATGTTTTAAAAAAATCTTCAACTTTTGTTGCATTGATTAACATCAACAATGTTTTTCCTTTGGCAATCCTTTGGTGAAGACATCAACTACCATATTTTTAGTTGGGTTATATTGTAATACCACTTTAGTTGTCAAACCTTTTCACTAACAAAAGAGTACATATTTCAATGTGTTTGGTATGTATTACATGCATGAAACTTAGGGTCAAGTGTAAATAAGATTGAATTTTGGTTATCACAATAAATTATTATGGAATGTGCTTGGGTTTCTCCCAAATTAATAGTTTGAAGCCAAAATTAATTCTTTCACTATGTGTTGTGGCCATGCATTCAACTTTTGTGTTTGAAAGAGCAATTGTGTTTTCCTTCTTATTGTTCCAACTTATTGCTCTAATTAACAACTTAAAAAAATATCCAACAGATATTTTATTATTTACATTTCTTCTATCCAACTTATATGCTATATAACAAGTTGGATATGACTTTTAAATATGAATTACCTTGATTTGTGATAGGATCAAAGCATAATTATGGGGACTATTTGGATTATCATAGTCACAAATTTTCTAAATTCTAGATGAATTAAAAATGTAAAGCCATCTTTAACATTAGCATTATGAAAATTTTAATTATACATGTTATTGCAATAGATTTTGATATAACTACAATAGATTAAATAGTGATAACCATATTCTAAACTATGGATGAATTTTAAGAAATGAGTGGATTATTTAATGAACTTTTCAAATGATGACATTAAAATTGTCATGTAAATAGAATGAAAAAGGTGAACTCAAAAAGTATGTACATGTATCAATTGATTAAAATAAACAAAAGATATGGACTTTTGAAGTTGAAATTTTGAGATGTCCAAAGTAGAATTAAAGCTATTAGACTTTGATTAGGGTTAATTGTTGAATCTTACACTTGTTAAGGACTTGGTTTTAATTAAACAATATAATGAAAAAATATATATTAAAAGGTTTTGCAACAAATCATATGAAAATATTGAGTTTTAGCTAAATTTGTTTGGGGGTAAAAATTAGTTGTTTTTCAAAAGCCATAACATATTAAAAATAAAATGGTTCATGTTGGGATTTTCCATACATGCCCTATTTTATGACCTTTACATGTTTTAATTTTTCAATGGAATAAATGCCCTAAGACCTTAAGAATGATACCCCGTATTCTTGTGTTTAATTGTGAGATAGTGTAAAAAATCTCCAAAATGGACTTTTTTGGGAATATTTTCTTTGTTGAGTTTGGTCCACCCTAAAGTGCCAAGACTCCATATTAAGAAGTCCAAAAGGGGCAAAGGGAAGTTAATAGTAGATGAGGGAGGTCCATCCCAAATTGGTTTAACCTTTGTAGCTGAACTTGAAAAAAACCTTGGAAAAAAGGCTCATGAGTTGAATTGAAGTTTCAAAATACATGGGTGGCAAAACTACCATGGGCAAACAATGTCTTGAGTAAGATGGGCTTGTCACACATGTTTAGCACAACATTTGCATAAAGGTTATATGGGTAATGAAAAGTTTATGGGTCCCAAGTTTGACCCTTTTTCATAGGAAGAAAATGACTTCCACCATGCACGGTCTTCCCTTTTAGGAACATTCTACTATGTTAACAATTGTCAACATGCTAATAATGAATTGCTTTATTTTTCCAAAAGTTGAAAAAGTAGTGTGTTGGACATGCTTATGCAAGGTATGGGACATGAAGGTTTGAAAAAAATCATTTAGTTTGCCACAACTTTAATTTTGATCTTCTTTGGAAAAGTGAATGAAAATTTGACTAAAGTCATCATAGTTTAAGCATTATTAAAATTGTTAGTGGTTTGATAGGTGAATCATTGTCCTTTAAGTTCATTTGTTTTTGAACTAATAATGTGAATGCTTTTCAATGTGTTAGGATTAAAGTTAAATGGTAAGTTCAATTGGATTATGGTCCTCACATACAAGGCATCCACTACCCATCAAACTAATCTTATTGTGCTAACTTTGTTTAAGCTAAACATGGTTTGTTAGTTGGAAAACTTACTCCAAATCATATATGCATACTTTAGTAAAACTTTATTTTGCAAATTAAGCATAATTTTTTTTTCATATCGCAATGCGGCCATTCACCCAAGTGAAATAATAAAATGCTCTTCGAACCGTGCAAAGATCATGGGAATTCAAAATAATAAGTTGTTCAAAATGTCAAAGCAAATGGATTTCAATGTTGGAACTTGCAAAAGCATGATGAGTGAATATTACATTTTAATGGTCAAGATGGTTTTGGATTATACAAACAACAATTCTATTAAGGTGAACTTTGAACTCCTATGTGATATAAAGTCCTATATGGGTAGGCAATCTAGATGCCATTATTAGGAGAAGTGAACAACTTGATGAAGTTGGCCTAAGCTTTGGATTTTTTTGTTGTTGACTATGTGGTAGCAATCAAGCTTTGTGAAGTAGATTTGTTCCCACATTTTGTGGACATTGACATTGGTTTCAAATTTGATGTCTTTAATTCTTTCAAGTTTTTGGTGGATTTTCCCCAAGACCTCCTCCTCATCATGCAATAGATCTTAAATTTGAATACAAGTATGGAGCATTTAGCCTTAGACAACACATTTCGACAAGGCATTTAGACCTAACATGGGTTGTGAGTTTTGTGACCAAAGAGGTGCACATTCAATTTGTGGAAAATTTGAAAAAAAAAGTGAAAATGGCTATTGAATTTTTGACTTTAAAGGTGCAATCCCATTTACTTTCACATGGTGTTATGGAAGCTTTAGTGGTTATTATCCTTCAATATTAGATGATGGTGGATTTTGAGAAATCTTTCAAAAGACACACATTGCTACCCAAAGATGATTAAACCTAATTAGACCTTGGTACTAGAAATCCTATCTTTTATGTCTTTGGATTTAAAAATGTTGATTTTCAAATTAACAATGAAAACCAATGTTACATTAGCCATGGGGTCCTCCTCACACCATGAATCCTATGAAATGGCTTTGGAGATTTATGTCCTCTTCATGAATAATTACACCCAACTTGCTAGAATATTTGAAATTAACAAAAAATGCTATGGTCCATGTTATTGGTTTTATTGAAGACAAAAGATGTTTCAAAAATTTGAATTTTATCAAATCCAAACTCTGTAACCAATTGACAACACATCTAACCTTGTGGTTTAGATGTTTGTTCAACAATTTTACATATTACAAAATTTTACATATCCAAAACTAGTTGCAACTTGGAAGGATATGTGAACTTGGTATGGCTTTTATGCATACTTCTTTCTAAATAAGTTGAAGTTTGAATTTTTTTTCTCTGGCCTTTGATTCCATGATCTCAACAAGATTGGTGTCTTCATCAAAATTTTGTTTATTGTTAGTCATGATAAGTTAGTAAGTACTAAGTTCTAACAAGTTTTGTTATTGTGTATAGTATGTATGTTTATAATGTGTTATTTTGAAGGCAACTTGTGTTGTAATGGGTAGTTTATAAGTTGAATTCCTTTAAGAACCAATTTTCAACAAATAGGTATTAAGCATAATTTATTTTGTTGTTTTGTGCAATATGTATGTGTGACATGCGTGCAAGAGAAGCCTTGTGCTACAATGGAACAATTAAGGGGTTCAATTTCCTTACAAATCATGCCACCAAAATCCCACCTTATAGAACTATTCATTGCTAGAAGGATCTCTAAAACATTTAAGAATTGCCTAACTTTTTTAAGGTGAGCCAAACACATATAACCAAATTAAACTCCATTGCACATGTTGGGATAACCAAACATTTCTTAGGCACAAAAATAAATAAATAAATAAATAAATAAATAAAAAAAAAGAGTTATTGCCACATATCTTGAAAGTAAAAGACCAAGTCACCTACCTCTCCTACAAACATTTCACCAAACTAGCTAGTTAGGCCATGATGAATACTTCGTCCTAGCAAGGAGAGTGATTTCGGAAAGTTGAAAATAAACACCCCGACCCCCATAGGCTGCCACCACAATAATGTAACCATATTTGTAAAGCAATGAAAGAAGAGTGGGATGGATGTAAAGCAATTTATAAAACAAAGAAGGATGAATGAGCTCTATACAAAATAAAACCTGCCCTAATCTTTTGTAGTGTAATTATTGGAGGGCATATTACCCGGCATATTTTTTCCTTCACTATTTGGCCGACATTTCAAAAAATGGAAGGCCCACTCCATTCCATTTTGCCGACCAGCATAACAGGAAAAATAAAAATAAAATAATTCCATTGGGGGTGGCTTTGGTCTGCCTCACATGGGCCCTTATTCTAGCAAAGTGGGTGGCCGGGGGCTTACCTTACACATACGAGCTTTTGTTTTTTTTTTTTTGGCCCATAGAGAATTGAAACTAGTGACAATCATGTGAGTTGTGTGTGTCTTTAAAAAGCAAAGAAATTATTGTACATCCCTCACATGAGACATGTTGCACAAATTCTAGGAGGAAAATTTGGGAGGGGGGGGGGAGGGAGAGGGGGAGGGGGGAAGTTGGCCCATGTGCACTCTCAACATATTCTTCAAGTTGGAGATTGTGCCCAATGGTAGCCCTAAGGGGAGCCCCCTTTTTCTTGGGAGCAAAGATAAAGTCCAAGATTGATATATTCCACCTGCCCCCACCAAAATTCAGTAGTGTTGTATGTACCATGGCAGCATTATATTATTATTTTCAGAAATGTTGATTTTTTAAAAAAACCAATTCAATCTTGAAAAGAAAATTTAATGAAGGCAAATTGAGAGAATATTTTTGAGATGTTTTTTTTTATGACATGGAATCTTCAAAATAAAATAAATATTTGATACTGAAATATTGAGCTTGCCATAGTATTATGGTATTTAATATTTTCTTTAGAGAATTTTCACATTGTGGCAAAATAATAATAATAATAATAATAAATTGGATTTTAATTTATTTTTGGTTTCAAATACCTAGCTCTTATCCAAAGATCTCCTCTATAAGTGATGAATTTTTTTTAGTTTTTGAAGAAATGTGGTGACTTTTCTTGGTTAGGAGACCATGGCCAATTTTTGCTATGATTTGTTTGAAGAAAACTTTCCATAGTTCTCTAGAAAAAATTCACCAATAAAAGCTAAATCTACTTTAGGATGCTTGGCACATACTCATACTACATGCTCCTACTTACCAAGTAACCATCTATGAGTATAGGGAAAGGCTTGCTCCTAAGGGCCTTCTTTAATTTAAGGGTTGTGGCCCTCAGGGAGGACACCAAAGAAAGACACATTTGTTAGTCAACCGATTACATGCACACCTTCCACCATTCAAAAAAAAAAGAGGTTCATAAAGAACGAGAAAGACCCGCTCCTACAAGCCTCCTCTAATTCTTTGGTGTGGGGGAGAGGTATGTCTAAATACAAAGGGAAATTCCCAACAATGCTTTATGTGAATGGTAAAGCGCGAAGGCGGGGGGGGGGAGCACTTACCTAAAAAAAAGGGCCAGGAGTTAAGAATAATACAGTAAGTATCAATAATTTTG
>Ga0116231_10015116_pt1 | contig 10079 bp, 3 predicted proteins | sample S1TSphgellanicum_2_FD_89695 | JGI IMG/M metagenome (GOLD analysis project Ga0116231, IMG submission 89695) | Host-associated microbial communities from peat moss isolated from Minnesota, USA - S1T2_Fd - Sphagnum magellanicum MG | ecosystem: Host-associated > Plants > Peat moss > Unclassified... | reverse complement strand
GTTTAGGGTTTAGGGTTTACTAGTGTCAGGCTGTGCAAGGTTTGGAGGGCCTCTGACCTCTCAGGCCAGCATATTTCTGGTTGCAGGATTTCCACCCCCCCCTCTCCACTCCCACTCTCTTCTAGGATTTCTAAGATTCTCACTGTGGCTGTGCCATTGTAGTCTCTAGATTTTGTCCTCCAAATAGGTACCCAGTTTGCAGAGTTCAACATAGTGCAGGTATTTTTGCATCAAATTTTTAGTGCATGGGTTTAGTGTTCTGAACACTAAACCCACAACACAAAAGGCAGGAGAGGTAAAAGCCATATTAGTGAAGCAAAGATTTTTAGTGTTGGGCAGGTATTGGAAACAGCATCAAACCCACCCCTCCACCCCTCCACCCCTCCTCCCCAGTTCTGGTCCTTAATTCTCATAACCATGGTTCTCAAAAAGTTGAAGAACCAGTTCTGTTACAAAACCGCAGTTCTCGAAAATCAAAGAACCAGTCAGATTGTGCTTCTTTACAAAACTGTCTGTTCTTCTCCAGCATTACACAAAATTAGGGTTCAAGGTTTATGCAGTGTGAAAAGTGCCTAGTTAGGTTTATCATATCCTACCTACTTTCAGCTGAAGCAAAGGAGCTCTACAAGCGGTGCATGTTTGTGCGTGTTTGGTTCTCATAACCATGTTTGTGGGTGTTTGTTGCTATGGTGTTTTGTGTGTTATAGAGATGTAGGAATCTCATGGTGTGAGGTGCTTACATATCCTTGGTGTGTGGTGTTGAGTGTGGGAGCTTGGGAATAAGAAGGATGGCCATTGCTAATGATAACAAATAGATCAAGGAGCCTTCTGATTTTTCTATCTTCTAGGATTTTTGCATAGGATCGTGTAAAAGTTGAGCAACAACACACTAGTGGTTGGGGAAGAATTTTCATTGTGCAATCTCTATAGACTTTGTATCAAATGCTCAATAAAACAATAGGGAATAACAAAGAAATGATATTAGATGTGAAGAATCCCCTAGAGTTTTGTAATAGTTCTATGGTGGTGAATTGTTGAGAATCTCATGCGAATTGAGAAGGTTTTGCCATTATGTCATAGGGTTGAGATCTAAGCATTGGGATCAGTTATCTTTTCTATTTGAAAGATCTTCAATGTTTTTTAGAGTGTTTGTATTCCAAATGGATGAAAGGAGCAAAATTCCAAGGTCCTAAACAATAAGAGATCTTATCCAAGTTATTCTCACAATCAATTTCTTTGATTGATGGTTGAAATAAATAATAATAAAAAGTCGCCAACATAATTTAAGATCTTAAGGTTGTGTACTTCAATTTTAAAATTAGGTTTAGATGTTGAACATTATTGTTACGAAGATAGACTCAAGCAAGTGCAAGCAGCATGCAAGAAATGTGGTAAATGTGGTGAAATTTGTGTGTTATGAATTCATTGTTGGGGATTGAACACAATGCAATCAAAAGTGTCTTCATGTATTCTTGTCACAATTCAATTTGTTGCTATCAATTTTTGGTATCAAAGTTGGTTGATTTGATCAATGTCTTATGAGTGGGATATGGCCCTCATGGAACTAAGGTTTATGTGTATAAGGGCTAGTGATAGCTATCATGTGCCAAAACTTCAACTAATGTTTTTTAGTATTTTGCAACACAAGAAAGAGATATGTAAAATGTTATGTTAATAGTTGTTGCATATTAGGAAGAGATAGTTGACAATAACAACTAAGTGACAATACATTTCAAAAAAGTTGTGAGCAAGTTTGAAATTGCATTGGGAGGAGAATGGGGTCTAAAATCAAGACTACAACATTTGACCATCAAAGTTTTGTAAAGGACCTTCCCTCAAATATTGTTATACCATGCATCACAAGTTTTGTTACATCGAGATTATAAGTTTTGATCCAAGGGTAATAAAGGCTAGTGACATTGTTATGGGTGTAACTTTTATAGGTATTATATGAGAGTTGTCATTTGGTTGAAAATTGTAAAGGATAGATGGAATTGGGTATTTTTAAACTCTAGCAAAACTAAATTATTTTTCACATTCACCTAGCCTTGTGGTACAACTTGAACAATAAAAAATAATTCATGAAAACCCAAGGTCCAATATCCCTAAATTAAGAGATTTTTTAAGTCAAGTATAATTGAAGGAGGTGCACATTTCTACAAACTTGAATTTAAAGATAGATTGAAAAGTAGGGATAAAATTGTGAGAGTAAAATTTTCAAATTATGAAGCACATTTCTTATATAAATAGGCTGGAACAAAGGGCCCAACAATTACCTTTCGACTTAGTGGTAATGTTGAAGAAGATAATAAACCAAGGAAAGTATTATTGATTTCTCATTAATGTACTACAACTACTCAATAAATAGGATAAATGAATTATACATAAAAGGGAAAAAATCCCAAATCCTAAGGGTGGTAATTATGTTCTATAACTAGATTATTTCTTAAACTTTGAAAACTAGTCCATCATTATAAGAAGGTAGAAAAAATGAAAGGAAACAAATGAAAGGCCAAAAGAAATTTTTTTTAAAAATGGTAATTCTACCTTATAGTAGAATTACTTCTTAGGTTTTGCCATTCCCAAGTGTGTCAAACGGGGGGAAAAATAACAAATGAAAAGGAATAATGGGTAAAGGGAAATTCTTCCAAAATACCTCATGTCATTACTATCTAGCTTCCTAGATTTCAAAAACACTTCCTGATGGCAAAGTTCCCCCTCCCCCTCTTCTAATACTAATATCCACATTCATACTTAAAGTCCATGGAAATCCTTGTAGAATTATTTTTTTTCTGTATTATGCTTTCATGGATGAAAAAAATGCAACAAGTTGCCCTCCCTATGGTAATATATTAGAAGAATGAATGAATGACTAGAAAAGTTCAAAGGGGGGAAAAGAGGGAAAGAAATGGATAATTTTTTTAAATTAAATCTAACTAGATAAAGAAAGCCAGAAAGGTCACACCCCCTCCTTAAATCACCAAATTTTCCCCCAACCTTCCCATGAAAATATCCATTCTCCTCTTTCCAAATATGTCCATAGAGTAGCTCCTATTTTAGTAACACTAATTAACCAACTAACTTCTTATAGAACATTTAACCCATTGATTTTCTACTTACCATTCCCTAAAAACTAGCTAGCATCATCTTCACCATTATTGGAAATAGTGAATATATTCATTACCAATCATTTTAGAAGTTACCAAATTACCCTTCTAGACAAATTAACCCTAGGTAAAAGTAGAAAAATTTAACCACCCTTCACAAGTTGGAAGTACTATAATAGTTTAGACAATAGATTAAAATGTTAGCTTAAAGGTAGATAACAACATACTAAGGGCTATCAAATTTGAGAAAGAAAATAAAAAGAAGAGGAAAAGATGGACATGTAGGTTGAATCAAAAGAAGGATTGCTTTTATTCTTAAAATTTGGGAATTTTAACATTTGTTGGATTATCTTAGTGAAGTAAAATGACGAGTCCAAAAGGGATGCACAAATTGTTTTGCATCTAGGATTATGAAGACATGAATGTTGGGCTAAAGGATTGGCCATGGTTGTTAAAGTGCAAGAATTGAATGTTGACAAGTTATTCAAAATTGCCAAATTGAACCTTCATGGTAAGGCAAAAAAATGGTTCAAAAAATTAAATCCCACACCAATAGATTAGGCAACTTTTAAAACTTTTAGGATCCAAAAATATGAAAACACTAATGAAGATGATATTAAGGTCAAACTTGATGCTATTAAATAAGAACTCAAGGAAAAAGTGCAAAAGTATATTTATGATCAACTAGACAAACTATTCTAGCAAGGGAGGACTCAAGATGGTGAACAATAACAAAACTTTATGGCTAAATTGACGCCAAAAATTAAAAAATTATGAGTAGTCAAAACATATGGGGTGAAAGCACACTAAACAATCCATTTTTTGGTGTCATACTACAATATTCACAAGGAGATATTTTTTAAGTCTATACAACTTTTGAACTATAATCAAATGTTGGAAAGGTCCAATTTTTCAATTGTAGGGTACAAATAGAAGGCATTACAAATAATAATAATAATGATATTATGAATTCAAAATGAACTTTGTAAATTAGGATAGTGGTCATAGTCCATAATTTGTGTTGTGAATTCATAAATGCATCACAACCAATACCAATGGATGCATGTTTTTTGGAGTGGAATGGTATCATAAGTGTAAATTTAGAATGAACTAGTTCATTGAAAAATAAATATTTTAAAAATTTATGGAAATGTGTAAACCAAATGTTGAATTTAGTCCTTAAGTAGAAACCTTAGGCTTTTCCCTACCCAAATTCCCCATGTTTTCAATGAAAAGGGACAAAGTTCACTAGCATGTAACTTGTATGGTTTTTGTAAAAATGACTATCTAATTAGGACATTTTTAATAAAATGGTTTTAGTCATTTTGGATAGTGACATGTTGCACTAGATAATTTTTAATTTCAAAATTTCGACATGGACATTATGAGGTCCCAAGGTAATGTGACGTGCACTATTGTGCCATATCATAATGTAACTTTTTAAACATTTTTTAAACCTTTTTTTAAGGTTTTTATTTATTTTTATTTTATTTTGGTCACAAACTACAATATTTTCATAGCATGATGTAATTTTTTCACTTCAAATAACATGTTGTGAATAAATCCAAAACTTTACAATTCAACAATCCAAAAATATAACGATCCAACAATTTAACAATCTAATGAGTCAACAATCTTCATAAATGGGGATAAATCAATATGAATTCAAAAGTGCATCCATTAAGTCTTTAACAAAATTATTTTCATTATGTAAAATATATGTCCAATTTTTTATAATTTCAAGTTTTTTTTTCCCCAATTTTTATTTATTTTTTACTTTTGTGATGTTACTAAATGGTAATTTTTTCCATAAAACCTTTAAGCCACATTTGGCTATAAAAGAGTTATGGAGTTGCAAACTTGTTTAAATCTTTCAATATTATGTTGAAAAAACATCAATTTTAAATTTGAAAAAATTTTATTTTATTTTTGAAAAAAAACCCTTTGTTCATCCCTCCCCCCCCCTCTTCGCCCCCTTCAACATTATTTTGTGTTTTGTCTTTGGTGGTAAATTTTTACAAATTGATGATTCTTTTTGGGGAAATTCTTTTAAATTGATGAGAATTCAAGGAAAAATATTAAGAAAATCAATCATTATTTTTTTTTTAAAAATACATGAGTAAAACTTTCAGGTGTTTTTTTTTTGGGGGTAAAAATATATAATTTAATTTCTTTTAAAATATGGTACTATTTATTCAAAAATAATAATTGTTATATGATAACTAGTAATTGCAAATTATGAATTATAAATAATATAGGGTGGCTTAAATATTTTATATTAAAAAATTGAGTAATAATAAGGTGAAAAAAATTAGGTTAAATAATGACCTAATACTTGCTAGAAAACATCTTATTTGATGCACGTGGTTTAAAACTCCACCATTTTGTGATGCTCCCTTGGGAACAATGCAAACAAGGAACTTTTACGAAATTTTGAAATCACAAATTAAAAGAATAAAAACAATGTTATAATGAATAATTGTAATAACTCCAACGTTAAACCCATAAATAATTCCAACATCGAACTTATTTTAAACTTACATCAATAGGAAAAAAGACTTTTTTAATTTAATTTTTTAATTTTTATCTCTAAATATTTACTATTTAGAGATAATCTTGTAACCAAACAACTTTTCTTTAAATTTAAATCATGGAAAAAAATGAAAATAAATACAAGAAAATGACTCAAAATTTTAATTAAAAGACAAATATAACTAGGATTTGTATTTTTCATACATCAAGAGAAAAATTTGAGAAAAAAATCAGGGATTATTTTTGAGGTTTTGTTGGTGTGGCATCATGAAAATTTGTAATTAAAAACATTTCCATGAAGCATAAAATAAACTAAAGGAGAAATATAAATTTTAATTTATGTAAATATACAAGTTGAAACATTAAAATTTTATAATACAGAAGTTTAAATGGGACTAGACTTTGCATGTATGAACATTCTAACCTAATCACTAATTCAAACATAAATGTGAGACATGCCAATTTTTTACACGTATTTCAAAAAATTGTGATGAATGCAAAATGTAATTAATGAATAATGGATTTAGCACATTCAAAGTGAATGATTCAACTCATGTGCAAATGTTGATATTGTAATACTTGAATGATTTCAACATAAATTTTTTAAAAAAAAATTTATTGAATTTTTGAAAAAATATTTGTTATTTCTACTGAAATTTTTATAAAATTAAAAACCTACAAGATTTTGACTATTAAGTTTGAACCGCAGACCTTAAAATTCAAGAACTTAAATCTAAAACAATCTAGACATACTAGACTATCCCACAAACTTAAATAAAATGTGGTTATTATTATTTATAACCATTACTTGTTAAAAATTTCAAAATTAAAATACCAAGTGTTAAAGTCAAAATTATTTGGTAATTTGTTGTTAAATCCAATTAAAGAGTACAACAATTCAAAAGATGTGAAATCTAAAATTATTGCATGTGTTTTAATAAATTGTGGTAAATGTAAAATGCAACTCATGAGCTATGGTTTCAATGTGATAAAAGTGTATGGTTCAATTCATGTACTATGTTAATAGTTAAAGAGATGTCCAAAAAATCATGAACCCATTATAATGTAATGGGTATTAAGTTAAAGGCTACCTTAATTTTCACATCAACAATTTGAAATTATTAAAATTTAAAATAGGGTTCAAATTATATTCATAAATGAGCAATGTAATGAATGTTTACAACTATGAACAATATTGACCATTCACCATTACAACAAGCCACTTGCAAACTTAAGATGACCAAATGTAAAAAAAATGTAACCAAATTAAACAAAAGTCACAAGTTGTCTGGGTGGAAAATCACAAGATTTTTTCTTTTGTAAATGCAAGGTGCAACTTGTTAATAACATTGTCAACTTGTTATCAAACCTTGATTCAACTTATGTTAGATGTTAATAGCTGAATAATTTTTAAAAGAATGATTAAACAATTTCACTACTCTTGCATGTAATCTAAAGCTAAGATACTTTCCGTGTCAAAAGAATTTTCAATATTATAAAATCCAAAATGGAAGAAAAATTTCATTGCCAATGAACAACATAATCGTTTTTTTCGCTATGGAAATTATGCACAAATAACTAGTAAACAATTGCATTTGCTATGTGTGCATGACAATAATAAGTCAAATAATGGCCAAATTGGACAAGTAGTCCCAATGGGTGGTAATTTTTTCACCCAAGATTTCTTCTTGTGCTTGAAAATCATATATTAATGTGTTTTGGGTTGGGTGAAAGCATAGTTAAGAGGATTATTTGGATTGTCACAATCGTAGCTTCTTTTAAATGTAGATGAACTTAAAATGTAAAGTCATATTTCACATTAACATTATCAATCACTACTACAAAAACAAGTTATTTTGATTAAAAAATCTAATAAAAAATAATCCCATTTGTATAGGTGTCAAAAAAAACCATCTTGTTAATTTGGACAAATCATTTTGAAGTTAATCTACATGATTAAGGTGGTCTTTTTGACCGACAGACTATTGGACTATTTGATTAATCATTTTGACAATTGGACAGTGGACCACTTGACTAGTCAAGTTTCTACCCAATTTTTTTCTAGATTATTACCAAAAATCATTTTTAATGTAAATAGGTCTAAGTAGGTAAGTAGTTTGTATATAAGTTTAGCTAAGTCGTAAAAAGGCAAGTAGGTAGGTGGTAGCCTAGTTAACCTACCTGATTTAGTTTAATTTATCTAACATTCCTAACTTAACCTAACCTAACCTACCTACCCTAACCCTTTAAACATGTATATAGGTTATAAATATTAAAAATTAAACCCCAAACCTTCACAATGATAAACCAAGTCTTTATCAATGAATTACATTATCAAAGGTATTCGATTTTTGTTAAATTTTTAATTTCACATCTTTATTTCACTTTACTAAACATAGTGGTTAGACCTAGGTGACAATTAATGGCTAAATATAATGGTTAAACTTAGTGGCTAAACATAATGGTTAAACCTAGTGATTAGATTTAATGGAAAAACCTAATTGATAAACCTAATAATTAAACTTTAGCTAAACCTAATGATTAAATTTAATGACTAAACATAGTGGTTAAACTTTGACTAAATTTGATGACTAAATGTAGTGACTAAACATAATGACTAAACCTTAACTAAACATAGTGGTTAAACATAATGATTAAACCTTGGCTAAACATATTGGTTAAACTTTGACTAAATTTGATGACTAAATGTAGTGATTAAACATAATGACTAAACCTTAACTAAACATAGTGGTTAAACATAATGATTAAACCTTGGCTAAACATAGTGGTTAAACCTATTAGTTAAACTTCACAACTAAATTTTAGCTAAACCTATTGACTAAATTTAATAATTAAACATAATGATTAAACCTTGGTTAAACTTAATTGATTAACCAAATGACTAAATTTCATAATTAAACTTTGGCTAAATCGAATGATTAAATCTAATGGCTAAACCTTAGTTAAACATAATGGCTAAACCTAGTTAATAAACTTAATTTGGTTAAATTTTATGGATAAACTTAATGGCTAAACATAATAATTAAACCTTGGCTAAACATAGTGATTACACTAATGGTTAAATTTAATGATTAAACATAATGACTAAATCGTGGCTAAACATAATGGTTAAACCTAGGTTAAACTTAGTGGGTAATCTAATGGTTTAACACAATGGTTAAACTTAGGCTATACTTAGTGGCTATACCTAATGAATAAATTTAAGTTATACTTAATGGCCAAATGTAATGATTCAACTTAAGTTAAACCTAGTGCCCATTGCCAAATCTAGTGGTTAAACCTAATGGTTAAATTTAAGTTAAACCTAATGATTAAAATTTGGTTAAACTTTTGGTAAACCTAATGGCTAAATTTAATGGCTAAACATAATGGCTACACTTTATAGTTACACCTAGTGGTTAAACTTAAGTAAGTAAATGGGTGGATAGGTATGACGTAGGTAATATGCAGGTAGGTGGGTAAATAAGTATGTAGGTGAAAAAATATAAATAAATAGGGAGGTAAGTAAATAAGAAGTAAGTAGGTAGGTAAAAATTAAGTAGGTGGGTGGGTAATAGGTAGGTAAATACCTAACTAAGTAAATAAGTGGGTGAATAAGTAAGAAGCAGATACATAAGGTAGTAGACCATGTCACATTTAATTAAAGATCATTGGCCATCTTCATTAAATGTTTCACTTGACTAAAACCATTGGTCATTTTGTTTAAATATCATTGGTCATCTTGATTAAATGTTCAATTTCACTAAAGCCCATTGGTCATTTGAACTAAATATCATTGGCCATTTTGATTAAATGTTCAATTTGACTAAAGACCATTGGCCATTCTGACTTAAGTTATACAACATGATTATATGGATATAATCAAATTACCCATTATAATCAAGTTGATCATTCAAAAAATACATGTGTCATTTAAACCCCTAGTCTTTGGTCAAAATGTACATGTTTATTAGTCAAAATGACAAATTAATCAACTTAAACTTCTTAAAAAACCATGATTTGTAATAGTGAATTATTTAATTATCCATATAACAATTAGACATTATTAGGAATCATATTAAAAAATTATGGATGAGTCATAAAAAAATAGTGAACTCATAATGGACTTTTGAGCCAATGTCATTTTTTGGTCATAAAGAAAAAAATCTTGACATTTGGATTCTAAAAAATCCCATAATAGGCTAAATTATTTTTTGAAAAATGGTACAACATTAAAATTTAAGGTGTTTAAAAGTAAGATGCATTGAAACTTTCCTTATAGGAAAAAAATTCCCATTTTAAGATTTTGATATTGCATTCACTACTAGGAAAGTGTGGTGTAGTTCACTAGGCTATTTCACTGTGCAACCATAAAAGTGAATTAAGTTCACTATAATTCCACTGCCCTTACCTTCATTGGTGAAAATGGTTCACTATATG
>Ga0116231_10015115_pt1 | contig 10082 bp, 9 predicted proteins | sample S1TSphgellanicum_2_FD_89695 | JGI IMG/M metagenome (GOLD analysis project Ga0116231, IMG submission 89695) | Host-associated microbial communities from peat moss isolated from Minnesota, USA - S1T2_Fd - Sphagnum magellanicum MG | ecosystem: Host-associated > Plants > Peat moss > Unclassified... | reverse complement strand
TAAGGGACAGTTCTTCGGCGAGATGGGCCTGTTCTACGAGCAGCCGACGCGTAGTGCCTGGGTGCGCACGCGACAGCAATCGGAGCTGGCGGAGATGACTTATCCGCGCTTCCGTCAGATTGCCGCGGAAAGTCCGGGGTTGATCTTCGAGCTCGCCACTCAGCTGGCGACTCGTCTGGACCGGACTAACCGCAAACTCGGCGATCTCGCCTTCGTCGATGTCACGGGCCGGGTTGCCCACGCGATCATGGATCTGTGCGGCGAACCGGACGCCATGACGCACCCTGAAGGCATGCAGATAAAAGTCAGTCGCCAGGAGTTGTCCCGCTTGGTGGGTTGCTCACGCGAAATGGCGGGGCGCGTCCTCAAGGTTCTGGAGGAACAGGGGTTGTTGCGGGCTACGGGTAAGACCATCGTGGTCTTCAACGCGCGTCCCAAGGTGAAGACCCGTCCGTTGATCGTGCCGGTTAAAGCGGGTGCCGGTGCCGCAGCGAAAAACGCTCGCGCCGTGCAGCATGACGACGATGACGATGACGATGATGACGACGACGAGTAGATCTGAAGACGCGAGTGCCCTGTGCCTTTATGGGCGCTCGCGACCGCTCATGCCGCTCTCGATTTGCTCGCGCATCGCTTTGACGGTCTGCTCGTAGTTTGAGCTTCCGAATATCGCTGATCCTGCCACGAACGTATCGGCACCCGCGCGCGCGATCTGTGCCGCATTGTCGATCTTCACACCACCGTCGATCTCCAGGCGAATGGGACGGCCGCATGCGTCGATTCGCGCACGCGCCTGCTCGAGCTTCGGCAGCGTTTCCGGTATGAATTTCTGCCCGCCGAATCCCGGATTCACCGACATCAATAGAATCACGTCGAGTTTGTCGATCACGTAGTCGAGCCAGGACAGCGAAGTTGCGGGGTTGAAAACCAATCCGGGCTTGCAGCCGCTGTCGCGGATATGCTGAATGGTGCGGTCCACGTGTTGAGTGGCCTCGGGATGGAAGCTGATGTTCGTCGCACCGGCCGCGGCAAAATCAGTCACCAAGGGATCCACGGGCGAGACCATCAAGTGCACATCGATGGGAGCGACGACGCCGGACTTGCGCAGCGCCGCGCACACCATCGGTCCTATGGTCAGATTCGGGACATAGTGATTGTCCATGACGTCAAAATGAATCCAATCGGCGCCGGCGGCCAGTACGGCATTCACTTCCTCGCCCAATCGAGCAAAGTCGGCCGACAGGATGGACGGCGAAATGATGATGCTCATGTCAACGCATCCCGCGCGCGGCGCGTATGGCTTCGTAAGCTTCTTGAATCCGCTGTGTTTTCTCTTTCGCCATTTGTGCCATCGACTCCGGAAGCCCTCGTGCCACCAGTTTATCAGGATGATGGCGGCTCATCTGTCGGCGATATGCCTTTTTGACCTCCGCGTCGCTCGTGCTGGCGTCGATCTCGAGGACGGCGTAGCACTCGGACAAGCTGGCCTTGCGTGGTGCCGCCCGTTGCTGATGATCTGATGCACCATCACTCGACCCGCCGCGCGCGTAGCGGGCGCGCACGGCCGCCTCCATATAGGCAAAGTCCAATACCGAGAATCCCAGGCGCTCCGCCACCCTTCGCAATATGTCTCGCGACGGCGGCGATATCCCGTTGCCGTCCAACGCCGCGCGCAGCTGCAGTTCCATGAATGTACGCAATATGTCGAGCCGCATTGCGCAAACTTCGCGCAGCCGCTGGATGCAGGCGAAGGCATCGAAATTCGGTGATTTGCCGGCGCGAAAGCAATCGATGGCGGCGGCCGTGTCGCTCGGTCCGAACTGAAAATCCTTCATGAGGCGCCGTGCAGCATCGATTTCGGCCTCCGAGACCCGGCCGTCGGCCTTGGCAACATGGCCCATGATCTCGAACGTTGCGCGGAAGAATTCGGCGCGCACGTAATCGGCTGCCGAGGCGCCGGAGCGGGCCGAGGAAGCGGCGCCGCCCGCAGACATTGCCTGGTCCACCAGGTAGCCGATCAGCGCGCCGAGCACCGCGCCCAACGGCGTGCGGGTGATCAACAGGCCCAGCAGCGCCCCAAAAAACACGCCTCTCAAAGCCATTTGCGTTGACCTGAACGTCTCGTCCCGCCACAATCGATCGGCCTTCAATGGTAGCAGTCGGCAGGCCTCCAGAACGATGGAACCATTCTCCTCTTCGCCCCCGCTGTTCGAAACGCACATCAACAGCTTGAAGCGGATCCACCAGGGCAAGGTGCGCGACATCTACGCCATAGATGCGGAGCACCTGCTGATCGTGGCGACCGACCGGCTATCCGCATTCGACGTGGTGCTGCCGGATCCGATCCCGTTCAAGGGCGAGGTGCTGACTCGAATTTCGGAGTTCTGGTTCGCGCGAACTGCGCATCTAGCGCCGCATCACCTGTCGGCTTTGCGCGTCGAGGATGTCATCAGCGACGCAGCCGAGCGTGCGCAACTGGCGGGACGCGCCATGATCGTGAAGAAGCTCGAGGCCCTGCCCGTGGAGGCTGTGGCACGCGGCTATCTCATCGGCTCCGGTTATCGTGATTATCTGACGGCTGGTGCGGTGTGCGGAGTTGCGCTGCCGCCAGGCCTCGCCCTCGCGGCGCGGCTGCCTGATCCGATATTCACGCCTGCTTTCAAAGCTCCCGCCGGCCAACACGACGAGAACATCACCTACGAACGCGTGGCCGAACTCGTCGGACGCGAATTCGCTGCGGACATACGGCGCATCACCTTGGATATCTACCGATTTGCCGTGGAACATGCACGCGCGCGCGGCATCATCATCGCCGATACCAAGTTCGAGTTCGGCGTCGATCAGGCCGGCCGCCTGAGACTCATGGATGAAGTTCTGACCCCCGATTCGTCGCGCTTTTGGCCGCAGGGGTCCTACAGGACTGGCATGAGTCCGCCGAGTTTCGACAAACAATTCGTGCGCGACTATCTGGAGTCGTTGCAGTGGAACAAAAAGCCGCCCGCCCCGCGTCTGCCGCAGGAAATCCTGTCGCGCACCAGTGAGAACTACCGCGAGGCTCTGCGGTTGCTGACCGCGTGAGTGGTGCGCATCGGCGGCCGCGCCTTGCCGTCGCTATGTGCCCACGCGGCGATGATGTCGTGCATGCGGCGCACGCCGTCGGTCAAGGCTGCCGGTCCCGGCTGCAGAATGATCGGCGACTTGATCTCGTACAAGGCACCGGAGCGCACCGCAGGAATTTCGCTCCAGCCTGAACGCGCCGCGACCGCGGGCGCTCTAAATTTTTTGCCGCACCATGAGCCCATGATGATGTCGGGCGCACGGCGCACGACCTCTGACGGATCCGCAATGATGCGCTGTCTCGCCAACGGCTCCTGAGAAAGTTCCGGGAAGCAATCGGTGCCTCCCGCCAGTTCGATCAACTCCGACACCCATTTGATGCCGCTGATCTGCGGTTCATCCCACTCTTCGAAGTAGACGCGCGGCCGCTTCGGCAGGCGCATCGCCGCATCATGGACGCTCGCCAGGCCATCGCTCAAGCTAGCCGCTAGCGCTGCCGCCTTCGCCGCGCAACCCACCATGCCGCCGAGCACGTGGATCATTTGAAAGATTTGCGCGACGCTGCGCTGATTGAATATGTGCACGTCGATGCCGAGTTTTATCAGCTGCACAGCGATGTCCGCCTGAAGGTCCGAAAATCCCAGCACCAGATCGGGTTTCAAGGCGAGAATCTTGGCCGTGTTGGCGCTCGTGAATGCCGATACCCTAGGTTTCTCCTTGCGAGCCTGCGGCGGACGCACCGTAAAGCCGGAAATTCCGACGATCCGTCGCTGCTCGCCGAGCAAGTACAGCGTCTCGGTCGTCTCTTCAGTGAGGCACACGATGCGTTCTGGGTGCATGCCGTCGATCTTGCCATACCGCATGCGCCGTGTAAGGCTCGAACCATGACCAAGTGGTTGACCGGGCTGGCAGATACGCTATTCGTCAAGTCGCGCGAGATGGGACCGCCGTGGGGTGCAACGCTGCGATTCGTGCGCTTTCCGGCGGCATTGCTGCGCGACTGGCTGCGCGGTTACATCAGCGTTCAGGCCATGAGCCTGGCCTACACCACGCTCCTGTCGCTGGTGCCGCTCATGGTGTTTAGTTTCGCGATCTTGAAGGGCGTCGGCGCCAGCGGCGACCTCGAGATCATCTTGCATGAATTCTTCCGGCCGTTAGGGGCTGCGTCGACGCAGCTCACCGACACGGTCATGAAATTCGTCGCCAACATGCGCGGTGACTTGTTGGGCACGATCGGGCTGGCATTTCTCTTGTATACCGTGCTTAGTACGATTCAAAAAGTCGAGACCAGCTTCAATTTTCTGTGGCACGTCGTCCGTCAGCGCAGCGTCGTGCGCCGCATCGCGGAATACCTCGGCGTGATGATCTTGGGCCCGCTGTTGCTGGCGGTTGCGCTGGGACTGCTGGGCACGGCTGAACATAGTCCGTTCGCAAAATGGGCGAGCGCCGTCCCGGCGCTCGCGTGGATTCTCAAGGCGACCGGCCGGGGTCTGTCCTACTTCATCGTGACCGCGGCGTTCACTTTCATGTACGCGTTCGTTCCCAACGTCAAAGTGCAATTGCGCGCCGCACTCATCGGCGGCGTTACATCGGGAATCATCTGGGCATTGATGGGGCAGCTGTTCACGGCATTCGCTCTATATTCTTCGAGGCTGGTGGCGATCTATACCGGCTTCGCCATCGTGCTGATCACGCTGGTGTGGGTCTACTTGAGCTGGCTGATTCTGCTGATCGGCGCGCAGCTGGCTTTTTATGTGCAATTCCCCGAGTACCTGCGTCACGGCCAGGAGACGGTCGAGTTGACCGGCAAGGACCGTGAGCAGGTCGGTTTGTCGATCATGTACTTGATCGCCGCCGATTGTGACGCGCACAGCGAACCCTGGACCGCGGCGCGTCTAGCAGCGCAGCTCGACATTCCGATCATCGCGCTCGCACCGGTTCTCGACTCGCTCGAGAAGGGCGGCTTTTTGATGACGACCGAGCGTGACTCATTCTTGCCCGCGCGCCATTTGGAGGACATTCGACTGATCGATGTTCTGGAAACGATACGCTCCTGCCCGGGCGGCCGTCTTGCGGTAGCCATAGGATCGATCAGTCCGGCGGTTCAGGCTATGGGCTTGGTCGACTCGGCCTTGCACGAGTTTCTGCGCGACCGGTCGCTCAAAGACCTTGCGGCAGTATCTGCTCGCTAGGCTGCTGAATTCTCGCGCAAAGGCCGGCAGCGCAAGCCCCGGCGCGTCATTCACCCGCGATGGTCATTTCCTCGAGCAGGATCGATCCCACGCGCGTCCCACCACGCGCGTCCACGTCATCACCCACGGCCGCAATTCCTTGGTACATGTCGCGAAGATTGCCGGCGATCGTGATCTCCGCCACGGGGTATTGAATCGCGCCGCGCTCCACCCAGAATCCCGTCGCGCCACGCGAATAATCGCCGGTCACGGTGTTCACGCCCTGGCCCATCAACTCCGTGACCATCAATCCCGTGCCGAGCTGCTTCAGCATCGCCGCCGCACCGCCGGCAAGGCTCGGCTCGACCAGCAGGTTGTGCGCACCGCCCGCATTGCCCGTGGTTTTGAGGCCGAGCTTGCGCGCCGAATAACTCGAAAGGATGTAGCCGTTCAGCACACCGTCGGCCACCAACTCGCGATCATGGGTCGCCACACCCTCGTCATCGAAGGGTGCACTGCCCATGGCCTTGTGGATGTGCGGGCGCTCGGAGATCCTGAAATGCCGGGGGAAAACCTGCTGACCGGCGGAATTTAGCAGGAACGAGGATTGACGGTATTGACTGCTGCCGCGAATCGCCGCCAAGAAATGTCCGATCAAGCCGCGCGCCAGCTCCGGGACGAATAGCACCGGGGCTCGTTGGGTTGCTAGCTTGCGCGGCTCCAATCTCGCAATGGTGCGCCGCGCACTCTCGCGCCCGATCGCCTCGGGGTCCTGCAGCTCATGAAAGTCGCGCGAACTGCTATACCAATAGTCGCGCTGCATATCGTCGCCGGTGCCGGCCAAGACCACGCAGCTCAACGTGTGTGAGGTCGTCGGATAGCCGCCGATGAAGCCATGCGTGTTGCCATACACATGCAGCCCTCGGTGGGTCGAAACCGATGCGCCCTCGGAGTTATTGATGCGTGGGTCGAATCCCAACGCGGCAGCCTCGCAGGCCTTGGCAAGATCGATGGCCTGATCCGCGGTGAGGTTCCAGGGATGGAAAAGCTCCAGATCGGGTGGGGCGGAGGCCATCAATTCCGCATCCGCGAGTCCCGCGCAGTCGTCTTCGGCCGTAAATCGCGCGATGCTGCAGGCCTTCGCGACCGTTTCCCGCACGGCCTCTGGGGAGAAATCCGCGGTGCCCGCCGAACCCTTGCGTTTGTCGAAGTAGACGGTGATGCCCATGCTGCGGTCGCGCTGGTGCTCGAGGGTCTCGACCTCGCCGAGCCTGACGCTGACCGACAGTCCGGTATCCTGGCTGACCGCGGCCTCGGCCTGTGCGGCACCGCACGCACGCGCCTCCCGAAGCGCGTGATCGATGATGGTTTGAAGATCGGCCTGTGTCAGGCGCGCAGGTGCGCTCGTGGCTGCTGTCATAGGGTCTCCGGGGCTGAAAAGCCCGCGTCGTAAACCTCTGATTCTACCGATCCTAAGGTGTAGCATGGTGAAAATGACGAGCGGCAGTGAAGACAGCGGATACGACGAATCCTGGGAGCAGCGCGCCAGCAAGAGCGCGCGCAAGCGCGAGGCGGCAACCCTGCAGGAACTCGGCGTGCAATTGGCGGCACTGCCGGATCGCGAGATCACGGAATTGGATCTGCCCGACAAGCTTTCGACGGCACTGCGCGACCTGCGGCGCTTGCCGACGCATGGCGCACAGCTCCGGCAGCGCCAATACATCGGCAAGTTGATGCGCAGCATCGACCCCGAGCCGGTGCTCGCGAAACTCAAGGAGCGCAAGCAGCGCCACGATGTCGAGGTTCGCCAATTTCAGAAGATCGAGAACTGGCGCGAGCGGCTGTTGAACGAACCCGGCGCCGTCGATGAGTTGCTCGATGAATACCGGACGGCCGATCGGGGCGAATTGTCGAGGCTGCTGGATAAGGCGGCAAAGGAGCGGCTGGAACAGCGCTCGCCGAGCGCCGCACGCGAACTTTTCGCCTTCCTGAGCCGGCTTCTGGGAGCGGCATGAAAGCCTTGATCGGTGTCATCATGGGATCGACTTCCGACTGGGAGACGATGCAGGCTGCGGTCGAGACTCTCGATGCGCTCGAGATCGCGCACGAAGTGCGTGTCATATCCGCGCACCGCACTCCGGATCTGCTGTTCGAATACGCGGCCACTGCGCGCGATCGGGGTTTGAAGGCCATCATCGCCGGCGCGGGGGGTGCTGCTCATCTGCCCGGTATGACGGCGGCCAAGACCTCGGTGCCGGTGCTCGGAGTACCGATCCAATCCCGGGCATTGAACGGAATCGACTCGCTCCTGTCTATCGCCCAGATGCCGAGCGGGGTTCCCGTGGCGACCTTTGCAATCGGGATCGCCGGAGCCAGAAACGCGGCGCTCTTCGCCGCCGCAATGCTCGCAAACGAAACGGCCGCCATTCGCGTTGCGCTCGATGCATTTCGCGACGACCAGACTGCGGCCGTGCTCGCCAAGCCCGATCCTCGCCAACCTTGACCCGCTCGCGGGTAGGCATCGTAGGGGCCGGGCAGCTTGGCCGCATGCTGGCGCTGGCCGGCTACCCCTTAGGTGTGAACAGCGTGCTTCTCGATCGCAGCGCCGATGCGCCGGCAGCGCAGATTGCGCCCATGATCGTCGGTGATTGGGAAGATCCCCAAAAGCTCGAGGAACTGGCGCGGCGCAGCGATGTGGTCACGTTCGACTGGGAAAATATCGCCGGAAACGCGCTCGCGCCGCTCGAGGACATCACAAGGGTCCGGCCATCGCGCGCGGCGCTCGAGGTCGCTCAGGACCGCCTCAGCGAGAAAGCGCTATTCCTGCGCCTGAAGATTCCGGTGACGCCGCACGCCCCCGTCGACAGCAAGGCGCAGTTGCAGAGGGTGATGCACGAATTGGGCACGCCCGGCATCTTGAAAACGCGTCGCCTGGGGTACGACGGCAAGGGGCAGTTCGTGCTGCGCGGCGCCCACAGTATCGACGCGGCGTGGCATGCGCTCGGGGGCGGGAATTTGATTTACGAGAAATTCCAGCCCTTCTCCCGCGAGATCTCGATCATCGGCGCCCGTTCGGCCGCCGGTAGGGTCGTCTTCTATCCACTGTCATCCAATACCCACGGCGATGGCGTGCTGCGGTATGGGATCGCCCCCTACTCGAGCGCGCGTCTCGAACGCAGCGCGCGCGCCTATTTGAAGCGTGTATTGAACGAGTTGGCCTACGTAGGGGTGCTGGCGATCGAGTTCTTCGTCGTCGCGGGCCGGCTGATTGCCAATGAAATGGCCCCCCGGGTGCACAATTCCGGGCATTGGACCATAGAAGGCTGCGTGACCAGTCAGTTTGAAAATCACATGCGTGCGATCTGTGACCTACCGCTCGGTAGCACCCGTGCGTTGGGTCATACGGCGATGGTTAATTTCCTGGGTAAAATGCCGGATCGAGGCGCACTCCTGGCCATTGACGGATTGGCCTTTCACGACTACGGGAAGCAGGCCCGGCCCGGTCGGAAACTGGGACATTGCACCATTATCAGGCAGCACGCGCGCGAGCGCGACCAGGCGCTGCGGCGTGCGCTAAAATTGATCGAATGGAGATGAGCGGCGCGTCATTTCAGGCACTTGCACGAACCCTTAAACTGCACCCCAAATGTACCTAGACCTGTTCAAATTGCAAGAATTGCCCTTCCGTTTGAGCCCGGATCCGCAATTTCTATATCTGAGCAAGCAGCACGCGCGCGCCAAGGCTTACATGGAATCGACGATCTGGTTCACCGACGGATTCGTGGTGATCACGGGAGAAATCGGCGCCGGCAAGACCACGCTCATCGAGACTTTTCTGCGTGAGCTGCAAACCGACGTGGCCATCGCCCAGATCAATCAGACTCAGCTCTCGCCCACCGCCTTCCTGCAGACCGTGCTGGTCCAATTTGGCTTCTCCCCCTTCAATATGAAGAAAGCCGAAGTGCTCGCCACACTCAACCAGTTTCTCGTCGAGCAGTACAGCATCGGCCGCAAGGTTCTGCTCATCATTGACGAGGCGCAAAACTTGAGCAGCCGGGTTCTCGAGGAAGTTCGGATGCTTTCCGGGCTGGAGACGGATAAGGACAAGGTTCTACGTATCATTCTCGCCGGCCAGCCGGAACTCAACGACAAGCTCAACTCTCAGGAGTTGATCCAGCTGACACAGCGCGTGCGTTTGCGGTTTCATCTGACCGCTCTTACGAGCGCCGAAACGGAGGCCTATATCGACCATCGCCTGGAAGTGGCCGGCTCGCAGGGTCGGCGCATCTTCGCAGAAGAGACTTATCCGATCATCTACAAGTACACCGGCGGCGTACCTCGTTTGATCAACACGCTCTGTGATACCTGCATGATGGCGGCGTTCGCGGACAACCAGGATTTTGTCAATACGGAAACACTGACTGCCGCCATCAACGAACTGCAATGGCGTGAATACCGCAGTCCCTCCGTGATCGCGGGGGCCGGCCTACCGGGCGCCGTGATCGCGGGGGCCGGCCTACCGGGCGCTGCACACGCGGGCGCTGCCCACATGGGCACCGGCGCGATGGGCAACTCAACGTCGGGGAACGGTGCTTATGCGACCGATGGCACTGCGATCGGACCGGCTCCTTTCACTGAAGCGGGCATGGCCTCGGACGCCTCGCACTCGTCGCACATCGTGGGGCGTTTACTGATTGCGTGCGAGGGCAAGACCGTGGTGGAGCGCGAACTGCGCCCCGGTCGACTCGTGATCGGCAGAACACCCGACAACGATATCCAGATCGACAGCAAATTCATCAGCCGGCATCACTGCCAGATCCTCACCCAGCCGAGCGCCTGCGTGATCGAGGACTT
>Ga0116231_10015114_pt1 | contig 10083 bp, 9 predicted proteins | sample S1TSphgellanicum_2_FD_89695 | JGI IMG/M metagenome (GOLD analysis project Ga0116231, IMG submission 89695) | Host-associated microbial communities from peat moss isolated from Minnesota, USA - S1T2_Fd - Sphagnum magellanicum MG | ecosystem: Host-associated > Plants > Peat moss > Unclassified... | reverse complement strand
TATAGTAAAGTTTTTTTAAAATAATATAAAAATTAAAAAAATAAAAATAAAAAAAAAAAATATTTTTTTTTTATAATATTATTTAAAAAAAATTTTTTGTTTTTTTTTTTTTTTTTTTTTTTTTTTTTTTTTTTTTTTTTTTTTTTTTTTGGGTTGTAGTGTCAGCAATGAGAATTTCAAAAGAGATAAGAGTATTAAATGATGACTAGTCTGTGGACAACATCTACTCTTTTTTTTGGGGCACAAATGAAAAACTTCATTGGGAAAAGAGAAACAAGAGAACAAGCCCAAGGGAAGGAGGGGGGGAAACAAGCCAAACCCTACCAGGAAGGAGGTGAGGACCCCTACCACCTGATTACACAATTCTTAGGTGATTGAAAAGCACCACCTAATGTCAATGTCATCATCTCTAGAACATATGGCAGAATGAGCACCCCACATGTGTAGCTTCTAGAGGGCATAATTCAATTAGCTTGAGCTTTTTGTTCTATTCTAATCTAGTATACTCAAGAAGTCATGTTTCTAAATGTCCCAAATATCAGCCACTTGCTCCATGTCATTGACATAGAGGGCATGACATCTCTCAACCAACCTCTTGAACAAGCCTCCTTTGAAATGTGAATTCTACAAGAGATTTTGTCACAAGTAATGGGGTAGAAAGAATTAGGTTCTTCAAAGTGTATAATCTACGCACCATCTTCTTTCATGCTCATCCAATACGTCCCAAGATTTTAGAGCTTATGCATTGCAATGAAATGCATGTGCATGTCAATGAAACTCCAAAGCATGTTGGCAAGACATTTCTTGTGAAGAGATGGCTTTGCATTAGCTAATCTATAATGTAAAAGAATTTGGATGTTGGATTCACTCGATTTGTATTTGAGTTTGGTAAGAAGGGCTTCCCATCAAGTGAATCCAATCTCCAAATTGGTATCCCACTTGGTAAGAAGGGCTTCCAAAATCACTTCTAGGTTTGTGCACCCCAAACCTCTCTTCTTTTATTCCAAATAGCAATCTTGCCTCACTTTTTACATGAATGCATGTTGAGAATTCATTACATGCCCCCATAGGAAATCTCAAACCATAGCACGAGCTTTCTTGATTCCATTTTAAGAACCTACCCAAATTGGAAAAAATAAAACAATAGTGTAAAAAGAAGAACATTATTCACTATGACAACCTTGCCTACCAATGAAAAATTTAATGATGGACCAATAAAATAGGCTTTTCTTGAGTTTGTCCAAGAGGAATTTGTCTACATTTGTAACATCTAGATTTATGTTGAAAGGTTCACCTAACAATTTAGAGAGTTTTTCTTCCTTTGTCCATTTCCAAACAAATGTGCTAGTCCATAAAGGTCAATCTTTGTGTGAACCTTGACATATGTAGTGTTTTTACCATCATTGATTTTAAGACTTAAGGCAACCTTGAAGTCACATAAAATGATTATCAAATTGTTGATGTTTTTTTTCTAACATTTGACAATTAGAAAGTTGTTGTCAACATATTGGAAAATGATTTGTTGCATACTTTTACAAGTAAAAACATTCTAGTAATTTCTTTGTGTTCAACAATATGTTTCATCATGAAGTTTAGCACTTCCCCAACCGAGATAAACAAGTAGCAAGCAAGGAGGCACCCTTGCCTTACTACACGTTAAATTTGAAACATTACGCATGGCTTCCATGTAAACAAAGAAAAGAGAATTCATGGTAATAAACTTGGGAGCCATGCCAAACCTTTTCAAAACCCTAAACATAATCGCTATGAAACCTTGTCATATGCCTAAGAAAAGTTCAACTTGAGAAAAATGTATTGTTTGGATTCCTTAGCCCAATCAAAAGTTTTTTAAAAAAGAAGAATGTTTTCTAGGATTTGTTAAACGGGAAGAAAGGTCACTTGGTTAGGATCTATTACATCTATAAGGATTGGTTAGAATCTATTTTGGAAAGCCTTGCAAAAAAATTGTACCCCACATTTAGAAGATTGATGGGTTTTTAATTTGAGAAATCTTCAAGAGAGGTTTGTGAATTAGTGTGATGGTACTTCTAGTTATTCCATGGAAAAAAACAAATTCACCAAGGAGGATGAAATCATTTTCCAATAATCTTCCTTGATCAAGTCCCAAAAGCGAATATAAAATTTGAGATAGAAATATATATATATATATAAATGATGTGTCTTTTTATTTATGATGTCTTGATGTGGAGTACGTACAGTTTACATTTTAACCAAATACATACAATTATTATGATATAATTTTGTATAAAATTATGCAATTTTTGTATGAACATACAAAAATTTAATTTCACACAAAATTTATACAAACCTACAAAACTTTGTATGTTTGTGATGTGTTTCATCCACTTCCCATCTTAACTAAATATTTTTTGCTTTGAAAATTGTATCTTTCTTTTTACAAAACAACTTATAAATTTTTATTACTTTGAACATCTTGTACAAGAAATTCACATCACCTATAACAAATTATATATTTTTAATGTCTATATTTACCTAATTTAATTAGTTAACATTCATCATCTTAATGTTTTGCCTCTTTATGTTAGTTCCAATTTCTAAAACTCTAGAAATTGGGCAATGATTTGAAAGTGAGTTGTCCCCATGAATTTTGTACTCCATGATGTTGTTCAATTTTATATTAGATAGTTGCAGAATTTTGGGGGAGTAAATTTTATACAATCAAATGAAAAATATTCTTTGGTCATTTTCTTTATTATTACCCTATGAATAAATGGGACCAATTGTCTTTGAAAAAAATCCTCCATTATGACAGTCTTTTTTATTTCTTCCCAAAGTTCTTATTCATAAAGGGGCGTCACATGGTTGCATGTAGAAAATTTATTTGTTGCCACTTCAACCATATTGAAGTCCATAAAAATGGTCCACTTACAATTTTGGAGGAAATTTTGGAACAAATCTCTCCAAAGAGCACAACATTATTGAGGGTCGTTTGGAGCATAAATATTAACAAAACCCACATCACCATTAAAAAGGTTATATAACTTAACCCAAACTACTTTATTGTTTTGGAAATGGCATGCATCTTTGATGAAGGTGTTCTAGTTCTAATGTGTGAAGATCTCATCCTTCATTTCCTAATTCCATTCGGGGCATTATTATTCTTTTATCCACTACTAGTTTTTTTAATCGAAGTCCTATTGGCCAAAGTTTGAAATCTAGTTCCTTAGTTGGGACACCTCTAAGTTTGTGTTCTTGAATGAGAAGAAAATCTATTATCAAGGTGTGCATTTCCTAATATAGCTTTTCAAGTTAACAATTGCATTTGAATCATTTAAGCTTCTAACATTATAAGAAAAAATCTTTATATTCATGAAGAAACACTTTTATAAAAAATACAAAATGTTCTTAACCCTATATTGGGATATTTCATCTTCAAGATATTCCACAAGTCATAGAAACCTCTACTTGATTTTGGGAGGTACTCCTTTGTAGGAGGTGTGTTTTAAAACATGTTAATGTTTTAGGTTTTAAAATTATATTATTGAATTTTAGGCAACTAGAACTACCCCTTGTCCATGCATGCTATAACTAAATGTGGATATCCTGGGATAGTAGTTAAGTGACTAGAGTTGTTGTTCATTACTTTAAATTGGGTTTTTCTTTTATAATTTATAGTAGGAATTGGAGGAAGATTTGGAAAACACTCATTTATTGCATCCATAAAAAAATCATCATCTTTTTTTGTCAAATTTCCAACTCCAATGTCCATCACATCCACTAGAATTTTGATGTTTATGTTTGTAGATTCAATGACATGAAAAAAGAATGTTACTATGGTTTTTTTAATTTTGATATTGTTGTGTGCAAATGTTGTAAGAAAATCAACAAGAATGATCACAAGAGGTCAACATGTATTGTTTGGCAACCATTCTATGTTTTTAGATAAGTCCAAAAAGCCTACATCCCTTGGTATGCCAGAAACATTTGTAACCAAAATTTGAAAATCATTCATGTCCTCTTGTGATTAAAAATCACCATTTTCATCTTATGTTTCTTATGCAAGTGATGTTGGTCTATGGACTTTATCATTTTCAACATTGATGTCCATGATATACAAGGGAACAATGATGCCCCTTTCTCCTTGAATTGCTTCAAGGGATTGATAAAACTTTATACTACATTGATGAAGTAAATGATATATGTATATATGTATTTTAAATGACATATCCTAGAAATAAGTATGATGATTAGTTCACTTGTGATAATCAACAATCTTTTTATAGTCAGAGTGTAGGAAGTTTCACTTATCTTTATACATTGTTCAGTTTTTTGGAAACTTGCTTTTGGTCATTTTTTGTAGCTCTTCAACAATTTTGTCCCAACGTTCCCAATTAGGGATCATTTTTGTTTGTGGATTGATGAGCTCCTTCATAACTATGTGTTTTATGGGTTTGCAAGAAATAAACATTAACATTTGTATTTGTTCCCAATTTCCATGCCTTTAACAAAAAGTTGTAGATTTTTTGCCATTACAATTATAACTTACTTTGTTGTTGCCATGACCCCTTCCTTAACCACTTGCTGATTTGCTTCCTATTTGTGAATATCCATGTCTTACTTACACATGTTCATGTGAATTTATTACTAGTACTTGTAAATTTGATGCATGTGTTTGTATACTTGTTAGTGTAAGTAAAAATGCATTCACCGACAAAAATGGCATTGTTCACAATTGTTCACAAATTGTCATTAAAGATTAATGCCATCACAACAACACAATAACATTAGAGCTTTTTCACAATATAAATTTTTCGCAATATTGGTGAAAGTAAACTAATAAAAGCCATTGGTGCCCCTTTAGACAACTATTTAATTCATAATGTTTTCAATATAATTTGAAATTTTCTCAAAATTTTAAAATATTATTGTATTAAGGTAAATATTTTTAAATTTCCAAAATTTTATCCTTTTCACATTTTATAAGTTTTTTACTATTCAAAAAATTAATTACATTTTTTTAAATGAATATTTTTAACTTATTATATTAATCTCAAATTTATTCACATATTTCCATGATATATTATAGATGTTATTGCACAAATAATTTCAAAAATTTCAACACAAAGTTAAATAATGATTTTTAAATATGAAATATTAACCAGTGATTACAATTGCTTTAGTACATAATAACATGTTTTCACCAAACACATTAATTATTTTATCATTGGTTGATAAACATGTTAGTATGCCACTAGGCAATACATGTCAACTACCTATCAATGGACATTGATATGTATGAATGTTGAAATATTCATGACAATTTAACGACATTATTGTTTATTTGTGTGAATCAACCTTAATAAACATCAAATGAAGCTCCCCACACCCCACCCACCCTTCATCCCTCCATTTCCTTTTCCTTTTACCCTTCTTTCCTTTTATGTTTTTCCATTATGCTCGACCCAACACGCCGATCCATTTTCCTTCTACTCTTCCTTTCCCTTATGCTTGACCCAATATGCCAATCCATTTTGCTTCTACCCCTCCTTTCCATTATGCTTGATCCAATATACCAATCCATTTTCCTTCTACCCTTCCTTTCCTTTATGTTCAACCCAATATGTCAATCCTTTATGTGATAGCTCGTTTTTTCCTTATTTCCCTTTTGCCCTTTTCTTTATGCTTGACTCACCAAGCTAACCATTAATGAATGACCAATGAATGGACAAAAGAACACATAATAATCAGCTCACACACAATATCATGGATGGTAAATCACAATAGATTATAGCCAAACTAGATAAAAAAGGCACCCCCCTAAATTGCCCCCTCTCCTCCTCCCCCATGCAAAAATTAAAAAAAAGGAAAAGAAAAAAAAGAAAAACACCAACAAAAAAAACCAATGTTGTGCCTACATATAGGTTAGGGCTTACACCCTATGCAAGTGTAAATGTGTTTGGGAAAATTATTTACACGTTGGGTAAGTGTAAGTGTAAATTGCCCATTACATAATGTGTAAGTGTAAATGTAAATATAAAGATTATGATGTGTGAGTATCAGTGTAAATCTATGTAAATTATTTTAGGTCGTGTAAAACCTGGGCAAGTGCAAGTGTAAATATTTATAAGTGTAAGTGTAAGTGATTTACATTTACATTGTTTTACATTCCGTGTAAAAAACATGTAAATTATTTTTAAAATTCCAAAAAATGTAACAAACAAGATGTTGCACTATGCAAACTTCAAATTCATTCACATGAAAGGCTAAATGTGAAGTAGCATGTGCATCATGAATAAAACAATGGCAAAGTCATGGATGCATTTCCCAATCTTGGATACATTCCTCTAAGTGTTCATCAACCTCATTAGGAAACTTAGAATCTATGACATCTAGTACGTCTTCCTCAACCTCACCAAACACATCTAAATTTGCAAGGCTTGTCTTATCATCAAATCTAATAGTGGGGTCATCTAGCCAATTTTTGATCAACAAAACTAGGAGACCAAGTTCTTTGCACCAAGCCAACACCAATGTAGGCTAGTGAGAATCCTCACAATAGAAAAAATTATCTCTATCTTAATTTGATTCCCATGAATACCTAAAATTGTTCTAGCTAAATATGTAAGTATTGGAAATTGTCTTTCATGCTTTGACCACCAAAGAAGGGGTCCTTCTGCTTCTTCCAATGGCACATCAAATGTGCAAAAACACGACAATTCCCACCATACTTACACTTCCACACATAATCATGAAATAAATTAGTTTTTAATACAACATAAATCTATAGAATGAACTACTAACAATAAGCAAGAAAATGAATCAAGTTGTCACGATGTTTTTCGAAATATCAAAAGTAAATTTACTTGCTCAAAACTAGTCTCATCCTTGGACACCCCTATTCCAAAAACAACATTATTACTACACATAGTTTTTTACACAACACTTGAAGATGCACTTGACCATCCATGCAATTTCTTGAACAAAGCCTTAAAAGTTGGGAGGAGAAAATGGGTATCATATGCACTTGCAATCTCAATTGTAGAAGCTTGGCCAACATAGTTTCCCACTAAATTCAAGTCCTTAAATCGAGGATCTATCATGAGAGCTAACATATTATGGGTTTTAAACAACTTGAAACTATCCATGAAATTAAGGAAGGGCTTCAACACAATAACCACTCGTAGTCGCATGTTGGCCCCAAATTGCTTCACCCTAATGTGCATGTCCACTTCCTATGCAACATCAACCTTTGCTTGCAATATCAACCTATCCTTAGAAAGTTGGACATATAACTTGATTGTTGAAGCAAGAACATCAGACAACAACCAATAGCTCCTATGTTGGTTAACTACACATGTAGTTACAAAGGAAATAATGCATCATAGATTATTTCGACAATTGCCCAGAATTTTGCAGAAGGAATCCTATTGGCTAGAGCTTTTGTCTAGCAACTATAACACATGATTATTGCCATTTTATAGGCTATGTAGAGTTCAAACATGGTGACTTTTGATGCAAATTATGTTTTCACCGGGGTTGTTAATTTGCGTTCAGGTAAACCAAAATCCAAACAAGCAAGCCTCCATTCTTCTGACCCCTTACTTACAATCCATAACAAAAATGGAAAGATCAACATCAAAATCCATAGGAATGCCAAGATCCACCACAACAATGCCAAGATTCAAGATTATCAACATACCAAATTTCTTTGGCCATGTGATGTAAGTTTGAAATGATGTTTGCATGGATTTCACACTAATAGGTTCCTTGGAAACCTTGTCATCATTAGTCGCATACTAAATTGCTTTGCTCATAGCATGCCCAAATCATGCCCCATCAAATGGGGCAAGCAAGGTGAGTGCCTCACATGAAATAACTGATTTTAAGGTTGTGGTCATGGTCCTCAAGTTGGTTCCCTCATCTTTGACATAACACAAAATCTTGGATGTGAACCTAAACTTTTCCAACATCGCTTTCAATTGCCTTGCTAACCCATGCCATGTAGTATCATTGGCCTCAAAAAGGCCCATTGTGACATGCCGAGGTTTCCAATTGGGGGATAAAAAAACTATGACAAAAGCAAAGGTGTCCTATTGCCCCCTATTCATCCATAAATCAAATGTGGCCATGGTTGTAGGTGTCACAACAAGTAGAGGTCGTATGTACAAATCTAAACACCTATCAACCATGGCTGGAAGAATCTCCTCTACCAATGTTCTTTGAGTATGAAATGCTAGTTTGGAGTCAAGCCTCAAAACCAATTTACACATCTAAGCATTTTCACAAAGTGCTCAAAGGGAGATACCCTTTATCGATTAACAACACCAAGTCCTCTAAAAATAATTTTTGAGATTCATCATGCCTTTTGTAAGGGGATTTGCTACCAAAGAAAGAAAAAATAACCCTTGTAGCTACTTTTGTATGTTTCTTGGTAGGTTGCATTAACCTACCACCTTCATCATTCCTTTCTTGCCAACCTGTAACATTATCATGAACAAAACATTCAACAACATATGTCGTTAAAAACTTGAGATGGAAAGCTTCAACATGATGTTTCATAAAACCAATCCCACAAGACTTGTTGTATGCAATAATCCCTTTCTTGCCTTTGGTCTTCTTCTCAATCAAAGAAGGAGGCACAACATGTGGGAAACATATATTACATCTCAATTGTTGAATTTTGTCACAATTGGGAACTTCCCCATTGTTCACAACAAAAAAAACCCATGGATCAAATTTACGACTCCAAGTAGTCCAAAACTTGGCTTGCTTGTGTAAAGTCAACAAGGATTATACACAATCATGCTATTTAGTAACAAAATTTTGGGTGTTCACACTAACCCCTATAGATGAAGATTTAATTCCCCTAAGTGCAAGTTAAATGGTCTAACTTTTAGCTGCTGCACGTCATCTTTTTTAATTGGTAATGGCATTGAAATCTCCAAACTTGAACAATGTTCCTCTTATCTTGCCATTTCTTTAACATTGCCAAAGAAACATGATTTAGAATTTAGAACTTGGAACTCCTCTAAATCAAATTAAAAGATGAAAAACATTGAAAATTTGATTCAAAATGCACTTGAAAGATTGGTTATGTTGTTGTCATTGCTGGTATGTGTTGTTTAAACAACTACTATATGAAAAATATTGTTGTTCAATTATGTGGTGTTGTTGCTTAGTTTTACTATTGCTTAACTCAGTTATTACCACTGCCTAATTGCTATTAATTGATGATACTTAGTTATTATGTTGTTGTTGGTTAGGTATGTTATGTTGTTGTGTTACTATTGATTTGTTGTTAATGAGGTATGTGCTACTGTTGTGTTGTTTTGTTACTACTATGTTGTTGGTGCTGTTGTTGTCACTATGTTGTTGCTATTAGTCAAGTATGTGTTGTTGTTGTTGTGCTATTGCCATTGTGTTGCTAATGTTGGTTATATATGTGCTACTAGTATGTTGTTGTTATTGTTGTTCTATTATTGGTCAAATATGTGTTGTTGTCGTTGTGTTGTTGCTATTAGTTAAGTATGTGCTACTCTTATGATGTTATTGTTGTGTTGTCGTTATGTTGTTATTGCTAATAAAGTATGTGTTGTTGCATTACTATTGCCGTGTTGTTGGTCAGGTATGTGTTGTTGTGTTATTGCTGCTACTTTTCTACTAGTTAAGTATGTGTTGTTGTTGTGTAATTATCAATATGTTATTGTGTTACTCCACTGTTGGTGAAGTATGTGCTACTGTTGTGTTGTTGGCTAGGTATGTTATGTTATTACTATTGCTGGAAAGAAACATTTCAAAAATTTCTTGTCCTTTTTTAATAGCTCCTACCACCTACACACACTTGAGATGACGAAGGAGAGCAAGACCATGAAGTAAGGAACACAAAAATCACAAATTGCTTACACACACAAAAGAGGACAAAGGGGAACAAAATTGCAGTAGAAGAAGGTAGTGATGAAGAACATGGGGGGGGGGGGGGGGGGGGGGGGGTGCGGTTTTCTCTCTTTTTCCCCAAAAAAAGGCCCCCCCGGTGCAAAAAACAAACCACAACACGCGTCACCAATACCTTCTTCCCCCGCACCCCCACGCAAGACGACAGGG
>Ga0116231_10015113_pt1 | contig 10084 bp, 8 predicted proteins | sample S1TSphgellanicum_2_FD_89695 | JGI IMG/M metagenome (GOLD analysis project Ga0116231, IMG submission 89695) | Host-associated microbial communities from peat moss isolated from Minnesota, USA - S1T2_Fd - Sphagnum magellanicum MG | ecosystem: Host-associated > Plants > Peat moss > Unclassified... | reverse complement strand
CGCGGGCACGCAGCGGTGCGGCAGCATCCGATTCGCGTTCGATGCGCGAATGTTCGCGGTGCCGCGCTTCCGAACATGCGAATCGTCCTGCGATTCCCGGCACGTCAAGGGCGCCCGCACGCGAAGAAATCGTCCGCGGTTAATGGTCTGTCGTGAAGATGCAAGCCGACGAACCATCGGCCTTTGCGCTTACGGCTACCCGAGAAGCGGGACCAGCGCCAAACTCGTAAGCACCGAACACCAGTGTGCACCGATCGACGAGACCGTGGACTTTGTGCTTACGACCAGGACACCGAGCACGAAAGACAATGGGAGAAAGACCACAATCGCTGCCGCAATCGATGTCAAAACGCCCCCTTGATCGGCAATGGGAATCGCATGCCATCGCAAAAGGCATGCGACCAGTCCCTGTATGAGCAGTGACCAATGTACGGGAAGCGTCTTCATCAATGAGCCGAAAAAAATCCCGCGACAGAGCAACTCATCGGAGATAACGTTCGCAATCAAGACGCCGCCGGCGATCATAACGGTCGCTGATAGCGTATAGCGGCCGATCATGAGGGCAATGGCAATTGCCCCGACGATCATCGAGCTAGCGACGGCGTAGGTAACACGCGCATTCCAATCGCCAAGTCCAAAATCGGACCTCGTGGCTCCGAGCAAGACCAGACTAACGATCGGAAGCCCGGAGAGAAACAGCCCGCAATAGAGTATCTCCGACCCGGCGGTCAAGTGTGGCAGGTGCAGCCCCGTATTGAGGAACCGGATGATCGGAGATAGCGGGATGAAACCGCTTTGCGGGATCAGTGGCACATCCGTTCGGAAATATCCGACGGCGATCACGATCGGTACGCACGATGCGAGCCACAGAAACGCCTGGCCCGAATTGGTTCGCGCTCCGGCAAGGTCAGCGTGCGAATTTCCACGCGTCAGGTAGACGCTCACAAGCAGGACCATGAGAGCTGGCAGCGTCGTCGCAACAACTTGTGCCAGGATTGATCTGATTTCAAAAGCGGGAAGGCTACCAAAGAGAACTGCGGCCGCGCAAGCCCACGCGATGATCCCAATACGGTAGGGCCCGAGCACTCCCGGAGATAGTCTCAGCTGTTGAGATCGACGTGTACGAGCATCGTGCATGGAAAACGTCCCATCGGCTGTCCCGCCAGACCGCATCGCCTATCCCGAACCTCCGAGCGCGGCGTCGATCGCTGCATCCCCGTCCAGGCCTTGCGAGCCCGAGGGTTCGCGGTTGGTGAGGGCTGGTCTTGCGGCGGGGACGGCCGCGGCGTGGACGGAAGCCCAGCACTCATGGCCGTTCATCCCGATTCTACGAATCGAAGCGACGGGGATCCGCGTATTGTTCGGATCGGATCGTCGCTGTTCGTGAATGACGATTGCGTCGCCGGCGCGACGGCTCATCTCGCTGACGCGAGCGTCGATTTGATTGTGACCGATCCGCCGTATGGCATCGGCGGCGACCGCCTTCATCAGCATTACAATCGCGATGAGTCGTTCGTGGTCGGAGACTACATCGAAGTCCCGGCGGCGGAGTACAATGCCTTCAGCCGTCGCTGGATTCGGGAGGCTGAACGCGTGCTGCGGCCCGGCGGCTCGCTCTACATCGTTTCCGGGTACACGCACCTCTACGACGTGCTCGACGCGCTGCGTGCTACGCGCTTGCGCGAGATCAATCACCTCATCTGGAAATACAACTTCGGCGTCTATACGGCGACGAAGTACGTATCGTCGCATTATCACGTGCTGTATTACGCGAAACCCGGCGGCAAGCGGACCTTTCACCTCCAGGCCCGCCACCGCACCGATGAGACGCACGCCGACGGTGGCTCCGCCAACTATCGCGATCGCGAAGATGTCTGGCTGATCAATCGCGCGTACCAGCCGGGCCGCGAAAAAAATAAGAACGCACTGCCGCCTGCACTCTTGCAGAAGATCTTACAATACAGCAGCAACGAGGGCGATCTCGTGTGCGACTTTTTTCTCGGCGGCGGCTCGACGGCGGTCGCGGCAATCGGGCTCAATCGCCGCTGCGTCGGCTTCGAGGTGTCGACGGCGACGTTCCGAAGTTGCGTCCCCGCGCTACGCGCCATCCGACCCGGTGAACTGCTCGATACGGTTCGCCCACCGGCCGCGCAGGTCGTCCGCAATCGCGGGAAGCGCTGGACCGCCGACGCCCGAGCGAGCCTCCACGCACGGTTTGCTGCGCTGCGCGCTCACGGCCATACAAAACGCGCCGCGGTGGCGATGCTCGCCGAGGAATACGACCGCGGGATTTGGTCGATTCAGCATGCGCTCGAAGCTGCGCCGTGAGGGTCCGCGCGATCGCGGCGATCGTGCTCGCGTTTGCACTGGCTCTCGTCGCGAGCCGTGCCGGTGCCGGCGCGCCGGCGGTCGTCGTGTCGGGCACCCCCAACGCTCGATACGCGCTCCTCGACGCGCGAATCGCGTCGTATCTGCAGACCAATGCGGTCCCCAACGCGGAATTCGCGGTATCGGTGCGCGGCAAGGTCGTGTTTTCGCATGCCTATACCAATAGCGCGTTTTCGTCGGAGCCGATCACGACGAAGACCATCTTCCGTCTCGCGAGCAACTCGAAGGCCTGGACGTGCGCGGCGATCTCGCAACTGATCGCCGACGGCGCGCTGACGGGCAGCGAACCGGTTTTCGCCTATCTCGGGATCCACGATCCGCTCCCGGCCGGGGCATCCATCGCGGACCCGCGTGTTTTCTCGATCACGGTGCGTGAACTCGTCGATCACCGGGGTGGCTGGGATCGGAGCGTTGCGCATTTTGATCCCGTGCACGCGATGCGGCGGATCGCGATCGACGCTGGGCTGAATCATCCGGTTTCTGCCGTCGACGTCGCGCGCTATATGCTCGGTCAACCGCTTCAGCATGCGCCGGGGACGGCGTATGCCTACAGTAACTTTGGCTACCTGTTGCTCGGGCTAGTTATTGAAAAGGCGTCCGGCGAGCCATATCTCACGTACGTACAGACGCGCGTCGCGCAACCGCTGGGCGTGAGCGATCTCGTTCTCTCGCCGACCGAGGATCCGCGCCTGCCGGGCGAGGTGGTTTACGCGTCGTCCGAGCGCGGGCTGAGCCCGCTTCATCTCGCTGACACGCAACCGGTGCCCGGCTATGCCGGTGGCGATGGCGAGATTCGCGAGGTCAGCATCGCCGCCGGCGGCCTTGCAACCTCGGCAGAGTCGATGCTCGCGCTCATGAGCGCGCATGCGATCTGGGGACTCGGGTCGCCGCCGGCCTCCGGTTCCTCGGCGCGCGAAGGCGCGGCCGACGGTTCGAATACGTTTGCAAAACAGCGCGCCGACGGCATCGACTATGCGATTCTCGTCAACCGTCGCAACGAAGAAGCGTTCCGCGCGCTGCAATCGCAGCTCGATCGCGACCTGGACGCGACCCGGTGACCGGCGCTACGCGGCGTAACGGACGTCGGTTACGCCGACGCGCTTGCGAACGGTAAGTTCGCCGGGGAACGCGGCGGTGAAGACGCCGGACGTCGGCGCGACATCCGCATAGTCGCGGCCGACCGCGACGACGATGTACTTTAACGTCACGGTCCGGTTGTGGGTCGGATCGAACGCAACGACGCGCGCTTCGTCTCCGTCGGGAACGAGGATCTCGACCCAGGCGTGCGTGCCGCCCTCGCCGAGCAGGTGACCGGAGACATAGCGTGCAGCAAGGCCGCAGCGGCGCGCGATCGCGATCATCACATGTGCGTAATCTTGGCAAACGCCCTTGCCCAAGCGGTACGCCGCTGCGGCGGTCGTGTGGACGTCGGTTGCACCGAAGGCGTAGGTCATGTGCTCGAAGACGCACGTGTTGATCGCGCGGGCGAGATCGAGCGGATCTTCATAGCGGGGCGCGAGCCTTTCCGCGACTTCGCAGAGCGCCGAGTCCGCGCGCGTGAGCAAACTCTCGTCGTGCAGGCTCGGCATGTCGAGCACCGCGCGCGGTTCGCGATGGACGCGCTCGGCCGCCTCGCGCTCGACGATCGCCCAGTATTCGAAATCGATTCCGCGTTCGAGCGACGGCGCCGTCAGCGACACGACGCGATTGCCGAAGACGTCAACCTGCTCGTGCGGCGGCAACGGCGGATAGATGTCGAGGCGCTCGACGATGCGGCGCTGTCCGCCGTGTCCGTCGCGCGGGGCGATCATCAGCCGCTGCCGCAGGTCCGCGATCGGGCCCGGATACTCGTAACGGATGTGCTGGTAGATGACGTAGGTTACTTCGCGGACCGTCGCCCAATCGACGGTTCGGTCGTCGATGAACGCGAGCTCCTTGCTCGTAACGCTATCCAGCCGGTGTTCCGTCATTCGGTATCTCATCGGCCCAGACGTCCATTCGGTTTAACGTTGCCGCACCGTAGGTGGTGACCATCGCGACGTCGAGCGCGTCGCGTCCGATCGCGATTCGCACGCGTCCCTTGCGCGTCTGATTGTTGCGCGGATCGAACGTCCACCACTGGCCGCCCAGAAACGCCTCGAACCACGCGCAGAAGTCCATCGGCGTCAGCGGCGGCGGAACGTCGATGTCCGGAATGTAGCCGAAGACGTAGCGCGCCGGAATGTTCATCGCGCGGCAGAACGTGATCGCAAGGTGTGCGTAGTCGCGGCAGACGCCTTGACCGCTCTCCAAAACGTGGGCCGCGGTCGTGAGCGGCGTGCTCGCGTCGGCGCAAAACCTGATGTTGTCATGGACCCAGTCGCAGATCGTCTGAACGCAGCCGCGGCCGAGCGGCGCCGAGCCGAAGAGTTCCATCGCGCGCGGCGCGAGCTCGTCGGAAAGACAGTAGCGGCTTGGCAGCGTGTAGACGAGCACGTCGTCCGGCAGATCCTGGACGAGATGCTGCGCGGCATCCCAGTCGACCGGCTCCGGCTCGGGCGGCGTTTCGACCAGCGCGTCGTAGCGAAAGGTCACCGGGCCCTGCGGGAGCAGCATCCGCCGGCACGTATTGCCGAAGAGATCGGTGTAATCGTGATACGGCGCACCCGGGACCGTTGTCCAGGTTTCGCTGATCAGACGCTGGCGCGGGCTCGCATCGGGCCGGACCAGGAACACCGCGGGCGTCGGCCCGCCGAACTCGTAGGCGATCTCGCACCCGACGCGGATCGTGAGGGCCGTTTCCTTTATTATTGCTGGGGCTTCCACACCACTACCATACCGCCCGCCGGGCTATTTAAACGCACGCTGTCGTTCTTCGGCCGTCCCGCCGAACGTCTCCCTCGGCCACGCGGGATATTCGCGCCGTTCGTATCCGCTCTTTGGCCAACGGTGAGCGGCTGGAACGTCCGGTTTGACAAGCGCCGATCCGGGTCTCGTTCGCCAACTGCCGCTCGCCGTCCGGGGCACCGTGCGAATTCACGATGGTGAGGCGCGGAGCGAGCTGCTACGCTGCGGTGACGATGCAGAAGAGCCTTCAGGTAAAGACCCTCCTCGTCGCGGCCGCGTTCGCGCTGCCGCTTGCGAGTGCAGCAGCGCCGGTCGCGGCGCAGACCAGTCCGCCTACGTATGCGCAGGAACAGAACCCGGGCGCTGACGACGCGCAAATCCGCGGCCGTATTCGTGCCTTCGACGGCGGATATCGCGTGCAGGTGACCGATGAGAACGGCTACGCCGACAACGTCGAACTGCACGAGGGAACGATCATCAATCCGACCGGGTTGACGCTGGCGCCGGGGATGATCGTGAGCATCCTTGGGTACAATGCCGGAGCGTATTTCGCCGCGAACGAGATCGATACACCGTATTCGTACGATGCCGGCGTTCCGTACTATGGCGGCCATCCGTGGGACTACTACGGCCCCTCGGTGCAACTCGGATTCTTCTTCGGCAACACCGGCTGGTGGCACGGCGACCAGTTCGGCAACGAGAATGAATTTCACGGCGGCGCGCACGTCTACTCGAACGGGAACGTTCGCCAGACCTATCGCGGGGGAAACTTTCAAGGACGCGCGTACGTCGCGCCCCAGGAACGCGGAGGGTATCATGCTGCGGCGCACGCTGAGGCCTCTCACGGTGAGCGCTCCCACTAGCCCGTGAGCGGAGCGGCGCACACGACCATCGACCGGGCGGCGCTCATCGCGCCACCCGGTCATGAGATTCTGCTCAACGATTTTGATCCGGCACCGTCCGCAGGCGACGACGCTAGCGGCGCTTGATCTGACCTATCCGGTGGTGACCGATCGTTCGCGCTCGCAACTCGCGCTCGAGCGCGAACACCTCGCCGCTTCGGACGAGGAGACACCGGTTACGCCGGTGGATGCCTAGCGGGCCTGCTAAGAATGGGCGTGCGTATTGCCGCCGTGGGCCTCGGCGTGGATCTTTGCGGCATCCGACATATAGCCCGACGCGTGGGCGAGATGCGCCTGCGCGAGGAGCGCGTAGTGTGCAGCTTGAGCGTGATCGCCATACTCGTAGCGCTTCGCGGCAAGCTCGTGATAATTGGCCGCCGCGCGATGATGTTCGGCGGCGCGGGCATGCGACTGGGCGGCGGGATGGGTGGCCATATCGCTACTGTGGGGCACGGATGAGAAGGGCCGGAGAAGATCGCGCCGTCGCCGATCCGCTAGACGGGTCGAATCTCGCGTGCTACTGCGTCGTAAACGTGCCGGCGTCGATCTCTGCCGCATGTTGAGAGCTGCCGGTAGAATCGTTGCACGTGCTTTCGGTGTAACCGATCATCACCGAGTAGGTCGTCGTTGGAGTCAAGGACCCGATAGCAAAGGCCGACAGCCCCAGGAGCGATGGGCTCGTTAGGCTGGACGGTTCTGCATTCGGTGTAGGAAGTGGCGTTGGAACCATCGTGAGCGTACTCGAATGAAGCGTTGCGCCCGAGGGTGGGACCAGGCTCACGGAGGTAGCGCCGTTGCTAACGATGACGGACGCCAAGCCGTCCGGAACATTCCTTGCACCGGCCACGGGGTACACCAATTGGGGCGGCGCTACGATCGAGGCGGGGCACGCGTAATTCTGAGCTGAACAGCCGGCGAACACGGTCGATCCAGCTGCGAGAAGAACAGCGAAAAACTTCACGCGCCGGAATCCGCCCGATACACACATCATCCCTTTGCGCACGAAAGATTGATCGGCTCGAGTCGAGCTCTACCCACGTGGCCGAGCACGTTTGGATTTATCGTGAGGGATCGATCTGTCGTTTCGCGAAGAGCGTACGCATGGGGTGCCCAGGAAAACGTTGGAGCAGACTCTGGCTCTTTTTGTGCTTGAGCCTCGCCTGGAGTGCGAGTTTGCTCGGCAGTGCGCGAGCCGATGATGCCGGTGAGCAATTGCTCGCAAAGTACCGAAGTTTCATGGGCTGGACGCTGGGTGATGGTCAAGTCAACGCGATCCGGATCAAGGGCCGCATCGCTGACCAATCGTCATTCGAAGAGATTTGCGAGCCTGCTCGCTTTGCACAATACAACGTTGGCCTACAATCCGGCAGACCATTCCTCGTCGAGACGAGCGAAGGGAGCGGCTGGGTTTCACATGCAGGAGAGGCGAAAGATTTTCCGCGATCGATCGCCGAGGACACATTCGCCATGAGTCTCTTACTGTGCAATGCCTTCGGTTCATATCCCGCAACGCTCGTGATGAATATTGCTGGGGCGGGCACGAAGTGGCCACTGGGGTTTGGCGTGATTTCGCTCTCGATTCCACGCGAGCCAAACGTGCTTCTCGCGATCAACAAGCAGACGGGAGCGCTTACGTCCGTCGTCATCGACGGCGGTGCGTCGTACGATGTAGCCGATCTGCGCAACATCGATGCAACGCACCGTATCTACACTCGGTGGAAGCGGAAATTGCCGGATAATACGACCGGTGACATGGTGATTGGCACGATCCAACTGAACGTCAAGGTGGACGAGACGATTTTCTCGCGGTCAGCTCTCGATACGCCACCGCCGCCGGATCCCGCCCCGCCCGTCACGTTCTGATTGCACCGCATCGTCGCATCGTGCGCAAACACCCGTGGAAAGTAACGAGTTCAGGTCTGTTTTGCGGGCGTTCCCGCGGGTGGTCCGTCCTCATCGTAGATGAGCGAGAGTGTTCTTGCGGAGCTCGGCGCGGGCACCGGACGGATCTTCCCCACGCGCAGCAGCGTGCTCATCTTGTCAGCGGACAATGGTTTTGCGAAATATCTCCCTTGCAGTTCTTTGCAGCCCCAAGCGCTCAAGAGGGTTGCCTGCGCCTCGGTCTCGACGCCTTCGGCGATCACCGGGATGCCCAGTTCGCGCGCCAGGCTAAGCGTTGCCCGCACGAGCGGTGCGTTCGCGGAGCGCGTGCTTAGATTTACAATGAAGTTTCGCGGGATCTTGATGCGCCAGATGGGGAAGCGGTGGAGGACTTCGAGCGACGAGTATCCGTTTCCAAAATCGTCGATCGTGATGTGAACTCCGAGCGCCAACAGCGCGAGCAGCGCCGGTTTGTAGCGGCTTGACGCCTCGATCAGGCCGCTTTCCCGCAATTCGACTTCGAGCATCGTCGGCGGTACGCCCGACTCGACGACGATCGCTTGGACGCTCTCGTGGGCATCTTGCGGCACGTTGAATTGTTGTGCCGATACGATCATGGCGACGTACGGCGGCGCGACGCCTTCCTCGATCCAGGCACGCGTTTGGCGGCATGCTTCGCGGATGATCCAGCCTCCGAGCGGGTTTATCAGGCCGCTCTTTTCCGCGGCCGCCATGAACTGTGCTGGTTCGAGGACGCCGCGTTCCGGATGTTGCCAGCGTGGCGTGGCCTCGAGCCCGATAATCCGGCCCGAACGATCGACGCGCGGCTCGTAGAGCAGAAAAAACTGTTGCAGCGCAATGGCCTTGCGGAGATCGGCGATCAGCGCCGTGTTTACGCGCAGATCGGCTTCCATCGCATCGGTATAGAAGCGGTAGGTCCCGCGCCCTTCGCTCTTCGCCAGGTAAAGTGCGACGTCGGCGTGCGCCAAGAGCGACTCGCCATCCGGGGACTCGGGACTGTACACGGCGATGCCAAGGCTCGTGCTGGACTGGAGCTCGGTTCCGTCGAGGGTGAACGGTTCACCGAGCGCGAGCACGATTTTCCGGGCCAAGAGCTCGGCGTTCGCTGGGTCGCGCACGTTGCTTTGAATCGCCGCAAACTCATCGCCCCCAAACCGAGCCACCGTATCCACTTCCCGAACGCTCGCCTTGAGCCGTTGCGCCACGGCCAGCAACAGATTGTCGCCGGCCGGATGACCGAGCCGGTCGTTCACGTCTTTGAAATTATCGAGGTCCATGTAGAGGACGGCGAACGTTTCCCCGGATCGGCGCGCGCGCGCGATCTCGTTATCGAGCGCGGCCATGAACCAGCGACGATTCGGCAAGCCCGTCAGGGCATCGTGACTCGCCAAGCGCTCGATGAGTTCGCTGGAACTCTTGCGTGCGGTGACATCGCGGACGACGCCGACCGCGTATTGGTCGATCCCGACGCGCATCGCGTTGATTGCGAGTTCAACCGCGATCTCTGTCCCGTCTTTGCGCGTTGCCGCGAGCTCGACGGTCAGATCGCTCACCGGCCAGTCGTCGGTCGCGAAGAACGCCGCCAGCCGGCGTGAGGCCTTGCGGCGAAAGCGTTCGGGTGCCAAAATTTCGATCGACTGCCCCTGCGCTTCTGTAGCGGTGTATCCGAAAATGCGCGCGGCAGACGGATTCCAAAACCGGATTCGACCGTCTTTGCCGATCATGATGATGCCGTCGAGCACCGTTGCGCTAACGGTCCGGAACTGTTCTTCACTCCTTTTCAGACTCGTTTCGGCCTGTTCGCGCGCGAGCGTTGCTCCGATGACATCAGCAAACGTTTTGAGCGCCTCCATTTCGATCGGCGTCCAGTCGCGATCAAGACCGGTGTCGTCGACGCTGAAATACCCCCAATAGGCGCCGTTGACGAAAATCGGTAGGAAGACCGCGGAAACAACATCGCCCGCCTCCAGCATCGCGCGCGCGATGCCGGTTGCGTTGACGAGCTTCGTGACGACTGGTTTCCCCTCACGAAGGGGCGCGAGCCACGCTCTGATCGTCGGCGCGTG
>Ga0116231_10015111_pt1 | contig 10086 bp, 10 predicted proteins | sample S1TSphgellanicum_2_FD_89695 | JGI IMG/M metagenome (GOLD analysis project Ga0116231, IMG submission 89695) | Host-associated microbial communities from peat moss isolated from Minnesota, USA - S1T2_Fd - Sphagnum magellanicum MG | ecosystem: Host-associated > Plants > Peat moss > Unclassified... | reverse complement strand
GGCCCTTCTTTTGCCCATAACTTGGGCTGCAGATGTCCGAATTGCCAATGCGAGGGCATTTTCGATATCTACGTTTCAAGACCTTTTCAATGACACCAAGAACACCCCAATGCGAGGTGTTTTTCCTCTTGCTGTCGAGCTCTGAACATTCGGGAGTCCCGGAAGACTCCCAACCTCCAACTTTTCCAAGTGTTGGGCTTCACCCCCACACTTGGCCAAAGTGGGGTTGCGACACAAGATGTTGTGTTCTTTGAAGGGATGTAAGAAGTTAAAATGTTTCATGATAATACAACCCCTTCAAACCAAGTAGAACACATTGTTGTGAATGATGATAAATTTGTTAAAGATGTTAATTGTATATGTTTGAACGAGAGACCAATAGAAGACGTGGAAAATGATGAATCTACATCAAACTTTTCTTCAGAAAAAGAATTTGTTCCAACACAAGATGAGGGTTTGAATGAACCATAACAAGATGTACTAAAAGAAAGGCTTCAAACACAACGTAAAGAGTGGCCTTGTGATTGGTGGGTGGCCACCAAAAAAGCGAAATGGGTCACCATAGCTTTTTCGAAAAAACCTCAAACCGTGGAAGAGGTGTTGAAAAGCAAAGATGCAAAGAAGTGGGAGATTGCCATGCAAGAAGAATATGATTTTTTTGTTGTCAACAACACTTGGTCCTTTTTACTGCTCCCCAAGGGTAGGAAGCCCATTTCTTATAAACAAATGTTCAAAATCAAATTGGGGTCAATGGTGAAGTCGAACGTTACAAGGCCAAACTTGTGGCAAAAGGTTTCACCCAAACATTTAGAATTGATTACAATGAAACTTTTGCATTCGTTATAGAGTTTGTGTCAATTCGTTGTATCCTTGCACTAGCGACCGTTGAAGACATGGAGATTCATCAAATGGACGTCAAAGCCACATTTCTCAATGGTGATTTTGAAGAGGAGATCTACATGGAACAACCTATAGATCTCCTGAAGGATTCACACATGAAGGTGAACATATTGTGTATAAGTTTCATAAATCATTGTATGGCTTGAAATAATCTCCAAAGGTTTGGAACTAAAAGCTAAATGCTTTCTTGAAAAGCATCAAGTTTGTTACGAATGATACGGACTTTAACCTATATGTTACACAAGTTGAAGATGTCAAATTTTTCATTGTTGTTTATGTTGATGATCTCATCTTGGTGTGCAATAATAGGACAAGCTTTTGCAAGTGAAGGAAGAACTTTTTCAAAACATAGGATTGCGGTTAAGCACATTTTTTGATACTTGCAAGGCATTTTGCAATTCAAATTACGTTTGGGAGGATTACCACCCCAAGATTTGGTCGGATATTGTGATGCTAATTGGGCCGGTGACCTTGAGGATAAGAGATCCACCACAAGGTTTGTATTCATGATGGGAGATGGAGCCATTTTTTGGAGTAACAAATGACAACTCATAATCATTTTGTGAATGACTAAAGCTGAATACATGGCAAGTACACAAACTACCAAAAAAGCCATATGGATGACAAAGCTCATGAAGGAATTAGGGTACATGAAAGAAAAGAAGGCGATGGTGATTCAATGTGACAACCAAGGTGCAATATCATTGACAAAGAATCCCACCTAACATGCTCAAACAAAACACATTAATGTGCAACATCATTTTGTTTGAAAATGAGTTTATAATGGTGAAGTTATGTTCGAATATTGTTCAATCAAGAACATGGTGTTAGATGTGCTTACCAAGGCATTACCAAAAGAACGACATAACAAGTTGATAACCATGTTCAGATTATAAACTTCAAAGAGTGGGAGTGTTGGAAATACTATTCGTTTTTAATTTCGAATTAACACATTCATCCAAAGGATGAATAATACTTACATCCTTATAATAGATAGGTTAGGTTTAATAATGGCGGCTAGGGTTTAGAAGTGGAGGCTACATTAGGGCTTGGTGATAGTTAGGGTTATGGTTTGATGACAAATAGGGTTAGGGTTAGGTGGTGACTAGGTTAGGGTTAAATGGCAGCTACTTTAGGGTTAGGAAATAATATATATTGGAGTGGTTTTGAGTTTTTTTTATTTTCTCCTCACATGGTTTTGAATGCACATAAAACCTTCAAGCTTTGGTAATTGCTATAAGCCATAATTTTGTGATTGTAACATTTGAAGCATACAACCTTTGTAATAGTTTTGTTAATTAATACAATTGTTCCATTTCATGAACTTTGAGTGTTTCATTTTTTGCTTGTTTTCAAGTCATTTCCTATACCCTTGTACTTGCATTGGCATTTGTTTAGTGATCATGGACTTATCAATGTGGCCAATTGTAATGGGATGGAAGATGCAAATGTGGCAACTAATAAGAAAGCCATTCATAAAGCACGAAGGCGAAAAAATCACAAACAATAAGGCATTTTTCTAAAGGAGGTGAAGGAAAACATAATTACAAGTTGTACTCCTTTGTGTTAGAAATACTATTCGTTTCTAATTCCCAATGTTGATGAATGTGTTAAACATTCATCAAAAGGATGAATAACATTCACATCCTTATAGTAATTAGGTTAGGTTGAATAGTGGTGGCTAAGGTTTGGAAGTGGAGGCTACTTAGGGTTTGGCGACAGCTAGGGTTAGGGTTTGGCGGCAGCTAGGGTTAGGGTTTGGTGGCAGCTTGGTGGCAGCTAGGGTTAGGGTTAGGTGACGACTAGGTTAGGGTTAAGTGGCGACTACTTTAAGGTTAGGAGATAGTATATATTGGAATGGCTTTGAGTTGTCTTTCATTCTCTCCTTTCATAGTTTTGAGTGCATGTAAAACCTTCAAGCCTTGTTAGTAGTTGCAAGCCATAGTTTTGTGATTGTAGCATTTGAAGCATACAACCTTTGTGATTTCTTGTTAGTTAATATGATTGTTCCATTTCATGAACCTTGAATGTTTCATTTCTTGCTTGTTTTCAAGTTATTTCCAATACTTTGACCATAATTCCCACATGTGCCAAAGGAAAAATTGTGGGCTTGAAGACAATATGGTAACAAGTAGTTAAAGACATTGGGATTTGACAATTAAGCAACTTAGGTTGCACATCCAAAAATAATGGGATGTAATACATAATGACCTTGCTAAACAATGTTGGTATAACCCCCCTTTGAAACGTAAAGTTATCGAGATGTACATGAGAAAACATTTAAGCTCTTTTTGAAGGACTTTGAAAAGGATTTGGGAGGAGGGGGGGATGGTGCACGCTGTAATAATTGCCTTGTGGACATGTGGGAATCAAATGTTAAGTATTGGAAGTATTTTTAAGTATTAAAGCCAATAGGGAGTTTGTGCAAAGTTAGCTTTGGGACGAACTTCACTAACCCATCACATGGAATTACATGTATTTTTGCAATGTCTAGTTCTTGTTGCAAATTGACATTTGAATACTACATCAAACCAAATGACTACATTGATTAATTCCAAAAAATCTTCCAATTTCACATGTTTTTGAATTATGGTAGCAAATCCCTATAAATGCAACCTTCAGCCACTAAAAACTAGTCATAATTACATTATTGTTGTGTTCTGAAAGGGTTGGTGGGGGCAATTAACCATAAGGAGCAGAAAGAGGAGGCGACTAAGGGGGGTGATGATGATGAGGAGCAAGCCACCCATGAATAAGCACAAATGACACATGTTCCAAACCTACAAATAAGGGGCAAATGGCTACCTAAAACCTATGTGTTGTTTACAATTACTTATTGATCCAAACACAACAACTGGGTGTTAGAAATATTATTCGTTTCTAATTCCCAATGTTGATGAATGTGTTAAACATTCATCAAAAGGATGAATACTATCCACATCCTTATAGTAGTTAGGTTATGTTGAATAGTGGTGGCTAGGGTTTAAATGTGGAGGCTACATTAGGGTTTGATGGCATCTAGGTTAGGGTTTGGTGGTGACTAGGGTTAGGGTTTGATGGTGGCCAAGGTTAGGGTTTGGTGGTAGTTATAAAAGTTAAGCGACGACTACTTTAAGGTTAAGTGGTGGCCCACTTTAAAGTTAGGAGATAATATATATTGGAATGGTTTTGAGAAGTCTTTCATTATCTTCTATCAAATTTTTGAGTGCACCTAAAGATTTTGGAGTTCGGAGTTAACTAGGGTTAGGGTTTGGTGGTAGCTAGGGTTAGGCAACAACTAGGTTTGGGTTAATTGGCGGCTATTCTAAGGTTAGGAGATAGCATATGATGGAGTGGTTTTGAGTAGTCTTTCATTTTCTCCTTTCATTGTTTTTGAGTGCACATAGAACCTTCAAGCCTTGTTAGTTGTTGCAAGCCATAGTTTTGTGATTGTAGCATTTGAAGCATACAACCTTTGTAATTTTCTTAATAGTTAATACAATTATTCCATTTCATGAACCTTGAATCTTTCATTTTTTGCTTGTTTTCAAACCATTTCCAATAACTAAATGCCATATCTTTAATGATCTTGACATAGAGACATTGATGGTGGTGTGCATCATGTGGGTGGGAAGAAGTGGTGGATCTTTAGTGATTTTATCATATTAGAAATAATAATGCTTGATAATGGTGGTTAACAACTTGCGGATGGGACCTTGGTGGATCTCTACTCTAGTGATCTTGATATGAAGATCACACTAGTTGATGGAATTGTGTGACACATGTGGGTGGCACCTTGGTGGATTTCTAATGATATTCATGATATCATGTCTAAATATTAGTTGATGTTAGTGTGGAACATGTGGGTGGGAGCTTAATGATTCTCTAATGACCTTGACTACAAACATTTGTTGATGATGGTGTGCAACATGTGGGTGGGACCTTGGTGGATCTTTAATGATTTGACATGGAGAGGTTAGTGGTTCATGTGGTTTGTAACATGTGGGTGGTACCTACAACTAGTGGATCTTTACTAATGATCTTTACATAAAAACACTAGTTGATAATTGTGTGCAATGTGTGGGTGAGACCTTCTTGGATCTCTAATGATTTTTGTGACATGGAAATATTGGTTGGTGGTGTGCAACATGTGGGTGGGACCTTGGTGGATTTCTAGTGACCTTGATTGCATAAAGTTGACATTAGTTGGTGGTGGTGCATGTGCAAGTAGTTGACCATGTGTAGTATGAATGGGACATGTAAGGTGATCCATATGATTCTTTTGATGAAGAATGGGTGGCTGGTAGATGTGGATTAAATCCTTGCAAACCTATTCCACATTTACTATAACAACATATTTGCATTATAATATGCACATATTCACAATTCCTGCATTGATTCTACATACACATGCCTCTATAGTTCATTAAAACACCATATTCAAGGTTATTTCATATAACTAGAATATGTATTTCAAAATAAAATGTAGAAAGTGTAGAAAAAAAATTACACTTCATACAACAATATGAATATGAAAATCATTATAGAAGTTTGTATTTTTTTTGTTTACTAAAAATTTCAATTGAAAATTACTACCAAAAAAATCCCATGTTCTATTGAAATGAAATCAAAATAGCAAAATTACATATGTGGTATTTCAAAAAACATAACCTATAGTTTTGGTACAATTTCTAAATCTATCTTTTCTCCCAAAATTGTGTATTTCAAAATGAAAATCCTTTTCCCAAAACTTCCCTTTTTGGGCAATCCCAAATCACCATCAACATGATTCAAAATTAAACAAAAATTCAAAATTTAAAACCTATAATGTTCAATGACCAATCCCTATCCTTAATGTTTTATTCATCTTAAACAATGTAATCAGCCTACCCCCTTAACATTACCCCTTTTGTACTTTGGATTCTATCCCCAAAATCCTTGTGAAATGATAGAAAAAAAACTAAAATCACTATGCAACCTTTTAAACTTTTGGTTATTCAACTATAGTTTCTATAGTCTCAACTTGTATAACAAACAATGGTTTCGTACCCACCTTTGAATTTGTAGTTCTGATTGCCTCCTCCACTAACTCAATTTGTGGTTTTACTTCTAGGGATTGCATCTTTGATTGCTCTACCTTTGGTTCTGGAGTAGTTTCCACTTGTGCTTGTTCCTAAGGTATTTGTGGTTTTTTTTGTTCTTGGCACCCTTTTCTGAGTTCCTTTGGTTCTTCAATCTGTACTTCTTTTACTTGAGTTGTCCCATTGGGCCCTACTTCAGCCTCTTCATCTTGGCTTGATGTCTTTGTACTTGTTGGACTCCCACATATAAACTCTAGAATTTTTTTATGATATACCTCCAACTTGTACCTAAGGATCCTCCCATTAGCTTTATGTTGGGCTAGACTCTTCTCCAATTCTTTTGCAAAATACTCCTCTACAACTTTTCACCATTCCTTAAATTCTACATTAAAATCTTTCATCTTGTTTTTTGTCCTCATCAGAATATAATATTGCTACATCTGTTCATAATCCTCCAACCTTTTTAACACTAACTAGGTTTTATCTCTTCATCTACTCATTTATAATCTCCAACTATGCTTGTAGTTGCTGTAGATTCCTTTTATATTATTTATTTGACTCTAACAACTTTCTTTTTTTGGCCTTTGTTACCCTTCTTATGAGTTCTTTGGAATTTTGCAAAGAAACACTCTTCAAATTCACTAATTCCAAATATGTTAGAACATTATCCTTCTCCTTCTTTTCTTTAATCAATGTTTTAACCTAATTTCTCAAAGCCTCTTATAGCTTAGCTAAATCTTCTACACGCACTTCTTCCATAAACTTTGGTGTACTTGTCTGTGTCATAGGATTTTTGGATCTTTCTGTAAAAGATCCCAACTCCTATACTAATCTACTCCCTTACCCAAACTCAAATGATTACCCCTTTGCAGATCTTGGTATATTAACTAGTACTTATAGTTCTAGTGGTTTGAATATTATAACAAAAGTTTGTGTTTCCACTCTTTTCGTTTGCAATCTAGTAACCTATAGACTTGCTTGTGTCTACTATTGTCATTGTTGTTGTTGTTGGTGTTGCAAATATTGTTATAAATGTTGGAAATGTTGTGGACTTTCACGCTTGTCCATCCAATCTTCATAGATGTCTCCATCTGTCTATGGATGTTCCTCAACTTTTGGAATCCCAATATCATGCACTCTTTTGACCTTTTGCGTTGTTCCTACACAAAAGAGATAATGATAGTACCTACACATTCTACCTACCTATTGGTACCAATGTTAGCATTATAGATGGTGCCATTCTCCCCCTCATCATCTTCTAAGCTCGTACCTCTATGCCTTCATGTTCTTTCTTAACTCCTAATCCTCAAGCTCTATTTTTCCTTTTGAGAACATTTCTTGGAGATTTTGCTATGACCTTCCTTCTATTCTCTAATGCTACCTACATATCCTCTCTAGTTCTCTTGACCTTGGCCTATGGTTTCTATGGATTCTCCTTTTGGTTAACAAACAGACTTAAAGATTTTTTCCAATATTAGGGTTAATTAATTGGTGTCCTTTTTGTCCCCCTTATTATCCTTAACATACTTATACCACCAATCCAATTCACTACACAAACTATTGTATATAATTTGTGCCCAATCCACCTTCCTCCCCTTTTCTGTTCTCATTAATGTGATGGCATTTTTATTACTAAAATATGTCACTTTCTCTCTTTGATAAATCATAGATATGATCGTAGGGCATCTAATAGAGTATGGCAAACCTAAACTCTTTGCATTCCATTGATCTCTTGTAGAATTTGTGGGTTCAATTTTACAATTTTGTAATGTCTACATTGCCACTACCTTATTAACTTGCCCTTTTGGGTCTTCTATATACCCTTTTGCACAAACTCCAAAAACATCTGTAATCAGCTATTTGTTAATGACATACACATTGTCCTAATATCCAAAATAAATATTTGTGCCCTTGATAACAAATGTGTTAAAAAGTTCCAGAATAATATTTAACATCGGTGCCTCCTAGTTCATTAGGAACAAACTGACAAGTCCTACCTTAGACACCCATTTTTCCTCTTCACTAATGTCCTTCCAATTCTCCATCCTCTCAACATGCTTATCATAGTTTTGCTTCATCTATATCCACATAAATTGGTCAAGATTTAAAATGTGATTACATTTGTTTAGAAATGTGGTTCTATCCATGATGGTTGCACATCTCTAAACCCTAAACCCTAAACCCTAAACCCTAAACCCTAAACCTTTGTAGAACTTGGCACACTCATATTCATCTCCATCGCATTTTATTACACTTTTGTTGACAATTGCACTTTTGCGAATGGCTGCATTCCTACCTTAAATACTTCTTCTTCCTCTACATCCTTTTGTGTTACTTGTGCTTCAACAGATTGTTGTTCCACACCTTTGTCTTTCTTCAAATTTTCAATGTTCATTGGATCCACTGAAATAACTCTTGGTCCTACTTGCACATTTGAACTCCAACCTTTTTTGCATTTGCACAAAACCTCAACTACAGATGTTCTAATTTTGTATATATCTTGAATTATCATGTGCATAAATTACATTTTCTCATTGTACACTTTGCCTTCTTCACACTATGAGGATGATGGTGAATGTGGTGGTGACCTTACTACAAATGGTTGAATGTTCAACACTCTTGAACTTTTTGTTTTTTTCAACTTTTATTTTGCTTCTTCCTTTTTCAATAGTTTTGTTTTTTCTTCCTATCTTTGTCTGTGCTCATTCTTTTACATTTCATTCTCCCTTATTACTGTTTGTAATTTCTTAATTGTTAACAAATAGGAGATTTACTCAAGTGCAAACATAAATCTTTATTGAAAGGAAACTACAACATGATGCTCACAACATGAAACATAACATCAAGAGCTCCTCAAGGTTCTTGTCACATGAAATACATAAACTTGTGCAATGAAGAAAAGAGAACCAAACCATCAACACCAAGGTATTTAACTAAAAGACCAAACCACAAATAACCAAACTAATATAAGTAAATAAAGTAATTCAACCTTATGAAAGTAACCTAATTACTTTCCTATTCTAGTAACAAATGAAACCTAACTAGTTGAGCTTGAATTCTCAACACTCCCCCTCAAGCTCAAATCCATTTCTAATACACTAACCATTTTTTTAAATCTCCTTAGCTTGTTTGCACCTAAAGCCTAAAGCCTTTGTGAAAATGTTAGCAACTTGATTTTCAGTATTGACATGCATAAGGTTAATTTCTTTTGTTAGAACTTTTTCTCTAATAAAATGGTAGTGCACTTCAATGTGCTTTGTTTTAGCATGATAGATCGAGTTGTTAGCAAGTAGTATGCTACTAATGTTATCACAATAAATGAGAATAAGAGCATCCACTGATTGTCCCAAATCTGATAGTAGTTTTTGGAACCAAACTATTTCACATGCAATAATTGTTGCGCCTCTATATTTTGCCTCCATGCTTGATAATGCAACTGTTCATTGTTTCTTATTGCTCCAACTAACAACACCACTTCCAAAAGAAAACATGAAACCCTTGGTTGTTCTTCTATGTGAAACATTACCAACCCAATCAGCATTTGTGTATTCATGTACTTGTAATTGGCTTTTGGCTTCATAATAAATTCCACACTGCAAAATATGTTTTATGTACTTCAATATGCACCTTATTGCATCCAAATGTGGCTTTCGTGGTCTTTGCATGAATTGATTTACCACTCCAACTACATAATTCAAATTTGGCCTTATGATGGTCATGTAAATCAAACTCCCCACTATGCGTCTGTACATAGTGGTATCCTCCATAAGGTCTCCTTCATTTGCATTTAACTTCATATTTTGTTCCAATGGAATTGAAATGGGTTTATAATTCGTCATCCCATATTCGGATAATTTGTTCAAGGCATATTGCCTTTGTAGTAACCATATCCTTTTAGGGGATTGGATTTCTTCAATGTCGAGGAAGTAATGCAACTTTCCCAAATCTTTCATCTCAAATTTTTGCTTCAAAAGCTTCTTCAAATCAGAGATCTTTGCATCACTATTTCCTGTGATAATCAAATCATCAACATAGATGACTATGACTACAATCCCATGATCTATCTTTTTCACATATAATGAAAAATCTGCATTGGATGTTTGAAATCCACTTGTGACAAGATACT
>Ga0116231_10015110_pt1 | contig 10087 bp, 9 predicted proteins | sample S1TSphgellanicum_2_FD_89695 | JGI IMG/M metagenome (GOLD analysis project Ga0116231, IMG submission 89695) | Host-associated microbial communities from peat moss isolated from Minnesota, USA - S1T2_Fd - Sphagnum magellanicum MG | ecosystem: Host-associated > Plants > Peat moss > Unclassified... | reverse complement strand
TTAGTGATTCAATATGTTTAATCCACAACTTTCTACAGAACATTGGACATCTCCATTAACACTAAAGATTGTCTTTGGCAAAGGTCATGAATAAAGTTTCAGGCAAAATTGGTCACAGGTGCAGGATTGACATTGATGAAAATGTCTTCCACGATTTGCTTCATTGTCAGCTGTCAATAACACACACACCTCTTGGAACTCACAGCCAATTTCTTCAATGCCTAGAAGAAGATCCAATTCAGAGGAGTCAGAGGGGTCAACATTTTTGTAGTGTCTTACTTTGTCAAGAAGGTCAAGACATCAAGACCTGAATAGCCTGAAGGAGTGAACAGCTCCTGAAAAAATGGGTGCTTCCCAAAAGCAAGGAAACTTGGAAATGACACACATGAGCTGACATCCAAATCAAAACTAAGTGAATGGATCTAGCACTGCCGGTCGACAGGATACCACAGAGGAGTCCACAGAACTGTGTTAAAAGCATACTGATGTTCAGTATGCTGGTTCAGAAAACTTGTTGAGGAGGCTCATTACATTATTTATGTTGTCCTCATCTCTAACTAAGGTGAGAAAAATATCATCAGCATATTGATATAAGGTTTTTTCCTTCTTGCCGTTTGGCATCACAATCCCTTCAATCATTCCACTATGCATTACATCTTTGATCAAAATATTAAAAACCTCTCCCACAAGAAAAAAAAGATATGGGACAAGTGGGCAACTTTGCCGCACACTTCTTGTGATTGAAAATGAAGGAATAATTCCACCATTGAGGATGATGGAAGATTCTACATGTAAAAAAACCACTTAACCATGTCAACAAGCTCCTCAACTACCCCTATCTTCCTCGTGAATAGGAATAAAAATTCCCAAGCAACTTGATCATAAGTTTTTGCAAAATCAAGTTTGAAAATAATCAAATCTTACTTAGTGTGTCTTGCCAAATCAATAGTCCCATGTGTCAAAACTACATTGTCTAATGTGTAGCGTAAACAGAGGAATGCAAATTGGTCATTGTTAATCAGATCCATCAACATTGGTTGAAGGTGAAGCTGCAATGCTTTGGTGTAGATCTTGTGGGCTACATTCAGGAGCAAAATGGGGTGTCAATTCCCCAACTCATTCTTATCACCACTTTTGAATATTGAAATAATCACCCCTTTGGTGATTTTTTGGGGGAATTTGTCAATTGCAATGGAATTCATTATATTGCAATATTCAAAATGTTTGCCTTCCCCTTGTGTCATTATTCATTGCCAATGGGTTGCAAGACCTTGTGTCGCATGTATTATTTCACATCCATTGAGATTAGATGTTTGTAGAATCCTTTTGTGTTGGCAAGTCCCTCCACCATGGTTTTAATATAAACTCTTAAAAAGTTCTGCCTTTGTGAATATGTGCCATGGCATGCACATGTCAAGGGAACTGGGAGTTACTAGTTCTGAGGCTTGAACCTGTCATTTTTTCAAGATACTTTGATAGGTCCAAAGTGGTAGTCATCCATAGGTTCATATAGAAACAATGCAAGCTACCTTCCCTGGAAAGATGTAGCTAAATATCGCTCTCCACCACATAGAAGCTCAAATCTTTAATCATCTATCTATATTTCCAGGTAATGACTAGAAACCAAATGTAAAGAAAATAGTCCTGATGATGCCTTCCCTTGTAAGACTAGGGTCATTTAGCCAATGATTGGCAATTGTGGCCAGCATGATGTTTTGGGAACATCTTAGCACCCATCATAGCCATACTTTTAGGTTGGGGCTACAAATGCATTTGAGGTGAACGTCCATGGCATAGTTGGGTAGTGACTAGATAATTTGTTTTTTATTGGCAAATTTGTATGTGTGTGTGTTACAGAGAAGATAATCAATACAGTTGGTTTGAGAATTAGAAGCCTGATGTGAGACCTTGTGCTTCCATTGTGTAGTGCCCGATGTCAATTACCCTAATTTTCTATGCCAACATGAAAGGTCAGGAATCATCTTAATGTTACAGCACTTTATTGAATTATTATGATGGCTACAGTGACAAGATTAGATTCCATATAACAGACTTTGGTAATATGATTTTATGGACCTTATTAAGCAGGGATATTTATCATGTGCTCAATTTTGTTGCAGGGATTTTCATACATTCTAATCAGCGATATAAGGTCTAATTTGCAAGTTTTAATAGCCATGCATAAGCATAACTGATGAGTGGCATTAAAGGCTATGACGAAAATATTGGACAACTAGGTGGCTAGGAAGATAACTTGCTTGGACAATCCTAAACTACTGATGTTAATATTGACTCTGGGTGGTGTAAATAAGGTTAAGTATGGATATTCCATGCGCATTGTTTGTCTGGCTTTGAACACATTGTTGTCATATACCAAGGAGGTTGATATATGGTGCCAAACAGTGGTACAGTGCAAACCACATCTTCCAAATTGACATTGTGTCCATGGTGCAAAAAGTGCAAAACACCAGTCTCTTTGCAAATTAGCATGTACAGATGCTGCAATGCACATGTAGGCACAATAAGTGACTAGTGTCTACACAATCAAATGCATGAATATAGCGATGGTCTAGCTAATGCAAAACCTAGGGTCATTCATCAGTGCCATAGTGGTTAACCTGGGGCACAATACTATGGGTAGGAATGTAAAACTATTCCATTGGTAGAATGTTCCTGAACAAATGTGGATAGCATTATCAGGTGTACACTTGCCTGAAGTAGTTAGTGTGAATGAACTACATTGGAAGAGCTCAAAAGCAGGCCGCAACATCAAACAGGGTTCAAATGGAGACCACCACATGGACTACTCAAGTGGGAACTGCATCAAATTCTTGAGGAATGGCTACTCCCAACCCAATGGCAGGGAAGACTGTTGAAGGCAACATTGCAAGAGCAATGCTTACTTCACGAAGTGGCTGTATAGGTGCACATGTGGTAGGCTGTAGTGGACGCACATGCAACACTCACAGTGGGCAACGTGAATGCCAACATACATCTGGACATTGTGGACCATTGGCACACTGCACTACACAATAAGGAGCATGTCATAATTGTGCACCAAGTCCAAGCTCAAGGAACCAATGCCTTGTGCATTGCTATGCACATGGCAATGGCAATAGCCTTGGTGTGCACCAACAATGTGGCTGTAGTATTGGGATTGGAGCAAGTGAGCGAATGCCCAATGGAGTGGACGAGGTAGTAGCCTCACCAATGGCCTCAATCCCTATTTCTGGAAGCACTGGTGTGGAAACCCAGTGAATGTTGAAAACAGGCCTCAGAGCAAAACAACATTCCTCTAAAAAGAACCTAAAATTTCAAGCTGCAAATCATCAGGAGAAAGGCTTGCCACGTCACAAGGTGGAGGTGACAAAGCACGGCAAAATAGATGGCGCAAGTGATGGGAAAAATGGGTGGGATGATGCAATGCATGGGCTAGCACCCCGCCTTTTTAACCTGGCAGTGGTGAAGGTTATTGAGCAAAACCCAGTAATCATGGTAGAATTTCAAAATTGAATGGACACCAATTTTGAATACCTAAACCATGAACTCAGTGCAAGAGGTTTAGTGATTGTGTGAGGCACTTTATGAAAGGGCAGCACTGTTGTCTAAAGAAGTTGTATGCCAAAGGAGGGCAATGGGAGTGTCCTATTGGACTAGAGCGGGATGAATGGAATGCACTCGTTCAATATTGGCAAGGACGAGAAACACATAAGAAGGCTGAAATCATGTCAGGTGCAAGAGGTGCAGTACAGACTGTTAGCGCTTATGAACATGGTGGGAAGGCAAATGCAGAAAAGAAGCTAGTAAGTATTGTGTTTATATAGTTAAAAGATAGTAAACATGTAGTGGGACAACATTTGTGACAAGTTTTGACACATTTTCTATACATTATATGTAAAGCCATAATCAAACAAGTAATCTCAAAGTTGGCACATGGCAGAAAAATATCAATGAGAGGAGCCCAAAAATATCGAAGATGGCAGCTACAGGCATGGATTTTGTTGGCAAATCTGTGAGTGCATTACTGTTTCTTGGCCATGGGTTGGTTGATGTTGGAAAATAGATGAGGTCTATAAGTTGAAGTTGTTGCCAACTTTCTCTGGAGGCAATGTTGGGGACTTGGTGGTCATGTGGGTAGGGGTCACAATTAGTTAGGATGTCCTCTCTGGAGACAATGTTGGGCACTTGGTGGTCATGTGGGTAGGGGTCACAATTAGTTAGGCTGTCCTCTCTAATCATTGCCCTAGAAAACAAATTACCATTGGTGAGTGGGGAGGTTGTGAAGGTGCTAAAAGCCTGCAATGAGAATGCAAAGGGCATTGATAAGCTCAGTGACACCATGACAAGCTTCGTGAAGCAACTGTTAGGACACTTTGAAGAGGGGCTGCCACTAGTGAAATTGCCGAGTGGTGTAGCCATTTGGGAGGCTACGGGCAAGATGGTGGCTGATGGCTACAATGACCCAAGTCTTGCAACAAAAGTAGATGATGTAACACTAAGAGGAACACATTTATTGGATGAGTAGACCCATCTAGTAGAGAATCTTGCTACAAAGCCAAACCATGACAGTCATGCCCAGACAGACAGGGATGCCTAAAGCCTAAAGGGAAGGCACTGGTGCTACAGGTTGATTCCAAGCTTGACAACCCACTTCTAAATTATGTCTTGGTAGCAGAAAGGGGGGGGCCATGCGAGGGGTAAACTAAGCCTTGGAGTTGCTAGCTCTGCTGCTGCATCAATAGATAGTCGCAATCATCAATCCACCCAGGTCAAGGTATGCATTCAATGATTCCATAATGGTGCCAGCCATGTCTATGTAGGGTGGGTTAATTATTATTTTTGTGTGTGCAGATGAGTAAAGGATCCAATAATGAAGGTGGACGTTTCAGCCATTGTGAGGTACAAAAAAACTTGGCTAGTAGTCAACATAATATGACCTAGAACTTGGCTAATAGTCAAAATAATATGACCTAGAACTGAGAAGGGTTTTGGGCTTGGGTGGAATGGCGGAGATGTTGGGGGATTGGCGTGACACAGTGCCAAGAAAAGGACAACAATTGTCCTTTGATGGGTGTAACCACTAGGCAGCATTCTGGTGCCCCAAAACAGGTGCTTACAATAAGAGGGTCGGGATGGCAGCAGGTGCATACCTCCCCCCCCCTCTCTCAACCCCTTGTAGGAAATTAGTTGAAGCCCTACATTTCTTACTTTGAAGTGGTATGCCTTTGAAAAGTAGTTCATGGTTTCCACTAATTTGATTTTTTAATTGGCTGTGGTATTCAATTAAAAATTGGGGACAAAATTTTATTATGCAATCCTGAGACCGAAGGAGAGATTGATGGCGAAGGTGGCATATTAAGGATTGGGGGAGATGGATGTGTCCACCATGGCAAGCTCATTGGAGAATCATGGTTTCGAATGTAGCTTGGAGAAATTTTCCCAAGCAAGGGGGGCACTCCATTGCAGGTGTCTAATCTAAATGATGAGCCACCGCAACTAGAGTTAAAAGATGTAAAGGTTGGTAAACTGGTTTGGGAAGGCTGTTTCTTGCAAAGGTGTGATTGAGTTCAAGACGCATGTTTAAGTGTATGGCAATGTTGTATGGAAAAGTAGTATCTATAGCTTGATTGCCCAATATGTGCCTAGAGCAATAGGAAACATTTTGGATTATGTTGACAATGCTCTAATGTGTGTAAACACAAGTTGTGAATATATTTCTTTTGTGACGTAGACAATTTGCATATGTTGTATTTTTGGTGATGGAGGATCGATCATCTTTTACAAATGATTATGGACTACAACTTGATACATCAGATTGACATTTGATTACAAATGTAAAAATTTGCCCACGTTTTAGGGTTTAGGTATGCAAATTATGCATTGTTGGGTTGAGTTGTATGTCAATTGCGAATAGCAAAATAGTGGAAATTCAATTTTGTGATGAGTCACATTCAATTGGTTGCATTAGCACCACCACTAAGAATTGTACAAAACCTTAATCTTAAGTTGTCCTACACAAGTGGGAAGATGCCCAAAAAACCCTAACCAAAAAACCTAAAACTTGATACCCACTTATGCAATTACATTGGTTGTCGAAGCAACTACATTGCTCCTAGATGCAATTAGGTTCAATATCCAAAAACGAACCAATTCAGTTGCAACTGCAACTATCTTATGAAAACTAACCTTAAACAATCCCCTAAATTGTAGCACACACAACATGTGGCAAGAAAGTCTACCTTAAAATTAGTTACAATTGCAACAATTTTGGTAAACCCTAACCCTAATTGCATCTAGTTAGAGTTCTGGCGACGACACGTGGAACGACACATGTTAATGTGGTCGATTTAACATGAAATTGGGTCTTATGTGGGCTACATGTGGTGTATTCAATAGCTTGGGTTTGCATCATCAATTAAACTTAAACTTTAAACCTTAACCCAAATTTGATCGATTACAGTTATAGTGACAACACATGGAACCCTGTACCAATGCGATCAACGTAACCTTAAACCTAAATTTGAGAATGAGAATGGCTACACATGGCAACCCTTCCGCATTCAATGGGCATGATTGCAATTATATTATTCTGGTTGCAAGTGCAACTAAAATGGTTCATTCATGAACCCTAATCTTCATTTGACGCACATCTATTGAACACCACTTGGTCACTTGTAGACCGGTCAATGTCATCTTGTCAGTAATTATTTCATACAACGACAAACCCTACCCCTAAATTGTTGCCATAAAATTATCAACATGTGGTCAACATAAAGTCTTTGGATTCAATGTTGTGTACAACTATGTACCCTTAGTCGCAAATGTGACTACTTTACAAAGAAGTGATTATCGATGGGTGTGTAATTCTAGCACGTACGATGAAAATGGAAAAATGAAATTCAAAAATTTGTGCATTCTTCATGTGGCACCGCTCCGGCCATTCAAGCTTTTGTCATCTACGACTAATGGACTCTAGTCACATCCATGACTATGGGAAGCCTTTGCGATATGTGACATGTGGAGTAATGTTGGCACTAATGTTAAGCAATACATCGTTACACATGCCATGTGGCACATTCTGGTTGGTTTTTCATTAATCACATAGTTAGTCACATCTTAATTGCAAAATATTGTATGTTATATGTATATGATGGAAGTACCCATATTCAATGATAGAATATTTCATTTTAGATTTGCGATTAGAAGTCATTTGCTACTATGGTGTTTCTAGGTGTAAATGTCGCCTGCAAGTGCAAAGTAATTGCAAATGATAATTAGAAATTCTCATTTTTTTTCTAATGGAATGAGGATTGTGAACAACGAAAACTATTTTGTTCAATTCCAAATGTGAGATATTGCAATTCAATAGTGGGAATAGAGGTTTTTTGGCCTTGCAAGTAATTATTGATGAATGATGAAGAGGTTGCAATGGCGAAAGACCAATGTCAGGTGATAGTGGATGGGGTGAATAATGTCTTGAAAAAGCAAGTTTCATGTAAGACAATTCCTTGGTGGAAAAATTTCAAGCTAAGAACATCTGTGATGCGAAAAATGTGGGTGATATAGTTGAGAACTTGCATAATGAGGGATTATGTGATGAAATGATTTAAATTTTTAAGGATGGTGTGGAAAGGTTCGTTGCGAAGTCTAGGTTTGATTCCATGAACGATGAAAGAAGTGAAGAGAATATTACGGAAGGAGATGAAGAGGTTGGTAGTGAGGAAAATTTTGAACAATTGCTCACACTGTTGAAGAAAGCTGCTGGTGATTGTTGTTCTTTGATTGAAACCAGTGGCAACTGTAGTTGAAATTCCAATAAGGTTAACACATCTATGGATGCTAAGGAGACAAAAATGGTGCACGGTTTCTTTTGTCATGCATATTAATGAGTTTCGTCAAGTTGCAGTCAATGCCCATTTGAAGGTTGCTTTGTGAAGTTAGGTGTTTGTAGACACAAGGGCAAGTCATCACATGCAGTTTGTCGAGAAAAGGCATTGTTGAGCCTGTTGCATGTACTTGGATATTCAAATTTCATCACTTAATTTGGCGGAAATTGCAGAGGTTGAATTAGGGTGCTGCTCAGATTTCCCTAGATTTACTGTTTTATGCATATTTTTATTCATAGTATGAGGTCATACTTAAACAGATAGCATTTGTGGCCCCTTATGTAGAGGAAAATTGTTCTCATTCATTAAGCACTCAGAATTTTTTAAAAAGTGGGTGGGATCTTATCCTTAAGGAGTAGGCATAAAAACCCTCCCACTCGTAAAGCTCCTAATCTACTCATGTTTAGGTTTACAATAACCCTCCCACTTGTAAAGCTCCTAATCTACTCATGTTTAGGTTCACAATAACACTCCCCCTCCTAGGCCTTGTTCATTATGGGTGAAGCCTGCAAGTGGGGGACATTCCCAGAATGTGAGGCAGGAACAACTATGACCTCATCATCCTAGTCCCCCTTATTTTGGTAAGTTCCCAACACTTGGGTAAAGCTTTACCCTACACCTACAGTCAATTACATGCAATTTAGTGAACTGGTTTATCTAGGGTCCAGTTTCAGAAGAGAGGAACAGGTGGCCATAGTGGGTCCTCAGAAGTTTCTGTCTGTGTTTAAAACCACAAACACTTCTGCCTTCATAATCCCAATTCTGTTAGTGTGGAGATACCTCCAAATTATATTACTTTACTGACAATGAACCAATGGTGACTTCCACAATTTCTATCCTGAACTACATCCAAGCTATGAGCCATCCTATAACATGGCTTACATGGGGTTTAAAACTACAAACACTGCTGCCCTCATAAGCAAAATTCTGTTTGCATGGAGATACCTCCAAATTATGTACTTCACTGATAATGAGCCAATGGTGACTTCCACAGTTTCTAGCCTCAACTACATCCAAGCTATGAGCCAACCTATAACAGGGTTGTCAGGAGGATTCAAATAGGGCCATATGATGTAATCTCTGCAGCTGATGAGAAAAGTTTGTGCTGCTTGTATTTCTCTTTCAAACTAATTAGAATTCGAGGATGGAATACAAGCGAGCGCACCTCCCAGCTGAAGTAAGTTGGCCCTTCTCTAGGTCAGATGGTTCATCTTCCAACTCTTAGGTGGGCTTCTCCAGATTGTATGGTACAGTTTCCATATTAACACCTGTGGATTTTTCAGCCAATTCCTTGTAAATGAGAAATTCTGTGACCAGCATCAATTGAGGGTTGAAGCCAAAGACAAAAGCGAAAAGATATCCAATTCACATGAGGCCTATCGAAAGCAACAAACATTTCATAACCACTGGCGCCATAATTTTATGGCTTTACCTTAGGCCACTTATGAAGCTTTTTCCTGAGCAAAATTATGTGGCACAATTTTCAAATTTTTATGCAAATCTAGAACTCACAACTGAGGTCCATGACTCACCACGGAGGGTGGCTGCATCCACAGTGTTAGCATGATCTGCACATTGGCACCCAAAACTTTTCCTTTAGTTCCATTTTGGTACATCACATAGGCCAATTCAATCCTTGTTACTATTTAAACTGGAAAAGAGTTCTTTCTAGATATCCTGAATGTATGTGTAGATGTTCACAATTGCATATGTACATTCAACAAAGGTGTGAACTATTTTAAAACAACTAAATTGTATACAATAACTTTATCAATTTTGAATTTCATTATAGGTACAATTTCAACTAATTATTCATAGTGACAATTCAAACTACAATAAAAAAAAACTCAAGTAAAGAAAAAAATATAAAAAAAAAAAAAAAAAAAAAAAAGCCCAAAAAAGAAAAAAAAAAAAAAAAAAATAAAAAAAAAAAAAAAAAAAAAAATTAAAAAAAAAAAAAAAAAAAGGAAAGAAAAACAAAAAAAAAAAATAAAAAAAAAAAAGAAAAGACAAAAAAAAAAAAAATGAAAAAAAAAACAAATAAAAAAAAAATAAAAAAAAAAAAGAAATTAAATAGAAGTTTCAAGTTCATGAGTATCATCAATATCAATATCAATATCCACATCAACAATCCATTTTGTATCATCTGAAAAATCATTTTCAACTTGAGTATTTGAATCTCTTTGTAAATTTGTGTTTTT
>Ga0116231_10015109_pt1 | contig 10087 bp, 10 predicted proteins | sample S1TSphgellanicum_2_FD_89695 | JGI IMG/M metagenome (GOLD analysis project Ga0116231, IMG submission 89695) | Host-associated microbial communities from peat moss isolated from Minnesota, USA - S1T2_Fd - Sphagnum magellanicum MG | ecosystem: Host-associated > Plants > Peat moss > Unclassified... | reverse complement strand
CCGCCCATTGCGCGACCGCCTCCTCGAACGCCGTGACCGCCAGGCCCCGAACGGCATCGAACGTCGCCACCACGCCGACACGCATCCGATGCTCGGCCAGTGCCGCCAATCGGCGCAGCACCGGCCCCGGCTTCGACAGCCCGCTTGTCTCCAACACGATGCGCCGGAGCGGGCCGGATCCCGGAGGCCGCGCCGTCGCCAGCAGCAGATCGATGGTGATGGCGAGGTCGCTGCCCATCTGGCAGCACACGCATCCGTTCGACAGCATGGCGACCGAAACGTCTCCGCCCGTCTCGCGCAGGATCACGCCATCGAGACCGATCTCGCCGATTTCGTTGACGATGACCGCCGTGTCAGCCGCGTCGGGGCGCGTCAGCAGATCGCGTAGCAGCGTCGTCTTGCCGGACCCCAGAAACCCCGTCAGCAGGACGAAGTCCGGGCCCGCCAGGGTCAAGGCGCCGCCGCGTCCTGCCGGGCGAATTGCGCCGGTATATCCTCCGCCCAGCTTGCCTTCACCAAAGCGCGCACATCGGCCAGCAATTCCGAGGTGTCGTAGACCACGCCGTCCTTGATGGTGAAACGCATGCCGCGATGCCATTCCACGCTGTTGGTGGCGTCGTTGAGCCGCATCGCGCCGGTGCCGTAGAGCAGTTTGAAATCGGTCAGCGGATTGTGGTCATGCACCAACAGATCGGCGCGCTTGCCGACCTCGACCGATCCCGTCTCGTCGTCGATTCCGCACAGTCCGGCGCTTTGCAGCGTGGCGGAGCGGATTACTTCCAGCGGATGGAAGCCCGCTTCCTGCAGCAATTCGAGTTCGCGGATGTATCCGAAGCCGTAGATCTGATAGATAAAACCGGAATCGCTGCCGGTGCAGACACGGCCGCCGCGATTCTTGTATTCATTGATGAACGCCATCCAGAGCCGGTAATTCTCTTTCCACTCGATCTCGTTGGTGGTGGACCAGCGATACCAGTAGGATCCGTGCCCGCCGCGCTGCGGCGTGAAATAGTCCCACATGGATTTCCATGTATAGTCCTTGTGCCAGTCCGCCTGCCGCGCCCGCATCAGATCGCGGTTGGCGTCATAGATCGTGAAGGTCGGCACGAAGGTGAAACCAAGCGCGAGGAAACTGTCCAGCACCTCGTTCCATTTCGCCGAGCCCGGCTTCGCGCCCTGCGCGAACATCTGGCCGGAGACGGAGAAGCGGAAATACTCGTCATTGTAGTCGTAATCGAGCGGGAAGTTCTGGATCACGCGATCCTCGAACAAGGCTTCCGGCAGGCCGTAATAATGCTCGGCGCTGGTCAGGCCCCATTTCGCGGTGGTCAGCGCGTTCATGCGCGTCACCGCCATCTGGGCGTGGTGGCAGCCCGAGCGCAGGCCCAGCGCGCGGCATTCATCCAGCGCGGCCTCCATGATCGCCGGGGGCGCGCCGAAGAACTTCACGCCATCGGCCCCGCGCGCCTTGATGGCCCGCAGCCAGGCGCGCCCTTCCTCGGGCGAATGCACCAGCTTGAGCATGTCGTTGACGGCGGGAAAGTAGCAGTAGGCCAGCAGATGCGGCGCGACGATGCTGTTTTCCGCCGACCGCTTCTTCTGGTCGAGCATCCAGCCCAGGCCGTTGAACGACCCCATCTCCCTCACCGTCGTCACGCCATGGGCGAGCCACAGCTTGTAGACGTAGTCCACCGGCGGAACCCAGCCATTCGCCGCGTGATAGGCGACGCCGGCATGCGCATGACAGTCGATGAAGCCGGGCGTGATCCATTTGCCCGCGCAGTCGATCTCATGGTCGCCGGGCGCGGGCCGGCTTGCCGACTTGGCGGGATTGCCGCTGACCTTCTTGATCAGGGTGATCCGGCCATTCTCGACGACGATATCGGTGGGGCCGATCGGCGGGGCGCCGGTGCCGTCGATGACCGTCGCGCCGCGCAGCACCAAGCGCTTGAACGGGCCGACGCCGCGATCGCGCGCGGTGGCGGCGACAATGGGCGGCTGGCCGGCCTTCGCGCGCTCGGCGGCGAGTTCGTCGCCCGGGGCGGTCGCGGTGGGAACAATGTCGTCAGGCATGGCGGTCGTCTCGCTCACGGTGGCGGTCCGGATCACACCATGACGGCGCCATCCGGACCACCCTCATGTCACGTCAGCGACATCTATAGGGATGATTGTAGCACCAGCGGTCATGTTCCGGGCCCGGACCCGGCTCGGCGATAATACAACCGGACGTGATCGCGGCTGTCAGAAGTAACAGCAGCACGGCGGTAAATCGGGGCATCGGATATTCCTTGTTTGCTTTGCTCAGTTTCACCGGCGCGGGCTGCCGACGCAAGCATGTTCACTGCCGGAACGGTATGGCCTTCTTATGGCACGGCGGATGCACGGCATCGATCCGTCGCGGTTCCAGGAGACACGCTTGCCCACCACGCTGATCCGCGGCCGCGCCATGATCACGCGCGCCACCGGCCGCCACGCCGTCGAGGAAATCGCCGATGGCGCGGTGCTGCAGGAAGACGGCGTGATCGTCGTCACCGGCACGTATGACGATCTGTCCCGCCGCTACCCCGCCGTGCCCGTGATCGGCACCGGACGCGAAATCCTGATCCCGGGCTTCGTCAACGGCCACCACCATGTCGGCCTGACCCCGCTGCAACTCGGCTCGCCCGACATGCCGCTGGAGCTGTGGTTCATCACGCGCATGGTCTCGCGTAATCTGAACTTTTATCTCGACACGCTCTATTCAGCGTTCGAGATGATCGGCTCCGGCATCACGACGGTGCAGCACATCCATGGCTGGGTGCCCGGCACGCAGGAACAGGTGGAGGCCTGCGCGAACGACGTCATCCGCGCCTATGAGGATGTCGGCATGCGCGTGTCCTACTGCCACGCGGTGCGCGACCAGAACCGGCTGGTCTATCAGGACGACGCCGCCTTCGTCGCCTCGCTGCCGCCCGAATTGCGCGGGCCGATGCGGCGGTGGTTCGATCGGTTTCAGTTGGGGCTGGAAGGCTGCATGGATCTGTTCCACAGCCTGCACGGCGCGCATGCCGGCAAGGAGCGGGTGCGGATCCAGCTCGCGCCGGCCAATCTGCACTGGTGCTCCGACGCGGCGCTCGCCGCCATGGCCGAGGCGTCGGAGAAGTTCGACGTGCCGATGCACATGCATCTGGTGGAGACCGCCTATCAGAAGGAATACGCCAAGCGGCGCGGCGGCGGCACGGCGGTGGAATATCTCGACCGGTTCGGCCTGATGAACAAGCGCATGACGCTCGGGCATGGCGTGTGGCTGAACGAGAGCGACATCGCCCGCGTGGCCGAGACCGGAACCTGCATCTGCCATAATTGCAGCAGCAATTTCCGGCTGCGCTCCGGCGTCGCCGCGCTCAACCGCTTCGAGGCGCATGGCGTCAATGTCGCGATCGGGCTCGACGAAGCCGGGATCAACGACGACCGCGACATGCTTCAGGAAATGCGCCTCGTGCTGCGCGCCCATCGCACGCCGGGGATGGATGACGACGCGCCGACCACGGCGCAGGTGTTCCGCATGGCCACATCGGGCGGCGCCCGCACCACCGCCTACGGCGCGCGTCTCGGCACGATCGAGGCGGGGCGCGCGGCGGACCTCGTGCTGCTGGACTGGGAGCAGATCAGCTTCCCCTATCTCGACGCCGAGACATCGACGCTCGACGCGCTCATCCAGCGCGCCAAGACCGGCGGCGTGCGCAAGGTGCTATGCGCCGGCGAGGTGATCTACGACGACGGGCGGTTCACCCGTGTGGATCGCGACGGGGCGTTGCGCGCCCTGCACGACGATCTCGCCCGCGCGCTGGCCGATGACGAGGTGGAGCGGCGGAAGCTCTCCAAGGCGCTGCTGCCCCATGTGCGGAAATTCTATGCCGGGTATTTCGATCCGGCGGCGCATGTGCCGTTCTACCGGCCGAGTTCATTGGTGTAGCCGCGCGGTCAGAACAGCTTCGACCACGTCGCGGCCTTGCGCTCGGCCCGCGCCCGGGCGCCCGGCTCGGCGTCGATCATATCACCGAAATCGCGGGCCAGATCCTCGCCATACCCGAGCATGACGCGGATCGCCTTCATCGGGCCGTCCATCTTCTGGGTGTAGCGCAGTTCGCCGCCCTCGTAGCGGATCGGGTCGTTCACCAGCCCCTGTCCGGCATAGCTCGGTGCCAGCCAGGCCGGATCGCGCAGCAGCCGCTCTGGGGCGTCGCGGATGGTCTCGTAGGTCGAGGCGTAGTGGAAGTTGCGCTGCTTCTCGATCTCGCGCTTGCCGCCCGCGACCACCTTGAGGTGACCCAGCACGTTCTTCCACAGCATCTGATATGGCCCGCGGCGGTAGTAATGGGCCAGCACCATCCGGTCCTCGACCGGGGCGGGAATGGTCTGGCCGTTGAGCGTCGCGCTGTGCTGGCCGCCCTCGATCTCGATGACCCCCGCCAGCGACGCCCGCACCGCGACCTTCGTGTTGACGCGATTGGCGAGCGCTTCGCGGTTGCGCATGCGACGCGGCACAAGAAGATCGGTGGCGTCGTCGGTATCCGTGTCGAAATAGGTGATCGTCGGGATCGCGAGGCAGAAGATGTCCGGCGGCAGTTGCGCGATGCGGGCCCGCAGCCCGCCCGGCGCCTGCCGCGCGTCGACGAATTCGTCGGTGTCGAGGAACAGCACCCAATCGGCGTCGACATACCGCGCCGCGACCTCGAACAGGGCGGTATTGTATTGCACCTCGGCATAGAACGGCGCCCGGTTTTGCAGCACGGTGAGTTCCACACCCTCCGCCTGAAGGGCGCGGAGGATTTCCACGGTGCGGTCCACGCTGCCATTGTCGAGAAACAGGTGATGATCCACCTGCGGCCGGTGGTGGCGGACGAACGCCTCGACAATGTCGTCCTCGTTCATGATCCGCGTCACCGCGACCAGCCGCATCGGATCCCCCACTCGCTGACCCCGCCGGGGCGGGGTTAGAGGGCAGGATCAGGGAAGCAACGACATGCCGCAAGTACCGCCGGCTGGGCCTGGGCTCCGCTCAGAACCGGCGGAAACGGCCCCGCGCAACGTCGGGAATGTCGGCCCGTTTCAGACCGAGATCGCTGAGTTCGGCATCGCTGTAGGAGCCAAGCTCGCGGGTGATGCGGGCGATCCGCCGGCGCTGCTCGCGCCACGCGCGGTAGCGGACGAGAAGCGATTGCTCGCCCGAAAACGAAATGGGCTCGAGCAGGCCGGTGGCGGCGTTGTAGGGCGTATCCATGATGCACTCCGTGCTGATGCGACGGACGCTTCCCCCTGAACGGCACGATAGATACGCGGGGCGGCGCCCGATGCAAGCAAATTTGCTGCAATGCAGCAAAGCGGTGGGGCCCCGGCGCTGCTTGCCTCACCCGTTGCGGCACGATAGAACAAATCATGATCGACTCCCGAACCATCGACGAACTCAAGGACCTCGGATCCGGGAAGCCGGCACCCGCTGAACTCGTGCGCCTCTATCGCGAGGCCTTTGCCAAGTTCGGCACGCGCGCGCTTTGGAGCAGCAGGCCGGTTGAACATCCGACCGTGGCCGGCGTGCTCAGCATCACGGAGAGCCTGCGGGTCGAGGGAAATCTTGACGCCCGCCGCCTCGCCGAGAGCATCGAGAAGGCCTGCCGTGCCGCTCTCTAAACCGCGGCGTGAGATTTTTCGTCTGCTCGCGACGCACCGGGATCCCGAGAGCTTCGTTGCCGGTAGCACGTTCCTCGCGCGCCAGGATGCGCGATATTCCGACGACATCGACATTTTCCATGATCGGGAAGAGAGGGTCGCGCGTTCGGCCGAGGACGACGTGGCCGCGCTCAAAAGCGCCGGGATGGACGTGAACTGGCAACGCCGTGAACCGCTGTTTTATCAGGCTTTGGTGAATCAGGGCGGCGAGAGCACCAAGCTTGAATGGGTCGTGGACAGCGATTTTCGATTTTACCCAGCGCAGCGTGACGCCGAGTTCGGGTATGTGCTGCATCCGACGGATTTGGCAACGAACAAGATTATGGCCGCCGCTGGTCGCCGCGAACCGCGCGACATCGTCGATCTGGTCGAGATTCATGACCATATTCTGCCGCTCGGCGCGGTGGCCTGGGCCGCCGTCGGCCGGTCGCTTGGCTTCACGCCGGAAGGGCTGATCAACGAGGTGCGTCGTCTGGCGCGCTATACGGCCGCTGACTTCGAACGCGTGGCGAGCGAGCCTCCGGTGGACAGGGCTGAAACCATGCGCCGGTTGCGGCGGGCGCTCGATGACGCCGATGCGTTTGTGCGGCGCATGCCGACGGACAAGATCGGCGTGCTGTTTCTCAAGGATGGCTCGCCCGTTCAGCCTGATCCCGATTACCTCGACGCCTACACGATGCATGGCGGCGCGCGGCGTGGCCACTGGCCCTCATCAGCCGAGATCAGCAGCGCCATGTTGCGACATCACGGCAAACCCTCGCCGTCGCGGTAAGAAACCGCGCGCCGCCATTTGAAAACAAGCACAGCGGACTCTTCAGTCTTGTGCTTCTTCGACCGCGACATCGCGCGCCTTGCCTTCCAGGCCGCAGCGCGAGCAACTCGCCGAGCCGGTTCCGCGCGGCGTGGCCCATCGCCGACGTCACGATCTGGTCCGTGGCGCTGGGCTCCCGGCGGGTTGAGCCCTTGGCGCAGCCTAACAGCGGCCCGCTCACACGGCCAAGAAATCCGGCCCTCGCGCTCCGCTTTTGGTGACTTGATCGGGCATCTTCGGTGCTGCACAGTCAACCGAAGACGTTGTAACAAAGCGGAGCGGGCGATGGGCAAATGGCGCGACGCTTGGACGAAGTTCAAGAAGGCCCATCCCGATTTCGAGAAGAGCAAGAAATTCAAGAACGACGTTGGACCATTGATGGACGAATACGAGAAAGGCTGCGCCAAGCGCGAGGCTGCTTTCGTTGCCGCGGTCAAGACGCTCAACGATCTCGACAAGACGGGGGAATCGTTGATGGTCGCTCTCAAGGCCTACAAGGGCGTCATCGATGAAGTGGCCGAAAAGGATCGCAAGATCGCCGGCGATTATCAGAGCGTGCTGGAAGTGTGCGCCAGCTTTCAGCGTCCGATCTTCATGAGCATTGCGCCGATACACACGATGAAGGGATTGACGGAGTTCACGTAGTCATTCCGGGGCGCGTCAACCCATAGAGTGCATCCATGGCAGCGAAGCCGTTCCATCTCGGCCTGTTCCTTCAGGGTTCCAGCGTGCAGGCCTGGGGCGAGCCCTGGACCGGGCGCATCGGCGAGACCTGGCAGCAGCCGGACCTGTTCATCGACGTGGCGCGCGCCCTGGAACGCGCCTGCTTCGATTACGTGCTGCTGGAAGACTCGTCCTATATCGGGGAAAGCCACGGCGCCTCGCGCGAGGTGTATCTGCGAAACGGCATCGCGGTGCCCCGGCAGGATCCGTCGGTGGTCGCCACGTTGATGACGGCGCGTACCTCGCGCATCGGCATCGTGCCCACGTTCGCCACCTTCGCCTATCCGCCCTATCTGCTGGCGCGGCTGATGGCGAGTCTCGATCAGGTCTCCGCCGGGCGCATCGGCTGGAACATGGTCACCGGCAGTTCGGATTACGCGGCGCGCAATTTCGGGATGGAGCAGCTGCCCGAGCATGATCTGCGCTACGACATGGCCGACGAATACATGGATCTCGTCAATCAGCTCTGGGCCTCGTGGGAGCCCGGCGCGCTGGTGGCGGACACCGAGAGCGGCATGCTCATCGACCACACCAAGGTTCATCAGATCGATTTCCGGGGGAAATTCTACCGCTCGCGCGGGCCGCTGAATTCCGGCCCGTGCCCGCAGGGCCGCCCGGTGATCGCGCAGGCCGGCGGCTCGCCGCGCGGGCGGCAATTCGCGGCGCTGCATGCCGACACGATCGTGGCGAGCGTGAAGGGGCTGGACGCGATGCGCGCCTATCGCGATGACGTGCGGCGCCGCATGGCGGAGCAGGGGCGCGACCCCGATCGCTGCAAGGTGCTGTTCCTGGTCGCGCCGATCGTGGCCGAAACGACGGAGGATGCGCGGCGGCAGCGCGAGGCGCGGGCCGCGCGGGTGGCGCAGCAGGTGGACCGCAAGCTCGCCTTCCTGGGCAAGATCACCAACATCGATTTCACGCAATTCGATCTCGACGCGCCGATCGGCACGCTGACCACCAACGGCCACCAGCAGACGCTGGACGATTTCAAGCGCAAGGCCGGCGACCGCACGCTGCGCGAGGCGGTTGTGGCGTTCAACAGCGATGGCGGCTCGGTGGAATTGTGCGGCAGCGCCGACGATGTCGCCGCGCAGATGGCGGAGGCGATGGACCATGTCGGCGGCGACGGCTTCCTGTTCTCGATGGGCAACATATCCCGCCGCAGCATCGCCGAGATCGAGGACGGTCTCGTGCCCGCGTTGCAGAAGCGCGGCCTGACGCGGCGCGCCTACAGCCACGCCCAGTTCCGCGACAATCTGCTGGAGTATTGAGGGGCCCGATCCGTCCATCGTTCGCGCCCCGGCGGCGCTGTTTTCGCGCGCCGCGCGGCATGTTAGGGGCTTGGCCTCGGCCAGCGCCGATGCAGACCAGGAAAGACCCACTCATGGACACGATTCCGATCACCTGCGGCGATTTCCGCTTCACCGCCCGGTTCGAGGACGCGGACGCGCCGAAGACCTGCGCGAGGTTCCGCAGCCTGCTGCCGTATCGCCAGCGGATCATTCATGTCCGCTGGAGCGGCGAGGCGTGCTGGATCCCGCTGGGCGACCTCGATCTGGAATTGACCTACGAGAACCACACCAGCTTCCCCGCCCCCGGCCAGATCATCGTCTATCCCGGTGGCATCAGCGAGACAGAGTTCCTGGTGGCGTATGGCGGCGTGCGTTTCGCCAGCAAGGTGGGGCAACTCGCCGGCAACCACTTCCTGACGATCACCGAGGGGCTGGAGAATTTGGCGACCCTGGGGAAGAAGGTGCTGTGGGAGGGCGCGCAGGAGATCGTGTTCGGGTAGAGCGCGGTTGAGACGGCTGACCGATGATCCCTATCATACAGGGTGGACCGGGGTCATCATGTCGGAAGCAATGGGGATAAGGCGACGAAAGAGGCGATGCTGGCTGGCGGCATCGAATCCAGCGACGGCGGCGCGCCCGTGCCGAAGGGATCAGGCGTCGCGGCGCACCGGATCGCGCCGCTGCTGGAAGGCGGCATACCAATCGACGAATTGTTGGCCGACTACCCCTGGCTCACGCGCGCTCAGGTCGAGGCGGCGAAGGCGTATGCCGAAACCCATCCCAACCCTGGGCGTCCCTGTCCGAGGATAACCGTCAAACGGGCGCTGCGAGGCGCCGGGCTGGAGGCGCTTGACGGTCTGCTGGAAGATGAACCGCGCGACGCTGACGCAGCCGAATGAGATATTTGCTGGACACGAACGTGTTCCGCGAAATCGGCAAGAGCTTCCCCCATATGAATGTCGGTCGCTGGCTGGAAACCGTCGACGACACGGAGTTGGCGATCAGCGTGCTGACGGTGCGGGAAGTCGTTAAGGGCGTCGGCAGATTGCGGGCCTTGAAGCCCGACGTCGCGGGAGCCATTGCAGAGCGCATCTCGGCCGCCTTTGCCGCATTCGACAACCGCATCCCGCCGGTCGATGGCGCGGTCGCGGAGATCTGGGGTGCGATGCTCGCCGAGACCGAAAAGCATATCGACGACACGGGTCTTGCCGCGACCGCCCGCGTGCATGGGCTCATTCTTGTCACGCGGAACGCAAGGCATTTCGTCGGCCGGCGCGTGTCGCAGCTTGATCGGCTGGCGGGAGCTCGATCCGTGTCGGTATCGGGACACGCCGGATGTCCATCCTGTGAGGATCAAGGCGGGCGCGTTCGGCGTGGGCCTGCCGCGCCGCGACCTGCTGTTGTCCCCGGAACACGCGATTTTCGTCGATGGCGTTCTCGTTCCGGCGCGGTGTCTCGTCGGGTGCAAGGGCATCCGCATCGACAGCAGTCTCGAACAAATCACCTACTTCCACATCGAGTTGCCGCGTCACGATGTCATCCTCGCCGAGGG
>Ga0116231_10015108_pt1 | contig 10087 bp, 10 predicted proteins | sample S1TSphgellanicum_2_FD_89695 | JGI IMG/M metagenome (GOLD analysis project Ga0116231, IMG submission 89695) | Host-associated microbial communities from peat moss isolated from Minnesota, USA - S1T2_Fd - Sphagnum magellanicum MG | ecosystem: Host-associated > Plants > Peat moss > Unclassified... | reverse complement strand
TTTATGGTTTCTCAAAGGCAACTGATCCAGAATTGGATTATTCAAAGGTCAGTCCATCCTTGTGCTCACTGGTGAGGTTTTGGTCCATCTGGGAGAAATCTCTGTTGTGGGTCGACTTACCAGAAGATACTACATGTGCAGAATTGTAGTAGTATTGTTCTTTTGTTGGATGATAAGTTTTGGGGGATGGGATTATCAGAGAATTGGAGATACTCTCGGTGAAATGCCTCATCCGTTGTTCATTCATCGAGTTCGCCTTGTGGCACCTGGGAAATGGATGTTATGTGCCTCTTTTCGACTTCCTGCGCAGATAGCTTTGAGCAAAATTTCTGAAACTCAGGGTTCTCACTCAAGGTGAGGGTACTTAATGTAAGGAAGCTCCAGTGAACAGATTTATGTATCTTATATAACACTAACTTGTAACTCAGAAGGTACATGGATGTTCATGATTGTCAGCAATTTTTTCTTACTGAAATTTGAGTGTTTGATCCAAAATTGTGGGAAGTGTTAGGCCAACACTAGTGCAAAATTGTGCTGTCATTCTCTCTTAGATGTTCTGCAAATGTACACTGCAATTCACAGGATATACTGCAAAAGGCTTTATCTCAACTTATGTTTTTGAAAGATTTTTTCTGTGTAATAAAGTCTTCTGCAAAGCTGTAAAATCCATTGAACATGTATCATGTAAGCTGTGGAAATAGATGCAATTTTTAGATTTACTGTGTTTTATACCTCTTTGTGATGGTGCTCAAAGACTTGGTATTGTTTAACAAGTGCTTAAGAAAATAAACTTTTGTTAAGTCACCTACATGTATTTAGAATATTGAGTTGTTTCTTGCCAAATGAGAAGATAGTTCATTAACCACCTAATTCCCCCATCTTATTTGATGTATATCTGCAAAGACAGGATTAGGAACAGTGAAAACTCTGAGCTTTGCTTTCATTACAATGCATCGCACTCCAACACCCATGACACTTGCAGATGCAAAAATCATCAATTCAGTGAGAAAAACTATCTGCAACTCCAGGTGCTCATCATGAACACAGAACTGAATAATAACTCTTATCAGTTGGCCCTCCTCAAGGTGAAAGGCCAACACTGTCAAGAAAGCTGTTACAATGATAACTTATTTGGGTGTTTCAAAATGTTGGTTCATTTTTTAACCATTAGTGGTGGTGTTTACAGAGTTAGCTTTATTACTAAATCAAAGTTACCGGGGTTTATGATCATCTTCCCGAGTAGCAGGAGGGAGGGGTTTCCAATTGGGTTTATGATCCCAGTAAATGTCATAGTAAATATGACCTGGGGTTTTATCCATCACACAGCACCAAATCCCTGGATATGTCTTGATTCGTTGTTTGAATTTTGCTTCTTGCACCTGGCCCACAGCAAATGCTCTTTGAAGGTTAGAAAGAAATTGCAACCATTTTTAACTACCCATCAACCTCCAAATGAAAACAGCAACAAATCACACCACATGACACAACATCACTTTTGTTGTTGTCAGATATGTGATGCTACACTATGCCCAACGACTAAACTCCTCATATTCATAACAGTGCTGTGTGAGTTTATAGATATCGTACAATGTCAGAAAATCCTCCAAATGCCTCCTCTGTTGTAGAGAATTGAAATATTTTGAAGTGTTCATAACCATCAAATGCTTTGACAAGCTGCACAGAGACCCACCATACGTCACATTCACCTCTCAATCAGCATACAAGACCAAATACAAAAGCCAAAATATCAATTTCCTACCATTGAATTCTACATGTAATTAATTTTCCTAATCAAATCCCAATCCCAATCAAAACATGTAGTCCTGAATTTAAGGAGAGGGACCAGAGAATCTAAAGGATATATAAATGGGACTAGAATGCATGGGTTTCTTCCCAATTGTCCTCATCAGCACCATGGATGTGTAGTGGCAAGACTTGCTTACCTGGTCCTCTGTCTTGTTCTTGGGTAGTTTGAGAACTCCCAATGAATTACTTGCCTTTTCACTACTACAATCCTTGTTTTCATTGCATAACTCAACCTTCAAAATTGATGTCTTTACCTGAAAGCATGAAAGGAAAGACAACACACTGTGACAGGACACAAGTCATCTGTTATACACATTTTTCTCTACTGTTTGGGTGAAGGAAAACCCAACCAATGTACAGTTCAAAAAGATCAGAACTCTTGATTTTTGTACCACAGAAAGTTATATCTACATATCTTCATATGTACATCAATAATACTGCAAAGACCATACCTCATGAGGTACACGAGGATTCTCCAGAAAGGAATACTCCCGGAAGCCAATACCTGGACCAAACTCCAACTCATCTAGGTCTGCTAACATCTGATTGATCTGCAGTGAAATCAATCTGATCAGATCAGCCCCAGGAGATGTTGGAAAGTCAGTTTAAGCCTGGCCATTATGATTCAATTTGTCTCAAGTGTTTCAAGAGGGTTCAGGGAGACATTTTGGAATGAGAGACTTGTTTGTTGCTATGGCAGATCAGAGTATTTATCAAAGAACACATTTCATTCACTACTCAGGGAGAGTAAGAGGATTTGTACATCAAAAACATGGTCGAGAGGACATAAAAATGGTTGACTGGTTTTGGTGCCATCCAGTATGCCCTTGTGACCATACCACATACGGTCAAATCTGCACCACATGGATGGCATAATCTGCAGGAACAGGAAAAAACCCCATGCCCTCAGTTTTTCTTGGGAAGAACACCAAGATCTGCAATCAATCCTAGCAGAATTACAGAATTTGAAAATGTGGACATAAACGAATGTCAGATGTATATTGAGCTCAACCTACCAGTGTGCGATTCAAAAGCAACGCAATGGCAAATGCAGTTCGAATTTGAACTAACTGCAAATCAGCAAGCATATTTTTTTGTCAGGATCAGGTGGTCACAGTAATTTTCAGAGAAGTCAAGTTGGTTTGCAACGAAATAGAACTCTTCTTAAAGCAATGCAGAATGTTTGATCACAAAGAAAAACTGTTATGAAATCTGAGATCTCAAGTACCCATGAGTTCAGGAGACAGGTGCAGTGAAAGAATCCACATGACATTCCATTACCTGATAATTTACCAATTTAAAGTGGCTCGCTACAGTGTGTGATCCACCATTCAGAAGCTCCTTGGGAATCGATGAGTTGAACACTATGTAGCCACCTAAATTGCAGCATAAGATATCTATGAGAGAGCTCCACAATAACACTTTGAAAGGCAATGATCCTGTTAGTTCCAGCAAACAAAACTAACATGACACAACTTAGGGTTTAGGGTTTCACTCCGAAGAAAACTGAAGAGAATCAAAGACGTAAATCGACATCAGGAATAACATGGTTAGAATTTGAACTTGGGGTTTGAACATGATTGAAAACCAAGACCTTATATAAGCACTAAAGAAAAAGGACCTTCCACTGATAACTCAAACATCTGTTAGTTGGAACCTGCTTGAAAGGGGACCAGAGATATATACAAGAATGGAAAAAAATTGTACCTACCAGGTGTGTCATAATACTCAGGTAAGTCATAAAAGTGTTTGGCTTCCCGAAGACGATGGCGTTTGCCTTCAGTTCCTCCAAACTGAAAAGTGGTATGGACAGCATATGGTTGCAGGCTAAGCTTCTTGTACAACTCCTGCACTTTCCACATGTGTCATCCATCATCACCAACAAAAAAACCATTGGTCTTGTATCCTAAACCCTAAACCTTAATCCATCACCAACAAATTTGTTTGTCTCTTACCTCGAGAAACAGTGCAGTTCTTGCTTCGACATCTCCAGCAGAAGTATCATTGAGAGAGTTAAAAGTGCCACTGTTGTCCAACAGTACTAACCTGTACAAAGAAGGTATGACCACTGCAGAAGAGACTGACAGGTAGAATGCCAAGCTTCAACTCCCCATGGCGAGCATAAAACAGACCACTGGTGTTGTCAACAGCAGGTCCAGTCTTGTTGCTGCGTAGAAGCTCATTGAATCCATTTTGATCCCAAATCCTGTCATCTCCTAAGAGGAGTTTCAACCACTCCTTTGCGAGTATCTTGGCTGGAAATGTTGGGCGCCAGTACACTATGCCAATGTTGTATGCTCCCCATGCTGCACCACAACATATGGAGTCAATAGTTTGCACCTTTTGACTTGCTGAGAAGGAACTTCTTACAGAGGCTAGCTACTCTAAGATGTCCAACAGTTTCATAGAGGCTTTGAGAGCTGCAAGCGGAAGGAAATCTTTTTCATGATTTGACACAATTTCAACTAGCCATACCAACAGACCTTCTTCATTGGGTCAAACTTGAGACTTGCTTCTACTGTTTGGGATGTGGATGAGAGTCACACAAAAGAGCTTACAGAACATAAGCAAAGCACTGTGAGGCCTATGACCAAATCTGATGGCTGAAGAGTAGGGCATGCTTACTGCGATCCCAGATTTCCAGACTGTCATCATCCACAGAGTTCACCACCTCGTCACTGGAGGTCAGGACATCAGCAGATGGAAACCGCTCGAAATAGGGCAATGGATTCTGTTGCAATAGTAGAGCAGCAAAATCAAAAAGCCAGTTCTTCTTTAGAAAACAGATTGCTCTTTATCTGGTTGTTATGGTTTATTTGAAGAGGGACTTTTTGTGACTTAAATACATAGCATACCTGTAAGAAGACCATGTCCGTGTCGCACATGAGGAGCTCATATCCAAAGGACAGAAATGCATTCACCAATATGACTTTCTCCCGACCCATTTTGTGGAATATTGGTGTGCCCCAGCCGACATCAATCATGCTCATGTTACTCCGCATGTCAAAAACAGGCACACCTTTCCAGAACAGCGCTTCAAGAAGCTTCAAATCCATCGCCCCTTCAAAACAAACAACCCCCAAGTTCATTGCTTTTAGTCTCTTCATCCTGACCATCACAAGCAGCCTCAATCAACCCTTCATGCCTCAAGACTTGATACAAGAGATGCAAATCAAACAGTTAAAATCTCTTCCCCTTGCAGAGGCTCAAAAAAATGCAAACAGTATGCAACCAATAGGCAACTCAGACCCATCAAACAACTGCCAGTTTCCAAAAGGCAAAAAAAATAGACAACTTGGATATGAACATCACCACATGTAGTGCTCACTCAGGTTCAGTAAGAATATGTTACCGACAAGAATGTTGGAGACTTCATATTCTGTCAGATGCTTCACCCAGTTGAGCACAAAATCCATAAATGCAAAGTTTGCAAAGGTGACGACAATGACATTCTTCTTTGCACGGACTTCAATCATTGCTTTCGAGAGAATGAATGCATCAAGAGGTGGCATTTTGGTTCCCAGCTCTGCTGGCACACTCCATATGGGCTGCTTGAGTACTGGATATTGATCAAAATGAGACTCTCCATTCTCTCCTGGTTTTGAGTGTTGGTCAGCATCCTTCTCCACTGCTGCTGCTGCTGCAAATGCTTCTTCTTCTTCCTCTTCTTCTTCACGCTGCACAAGTTCAATTGTATGAGCAATTGAGTCTGTGATACTGCTGCCCTCTTTCTCATGTGCTGCTGCTTCCACCTGTTGAAAGTGGTGGGGGTTTAGGGTTTTGGACCAAACTAAATACAAGACTGGCAACAAGAAAGCAGGAGTGAAAGATGAGAAAAACACTTTAGGCATACCCAAACAAGTTCCATTTTTCTGAAACCTAGTTTCCAAGACAATAAGTACCTACCTTCCCATTATTGTCAAGCTCCTTCCGATCATCATTTTGCTTGGATTCAGATGATGCTGGTGATGTTTCCTTTTGCACATCATCATCATCATCTCCAGACGCCTGTTTCAGATTCTGCTCCTTCTGCTCCTTCTGCTTCTTTTTCTTCTTCACATTCTCCTCTTCATCATCTTGCACATCTTGATCATTGACCTCCTGCTTTTCTCCTATGGATTGTGGTAGTGGCAGTGAAGCTCCATGTTGTTTCTGACCCAATTCTGCATCAGCAGTAGTCATCCTGTTGGGCATCAAGACTTTACATACTTTTGTCCTCAATTCGACCTGTCCATGCATCTAGACTCCATGTGCACCCTAAGTCTGTGCTCAAGTCTCAAGTCAAGAAGAACTCCTGTTACTGTCTTGCTTTATCGCTTGCTTGCAGCTTGAATGAAAGGAAAGGAGGTCAGGAAAAAACGGGGTCTGGTAAACTGCCCAGATCAAAGGAAACTCTAGTGCGCAGCAAGAAAATGAAATGGAGTTGATGGGTCTGATTGCAGCGACAGGCACAACATTCCCGAAAGCTGGAATTCTTGCAACAAAAAAGCACAGGGATGATGATGGGTCATACGTACGTACCAGTCCGATCGCTGTTTCCTACAATTGGGTGTGCAGAAGAAGACACGGAGACTTGAGCAGCTGCATCCTGGGCCTGGATCACGCTGTCCCAGTAGCTGGGTTGCCCTAGATAATATGAGAACACCAATGCAACTACCAGCAGACTCAGCAGCACGCACACACGAAGGGGCTTCATCTCTCCTCCTTGTTCCCCTCCTCCTCCTCCTCCTCCTCCTCCTCTTTCTCCCCCTCCCTAATTGTTCCTCCTCCGCATCCTTCCAGCATTTGGATCACGGACCCTTGTTGGGTCACAAAAAAAAACCCACCTAACTACGATCGGCACTACATTTGCATCCTCTGCCTTTGCAAACATCAGATCTGCAATCGAGGACACACCGATTGCCGGGCGGACGGAAGAAGAGCGAAGAAAAGAGTGTACTATGAGGAGGGCAGCAGAAAGAAGATATGCATCTTACGTCTCTTAGCAAAATTTGCGACGGAAAGTTGAGCACAAACTTGGAATTTGGATCGAGCTGCAAGGCAGACGTGGGGCGTGGGGACCGACGACGCTAGCCAGCCAGCCAGGTCGTGCGCGCCGGCAACAGAGGTGCCGCGCGACGCGCGGTCCTCCACGAAACTCGTCGCCATCGCTGCTGCACTCTGCCTCCCGCACCTACGTACATGTACGAAATACATACATGTACGCGTATATATTATCTATGTATATGTATATGTACGTATACGTACATGTACGTGTGTATGTGTGTATGTTCACATTGCCCTCTGTTTTGTATCTTAATAAGTACATACAATTTGTACATGTAGATTGTAAGCTCCAATTTATATTCATGATGAGTATTTTTTAGGTTTTGTTTTTTTGGGGTTTATGACTTATGAAAACTAATTCTAAGTTGGCTATTGACAATGGTTAATAGGCTAATAGATGGATAATTAATAAATTTACTCCATATTCATTATTATCTCTTTTTGTTAAATGTTTTTTAAAAAAATTATGTGTGACAACGAAGTCTTCTAATAAGTTGGCTAATGATGATGGTTAATAGGTTATGGATAAATTGATTAATATATCCATGCAAGGAAATTTTATGTGCAATGTTAATGAATGTGTTAGTACTAAATGTGTAGTGATGGTTCTTGAGATGAAGGCATTGGGTTTTTAATTTCTTTTGGTTCAATTTTTTTTTAAATTTCACCAAAGTGATAATTTTTCTACTAAAAAACACATTTTACTTTGAGAAAACATGATTATTTCCAACTTCATCTTATAAAAACATCAAATATTCACCACCAAAAAAATCACTAGATCCTCATGTAGATTCATCAAATACTTTTTCAAGCCATCCCATCATTCATTTGATTTGAAATTGATGAAACATGATTTTTTAGACGTCCCACATAGATATAACATTTCAACACTAGATTTGTTCTTATATGGTGACAACTTAAGGAACACCATTCAAACATGCACACATACATGTATCATATGTGCAAGTAAGGGGTCAAGGACATTCCACTAACAAGATATGTAATTGATCCATCCAAAGGATCTTGCTCTTTAAACCCAAAGGTGAAAACTTAAGCAAACACCCTTCAAGTTTATGGAGGTTTTGTCATGAATCATTAGATGATTCTCACTTAAGGTTTAGTGCATGATTTGGCATCAAAGTTTCGAGTTGCAATTTTGATGGATGAACAATTGACATGTGAATATCGTGGCAAACAAGGGAAACAATTGAATTCAACAAGAGAAATCGCCTCCACAAAAGAAGAGTAAGTCATGTGCTCTAAAAGATAAGAAGCTCTAAATATAAGTTATGGGGAGATTGTCTTCCCCCCTTCAATGACTCCCTCGAAACACAAATCTTGAATCATGTGTGAAAATGTCAAGTTCAATTTTACCTTGACATGTTTATTATGATGTTGAAAATTTTTCATGAGACCTTTCTACACCCCAAGTGGCAAAACAAAAAGGCCTTTCCACATCCAATCAAAAAAGTCCTAAGTTGAGGCAAGATCCATTTGGTTGAGTTTTTGAGTTGAAAATTTGTCCACTTTGATGCACAAAGAGCTACAACTTTGCATAAGTAAATGAAATAATAAGACTTTCATAAGAGAGTCATAAGCTCACATTTGTGATGAATATAATTATATTTTACAATTGAAGAACCGATCTATGACAAACTTCAATCACAATTTAGGATGGTTAACAATAAGTTATAGAATTGGTAGGTGAAGGGGTCAAAGGATTCTTGATAGCAATTTGAGTTGGTTAACAAATAAGTTCTAGAAATGGCAAGTGAAAGGGTCAAAGGATTTTTCATAGTGAAGTAGTGAGCCATTGACACATCCTATAGATTTCAACTATTTGGATCACATGGTGAAAAGACTAAGAGCATCTTATTGACAAATCACTACCAATACCATGTGGCAAACTTAAAAGGTTGGTAATTTCTCCTTATTAGGAGAAATATTTTAGATTAGCAAATTGTTTGTCTATTTTAATTCTAGTGGGAAAAAAAAAGAATTGCAAAAAAATCCCCCCTTCCTCCCCCCTCATTCCTTTAACTTTGGTTACATATTTATGCCCAATCTTGTGAAATAAAGGAATTTGTGGCATTCTCAAATAAATAAAAAGAAAGAAAACAAATTTCAATTTCTCATGATACTTGCAATAGGTCAATGAGACCCCATGAATAGAATTTTTGAAACTTTCATTCATATTTATTGGGATACTTGTGGTTTTCTTAATGTTACAATGGGTCATAGAAAAAAAAATGAGGAGAAAAAAAAAATCATTGCATTTGAGTATACTAAATGTATAAAATTTTCTTAGAGAAAGATTCATGGGTAACATTGAAAATATTAAATAGTATGTAGAAAAAAGTTAAAAATTGAAGTTAATTATTTTTGAAGTTTAAATTGGAGGCAAGGATATTGGCTTATAAATGGGAAAAAGGTAAAGGGAAAAATAAAAATACAATTCAAATTGTCAAAATTCATCCATATAATCTCATTTCATCCATGGTTAATTGATATTGTTTTGGTGATTTAAAAGAGATATCCATAAAATGAAAGAAACATAGTATCAATATTTTGAGTTTGGTTATTAAGGGTGAGATTTTTAAAAAATAAAAAAAATACATTGCATTTAAACAAGGAATGAAGAAAAGGTGAAACTCATATTATCACAAAAATAATATGAGTTTCACCTTGTTTCTCTTTTTTTCCTTGAGCCTTTTCACTATTGTTGGGCTTATCATTGCCATAATAATTTATGATGCAACCATGCATAAAATTTTCACCCACAATTCAACAAAAAAAAAGCTCACTTTGCAAAATAGCAAGGTTTGAGATAAAAATAAGGAGTGCCCAAAGGGATTTCTCTAAAATCAATTAAAATTTAATGAATTCTTGATGAAAACTTCTAAGATTAGGGGTAGGAACTTGGAAGACCTCTTCTTTCAAACACTCCCCTCATGCTTAAGTCTATAATATGGGCATTAACATGTTCCATATCTAAAATCAAACATACATACATGATATTTTCAAATACATGCATCTACATGTGTGATAGGGATATGAATTAGCTACACATGTGTTAAATACAATGCTACCAATGATGGGTGTACCATTTATGTGTATTGAAACAAAAAAGACCAAAAAAAAAAAAAAAACCCTAAACTCACCTAAAAAATAATATTTTTAAAAAAAAAAAAATATTTATTTTCTTATAAATTTTCAAACAAAATTTACTGATATT
>Ga0116231_10015107_pt1 | contig 10088 bp, 9 predicted proteins | sample S1TSphgellanicum_2_FD_89695 | JGI IMG/M metagenome (GOLD analysis project Ga0116231, IMG submission 89695) | Host-associated microbial communities from peat moss isolated from Minnesota, USA - S1T2_Fd - Sphagnum magellanicum MG | ecosystem: Host-associated > Plants > Peat moss > Unclassified... | reverse complement strand
TGGGCCGACCCCGCTGAGCTGGTGGTTACCAAAGGGTCCGGCGCTAAAGTGACGATCCCTGATGATGAATTGTCGCGTTTGCCGACAATCAAAGTGGCTTTTGCCACTGATCACGGCGCGCGTCAGGCCTCTTTCGAGGGCCCGCTGCTTTGGACGATTTTGGATCATGCTGGATTTGTCGACGCGAAGTTCCACGGGCAGGTGCGGCAAAGCGTTCTCATTACCGGCCGCGATGGGTACACCGCGGTGCTGGCGCTGGGTGAGATTTCGCCGGAGTTTGAAGCCAAACAAGTGATTTTGGCCGAGCGGGAAGATGATAAGCCGCTCGGCCCGGAGCATTTGCGGGTGATTGTGCCAGGTGACAAACGCGGTGGGCGCAGTGTTCATGATGTCGTGCGTATCGAGGTCACCGGACCGGGGACGTAGAGCCTGCCCCGGAACGCTCGCCGACGGCTTATTCGCCCTACAATTATGAGTTCAGTGCGGAAACCATTCAGTCAGAGAACTGGGCGACACCGACAAGGGCGGCGTCGGACTGGTAGAACTCTGGCAGAAGACGTTGAAGATTGGCAATTTTCGGCAGGTCGTTGATGACAATGTAGGGGTAGCGCGGGTTGCGGGTCAGGAAATCTTGGTGATAGGCCTCCGCCGGGTAGAAATTCTTGTCAGGCTCAATGCGGGTGACAATCGCGGCATCGAAGACATGGGCTTGATTGAGCTGGGCGATATAGGCTTTTGCCACCCGTGCCTGTTCGGCGCTCGTTGGAAAAATGGCTGAGCGGTACTGTGTGCCGGTGTCCGGCCCTTGGCGATTGAGTTCTGTTGGGTCATGGGCGACTGAGAAATAGATTTGTAGCAGGCGTCCATAGCTTATCTTGCTTGGATCAAAGGTAATTTTGACTGATTCAGCGTGTCCGGTCGTGCCGGTGCTGACCGTCTCATACTCGGCCGTGTCCTTCGCACCGCCGGCATAACCCGAAATGGCCTGCTTCACCCCCGTTACGTGCTGGAAAACACCCTGCACGCCCCAGAAACAACCGCCGGCCAAGATAGCGACTTCAGTTGTCCCTCGGGTTGTTGGCGGCTCGGCCTGCTCATCAACCACGGGCGCTGGAAGCGCGCGGGCATCTTCGGCTTGCGACGTTGGAATATGTAGCGCGGCGGCAGCAAGCCCCGCGAAAGCCACAACGATGAGTGTGGGTCGTAGAAAGCGCTTGCGCATCGGTTGTCTCCGTTTGTTAGCCGAACGTGAAGGCGAAAGCCTGCACGGCGGGATGGAGTTGCGAGGGGCGGTTGCCGAGCGCAACCAGAGGGCGAGTCAATCGGTCTGAGAGCGTCGGAAACAGCAAAGTCACCCCGCATAGCGCCAAAAGTGCCAGCGCGGCTCAGGCGGAGGTGGGTTTGAACGCCATTGCCACCCCGTTCATGCAATAACGCAATCCGGTTGGCTCGGGGCCGTCATTGAAAACGTGGCCGAGATGCCCGCCACAGCGTGCGCAATGGACCGCGTTGCGCACCATGCCAAAGGAGGTGTCTTGCTCGGTGGCGACCGCGTTGGAGAGGGGCGCCCAAAAGCTGGGCCAACCGGTGTGGCTGTCGAATTTTGTGGTGGATGAAAATACCTCAAGATCGCAGCCGGCGCAGACGAAATTGCCTCGCCGGTGTTCATTCAGCAGCGCGCTGGAATAAGGCCGCTCTGTGCCACTTTGCCGGAGCACGTCATATTGGTCGGCTGTCAGAAGTCGACGCCACTCTGCGTCCGTGTGTTCGACGGCAAAATGCTCCGCCGAAGCTTGCGCTGCTTTGGGTTCATCGACCCACCAGGGGGCTGCAAACGTCGCCCCGACCACACCAACCGCGCCACTCGCTAACCAACGCCTCCGTGTTACCATGTCGCCCACCTTTTTTCTGCTGCGGATCTCAGTCTCTGTAGGTTCGGCTCTGCTTGCCGTTGCGTTACACCGCAAGCTTTGTCTCGGAGCCGAAAAATGGAGATTACGCGTTTTTCATTCCAGGTTTATTGCTGTATCAGCATCTCATGCAGCCGCGCCGGCGCGCGTTTCGCGGAGGGCGGCGATAATGTTCTCGGCCACCAGGGCCGAACTGGCTGGGTTTTGTCCGGTCACCAGATTGCCGTCGCGCACAGCATAGGGCTGGAAGTTTGGACCATTTTCGAAAAGGCCACCTTGCTCGCGCAAGCGGGTCTCCAGCAGGAACGGCACCACCTGTGTCAAACCCACCGCTTGCTCTTCGGCATTGGTGAAGCCATTGACACGCCGGCCCGTGACAATAGGGCGCCCGTCAGCGCGCTTGGCGGGCAGCAAACCGGCGGGGCCATGACACACGGCGCCGACCACTTTTCCCGCATCGAACAATGTGCCGACAATGCGGGCCAATGCGCCACTTCCCGGAAAATCCCACATCGTGCCGTGACCGCCTGGCAGAAACACCGCGTTATAAGTCGCTTCACTGACCGCTTCGATGGGCAACGTCTTCGCGAGCTTGCTCATCGCGGTCGGATCGGCGAGGAAGCGCGTGACAGGGGCTGGCCGTGCGGATGCATCGACATCGAGGCTGGAAGGGTCATACGCGGCGGGGCCGCCTTGGATGGACGCGATATCCACGTCGAACCCAGCGTCGACGAATGCCCAATAAGGTGTTGCCAACTCCTCGTAAAAGAAGCCCGTCGGGCGACCGGTGTTGCCCATGGCAGTATGGCTTGTAACCACAATGAGTATTTTTGACATCGGCTGCTCCTGATTTGACGACGATGCGGTTTATATGGTGATGGCGGGGCGTAGGATAACCTTGTCACTGGTTTGTCCCAGTGTGGGCAACCCTTGCCTCAACTAAACGTGCCAGACTAAACGTGATGGAGACACAGACAACATGCTGATATGCACAGGTTTTGGCGCGCAAAGCGCCGAGACGCCACTCGCCCCCATCACATTTAATCGCCGCGATGTCGGTGCCGACGATGTTGAGATCGACATCTTGTTCTGCGGTGTTTGCCATTCGGATCTGCATTTCGCCCGCAACGAATGGCATTTCACGGTCTACCCCGCCGTGCCCGGTCACGAAATTGTTGGCCGGGTGAAAAGCGCCGGCGCCAAGGTTACGAAGTTTCGCCCGGGGGACACCGTCGGCGTGGGTTGCATCGTGGATTCTTGCCGGGTTTGCCCGTCGTGCCTATCCGGCCTCGAACAATATTGTGAAACCGGCATGATCGGCACCTATGGGAGCACCGAAAAAATCATCGGTGGCCCTACCTTCGGCGGCTACTCAAACAAGATCATTGTCGATCAGAACTATGTGCTTCGGATTCCCGTCGGCATGGATCTCGCCGCGACGGCGCCGCTGCTATGCGCGGGGATCACGTTATATTCGCCTTTGAAGCACTGGCATGCTGGGCCGGGCAAAAAGGTGGGGATTATTGGCCTGGGCGGGCTTGGGCATATGGGTGTCAAACTCGCACATGCGATGGGCGCCGAAACGGTGCTGTTTACCACCTCTCTCGGCAAGATCGGTGACGGGAAGCGTCTGGGTGCTGATCATGTGGTGCTTTCCAAAGATGCCGAGCAGATGGCTCTGCACGCTGATAGCTTCGACCTGATCGTTGACACTGTCTCTGCCAATCATGACCTGACGCCTTATTTTCATTTGTTAAAGCGCGAGGCCACCATGGTGCAGGTCGGTGCACCAGAGCACCCGATGCCGATCGCCGTCTTCCCGCTGATCATGAAACGCTCGAACTTCTCAGGCTCAATGATCGGCGGTATTGCCGAGACGCAAGAGATGCTGGATTTCTGTGCCGAGAAGAAGATTGCTGCGGATGTGGAAATTATTCCAATTCAGAATATCAACGAAGCTTATGAGCGTATGCTCAAAAGCGACGTGAAATACCGGTTTTCGATTGATATGGCTTCGCTTGCCGCGGGCCGTTGATCGTGCGATGGGTGGAGCGCTCAAGAAACCCATCAACCTTGCGAGAAAGTGATGGGTTTCGCAAGCGCTCTACCCATCCTACGGTCTTGCAGACACAATCGGCAGCAACCCGCCCGCTTTTAGAATCGCCTGTCCTGGTTCCGAGAGCATGAACAACGCAAGCCTCGCCGCCTCGGGGCGGTCTGACATGACAGCCAGGCCGTAGACCGGACCGGCCTCCAAATTGTCGGGGACGGGGAGTGATACCAAGCCGGGGAGTTCTTTGGCGGCGGCCTCGGCGCCGCTGCAGTAGTACAAGACAGCATCAGCAGAATTGGTGAGAAAGATTGTGGCAGCGGCGCTGTGGCCGGGTTGGGGCGCCATCGACGCGGGGCCGCCGAGCAAGAGCTTGGTTTTGGCAATCAGCGCTTGTTCGGCGCCGGGGCGAAGTGCTTCGGCTTTGGCAAAAACCGCCCGGGCATAATCGCCGCCGGGGTCGGCGCCAGGGGTTGAGGCGGCGAGGCGGAGATCGGGGGATAGCATGCGATCGAGCATGTTGTCCGTGGTCAGGCCCGAGTTCTGCCGCGCGAGCAGGCACATGCGATTGCGGGCGAAGGGTACGACAAGGGCGGGCTTGACCGCGGCAACGGCTTGCGGCTGTGCAAGGTCAGCCGAGGCAAACAAGTCGGCCGTCTCACCCGATAGTAACCGCTGACGCAGCAGGCCGGCTGGCCCAAAAACCGGCGGTGCGACGGCCGCTGCCGGCAAGCCCGAGGCGGCGATGAGCTTGGGCATTACCGCGCCAAGGCTGCCGGCCGCGTAGATGCGCACTGGGTCGGCCGCTCGCGCTTGACTGCCCAACCCGATGACCAAACAAGCTGCGACGAATATGCGCAAACTGCGCATGGCGGCTACGCTCAAGCCGTTTTGGTCCATTTGCCGTCGATGAAGAGCCGCTTGGGTGCGCCGGTCAAAAAAGGGTGATGGCGCGCATCGGGTTTTACGGCGACATTTATGGGTAGACCTTTTGGCATGGGGAAACCTCCTGCGTTGGTTGCGCGGCGAAGGCCGCGATGAATGAGGCAAGGCCGGCGGAGCGCAGCGGCACCCAGGCCTTGCCGAGTTGGCGGCAGATGCGTTTGACGGCGAGGGCCGCGTCGTGGCTGACGCAGTCTACGGGGAAGGCCACCCGGTCTGCCTGGCTGATCAGGCCGGGGAGTAGGGAAGGGTGATCCTCTCGGCCGCCATCATGCGCCAATAACGCCCCGCCGGACGCGATGAGCAGTGTGCGCATACGGTCGATGCAGCCAGGGCGACCGCCGACATAAAGGATGTTCTCCGCCGGGAGCCGCAACGGTGCGGAGGATGCGTCTGGAGTATCAGGCTGATGTTCGAGGGCTGCGAGCTCTTGGTGCAAGGTCGCTGCTTCCGCCTCGGCGGACTGACACCGCTGTTGCCAATGCTGAGCAGCGGTCTGCGCCGCTGCGGCGCGCCGTTCGAGACGCTCGTATCGGCCGGCGTCGCGCTCGAGCCGCGCTTGCATCTCTGACACGAGGTGGCGAAGCCCAGCCAGCGCCTCATCGTCGGCACGATGGGTTGCATCGTCTGCTCCGGCTTTGATTCGGCCGGCGGCAATCGCGCTCAGTTGGCGGATCGTTGCATCCCGGGATGAAATCGCTTCGTGCAGGTGTTGCTGTTGGCGCTCGACCTTGGCACGCAGCGCGGCATTTTCTTCTTCCAGCGCGGTCAGGCGTTTGATGTCGGCTCGGTTGGCCGCACCCACAAGATGGGAGAGCATGTGCACATCGCCGAAGGCTTGCCGCAGACCGGGATACCCGACATCTGGGTGGGTGAGCACAGCCCAATAGGCGCCGGGGATGTCGCCTTCCTTCCGCGCTTCGGCCCAGGCCGCCAGCACCGCGGCCTCCCCTTGCAGCCGGGAGAAGCGCTTGATTATGGCCTCATGTCGGCGATCTAGCGTCTTTTGTAGAATTTTGGCGGCGGCGTTTGGACCGTTGCATAGCCCGACAGCTTGGGCGTGGAGGTCGTGGTCGGTGAAAACCGATACGTCTGACTGAACGACTTTGGCCATCGCGCGCCGCAGCTCACGCGTGGTCAAGCATGTTCCGATGATGGAGCAATGTACGCTGTCATTCAGCTCCCAAAGCTTTGACCGTTGGCGCTTGGGCGCTGGCAAGCTGGCCGGCGACAACATGCGCGGTGCGGCCGACAACCCAGCAGATGCCATCAATGTTGAGGAAGGGGGGAGGGATTTCCATCGCTCCTGCGCGGTTTCCTTCAGCCCCGTATGCGCGAGGCCGTCATTGGCGCAGAGGCGAGCGGTGAGCGCGTCCATTCTTTGCCTTTGGTCGCTATGCTTTGACGAATATAGCGCTTTCTTTGCCCGTGTCTAGCGGCACATATCATTGATTTTGAGGACATTCGTTCTGAGGGTGGCTTGCAAGCAGCCCACCGTTGCTACGGCTACGAGCATTCACCAGTTCCTTGCGGGCTCTGCTATACCGACCGGCCTTAACCACGCCCGCTCTGCTAAAACGGCGCCCGGTTGGCTGGCCGGCCAAACTTGTAGGGCGGCCGGATCGATCGAAACCTGGCATTGTCCGGCTGGGGGAACATCACTGGGGGCGGCGGTGACGTGCAGCCGAGCCTCGCCCATCCGCAGGATGAGGTGACGTTGCCCGGCGCGGATGGCGCTGACTTGTAGGATCTCTGCCGGATAGCTGGGCGCGTCGCCGAACTGCCCGCTGCCCAACCTCACACTTGTCGGCCGGATCGACCAGCCGACTGGGCCAAGGGGCAAAGCCGGCCCCGAGACTTTTAGGCACACGCCCCCGATATCGATGCGATCGCCAGCGACTGCCCGGCCAGGTGCGATGTTGTCGGCGCCAAGGAGGCGCGCCGCGACCTCGCTGGCGGGGCGCTGGAACACTGCCTCGACCGGGCCGGATTGCAACACGTGCCCGTCTGCCAGCAGCATCAGCTCATCTGCGAGCAGCATGGCCTCCCCGGGGTCGTGGGTGACAAGGATGGTGGTCGCGGCGATTTCTGCCTGCATGGCGAGCATCTCGTTGCGTAACCGCCGGCGCAAGGGCGCGTCGAGCGCGGAGAACGGCTCGTCGAGTAAAATGAGATTGCTCCGGCGGGAGAGCGCGCGGGCGAGGGCGACGCGTTGTTGTTGGCCCAGCGATAATGCGTCCGGGCGCCGATGCTCTAAGCCTGTGAGTCCCAGCCGTTCGATCCAGTGCTGGGCCCGTTCTGGGTCATCCCCCACCGCAAATTGGACCTGCTGAGTCACCGACAAATGTGGCAGCAGCGCATAGGATTGTGGGACATAAGCAATGGCGCGTTGATGTGGCGCCAGCGCAGTCAGGTCGCGGCCATCGAAGGCGACGTGTGCGTGGTCCGCCGGGTCAAGGCCAGCGATGAGCCGCAATGTGGCTGATTTGCCGGACCCAGAAGCACCGAGAATGCATAACCGCTTGGCTTGCGTTCGCCAGGCGACATCCAGCGTGAACCCTGGGCGGCGCCGGCGAAATGCGAGTGACAGGGTCTGGCCTGGCCGCCGCGGCGAAAGCGACGGTGCGGTGCGCAATGCGGTGGGAGGCGTCAATGGCAAAGGCCCTGACACAGGCTGTATTTTGGCCCGCAGGCTTGCTGCCATCACCACTGCCGCGATGACCAATGTCGGCAGTAGAATCGGCAGCATCGCGGGCAGGCCTTGACTGCCGAACGCGACGTAAGTGTAAACCGGCAGCGAATAGGGGTGGTAGGCGACCATGACTGTCGCACCGAATTCTCCAAACGCCCGGAGCCATGTCAGAAGCACCCCGGCCCCGATGCCGGGCGCGGCCAATGCGAGGCTCACGCGGCGGAACACGGCCCCTGGCTTGTGCCCGAGCGTGGCTGCTACATCCTCCAGCAAAGGGTCAACGCTGGCGAAGGCTGAGCGGGCGGCGATAATCAGGAAGGGTGCGGCAACGAACGCCTCGGCCAGCACGATGCCAGCGAAGGAGTCGGTCAGCGCCCCGCCGGTTAGCCGACCCAGCGGGCTCGCGTAGCCGAGCAGAAACAACAACAATGTGCCACTGGCGAGTGGCGGCAGCGCCAAAGGCAACTGCACTATAAAACCGAGCACAGCCATGCCGCGGCCGGGATTGCGGGCCAGTATAAAGCCGAGGGGGATGCCGCAAACCGCCACCAGGGCCGTCGCCAGGGTGGCACTGGTGATCGAGACCAGGCTGGCCTGTACGAGGCCTGAGATATCCACGCCGCGCCAATCGGCCAGGCCGATCTGGCTGATGCCGGCGGCGAATGGCGCCACAAGGTAGCACGCCAGCAACCCGCCCAGCAGCGGGAGAATGCGCGGCGCCTTCACCGCCATAGTCAGCCTGGACCGGCGAAACCGCTCACTGCAAGTGGATGGAGGTTGGCAGCTTCGCCCCGTTTCCGCCGAGCGATGGCGTCACCGTGTCCAACCCGTGTTCCCTTAAGACGGCTTGTCCCGGTGGGCTGAGCAGGAAGTTGATGAACTTTGCCGCACCCGCCGGGTCTGCGGCATCATGCAACACGGTCACGGTATATACCGCGTTCAACGCTACCTCTGGCGGCAAGGGGATGGCCGGAATATGCAGGTCAGCGGTCTCGGTTGAGTAGAAGAAACCGACATCGATCTGGCCGGATTGCAACCGCCCGACCAGGTTTTCCTCTGGGCGCACCTGTTCGGGGTTGTCGGCGCCACCCAATACGGCCTGCGCCAAGCCCGGCTGGTGGTAAACCTGCTCGGCCTTGTCTAGCAATTGCACCGTCAGCGCGCCTTTTGGGTCTAGCTTCGGGTCGGTGCGACCAATCTTGATGCCGGGCTCACGGAGGACCTCGTACCAGGGCTTGGTTTTCAATTCCGCCGCAAACCGGCTGGTTGGGCTGTAGCCGATCACCAAGGGCGATTTGGCGAACGTGATATACCAATCGACCCAATCGCCATTGGCTTCGCCCATTAGCCCGTCATTCACTTTGGGGTTGGCGCTGATGAAGACGTCTCCGTGACGCAGTTTGCCTTTGATTTGGTTGGCCAACCCATTGGAGCCGCCGCCGAAGCCGCGGAAGGTGTCGCCCGTGGCTTTGTCGAAAGCCGGGGCGATGCCGTGCTCCATTAAGTTCACCAGCGACCCGGCGTAGAGCACGTTCACATCTGCGGCGCTCGCTATTTGGGGCGCCAGCAGTAATGCGGTCACAAGCCATGCAGCAGATCGAAACATGGGCGCATCCTGTTTTGAAGGGGTGATCAAACGTTATGCCCCGACCTTCATAGCGCAGGGTTGGGCGGGGCGCCACCCGCTTGCAGAGTGGCCCAGCCTCTGGCAAGGTCGTCATATAGAAGCATATATAGCGGCGCCGCAGCGTGGCCGGATGTCGCACGTTTGACGTTCGGGCGAGCCCCGGGCCAAGCCGCAACGCCAAAAGGAGATGCAACAGCCATGGACAACGCACGCAAGTTCTATATCGATGGCGCCTGGGTCGATCCGGTGACGCCGGCCTATCTGGACGTGATTGATCCGTCGAACGAGGAGGCTTTTACGCAGATCGCGGTCGGCTCGGCCGCCGATGTCGACCGGGCCGTTGCTGCGGCGAAGGCTGCCTTTCCGGGTTTTTCTCAGAGCAGCCGTGAAGAGCGCTTGGCGCTGCTTGAACGCCTTCTGGCGGCATACAAGGCGCGCCACGAGCAAGTCGCGCAAATTCTGACGCGCGAGATGGGCGCGCCGATCACCCTGGCTCGTAACGCGCAAGCGGCGATCGGGGTTGGCCATCTGATGCAAATGATCAAAACGTTGCGAGAATACCCCTTCGACGAAATTCGCGGGGACACGCTGATTACCAAAGAGCCGATCGGCGTTTGCGGTCTCATTACGCCGTGGAACTGGCCCATTAATCAGATCGTCTGCAAAGTGGCGCCGGCCTTGGCCGCGGGCTGCACGATGGTGCTGAAGCCGAGCGAGATTGCGCCGCTGAACGCCATTTTGTTTGCCGAGGCCATGCATGAGGCGGGCGTGCCGAAGGGTGTGTTCAACCTTGTCAACGGCGATGGCCCAACCGTGGGGGCGGCGATGTCGGCGCATCCTGACATTGACATGATGTCATTTACTGGT
>Ga0116231_10015103_pt1 | contig 10092 bp, 7 predicted proteins | sample S1TSphgellanicum_2_FD_89695 | JGI IMG/M metagenome (GOLD analysis project Ga0116231, IMG submission 89695) | Host-associated microbial communities from peat moss isolated from Minnesota, USA - S1T2_Fd - Sphagnum magellanicum MG | ecosystem: Host-associated > Plants > Peat moss > Unclassified... | reverse complement strand
GTCCCAGCGCCTGCAAACCTGGGATATGGCAGAGCCAAATGATTCGATGTTGCCGTGCCAAAATGAGCATAAGCAATGCGGCGCTGAGCCCCCACATGACCGGGTAGACAAAAACTTCCTTGAGGTCACCAACCAGTTCGCCGGCAATGACATTGTGAAACGCACGGTCAAATCCAGACCGCACCCACTGCAGGCCAAAAATGGCGCCAATGTAGCAGCCTGCGCCCAAAATGGCTGCTGTCACGAGCCGGTTGACGGCCACCGTCGCGCGCTCAATGTTTTGACGGTGCAACGCGATGAGAGCACCTGCGGCGAAGGCGTCAAAATGCGCTGGGCCAAACGCATAAACCAAGCGATTGGCGCGAAAATGTGACCAGGTTTGGGCATTGGCCCACGCCGCGAGGCCCCAACGAATGATAAGGTCTGAAACAATCAAACCGCATAATAGGAGCGCGAGGCGCTGGCGTGTGGCAAAGAAATAAATCCAAGGAAAAAACAAATAAAATTGCTCTTCCACCGAGAGCGACCACATGGTTCCGAACGGTGACCATGCGCCCGGGCCATATTCCGTGTGACCAACCGCATATCGGAAATCATAGGTGAACGTCAAAAGATACGGCAAGGCCCGGAGAGGCTCTGGGCGCCATACATGGAGCAAATAAAGCGAGTTTACACCAATAAACATGAAATAGAGCGGCACGATACGCAAGCATCGTCGCACATAGAAATGTCTCAGACGCTGAAATTTCGAACCGGTTTCTGAGCGAATCAGGGACGTGGTCACAGCGAAACCTGATACGACGAAGAACAGCCAAACGCCGGCCCAGCCAAACGGCATGAATCCGGCGTGCACTAAGATGACGGCAGCAATTGCAAGCGCCCGAACCGCGTCAATCTCCGGAACATATGCTGCGTGCAGGCGCTCGGCATGCCGGTTTGTGGCGGCGGTTGAAGACTGGAAGGTTGCAGACATGGCGGCAAGCACCATGCACACTAATCGGAAGAATGTTAAATCGTTTTATCGCTATAGTTGATATATATTTTTGGACTGCCCGACCGGCGGTCACATAAGACCACACGGTCGGGCACCGGACGCAGCAATTTTTGGAAATTCAATCCGTTTTTGGTTCGCCCTGATGCCATGAAGCTTCACGAACCAGAGCTGTATAGGGTTTCACGTTGGTTGCTTTGACCTCAAGGGTGTGCGGTACGTGTTTCTCCATTTGAGATGGAGGGGCGACGGGGAGGTCCGCCGGAATGTCATGTTCGTGCGCCACGCCGCAATTTCCGGATCTGCTCGAAATCGTCCGTGGCTTTACGCCATTGCCCATGTAAGTAATTTGCGTTGACTGGGTACAGGCACCGTCGCTGTTGAAGGTCGACACGACCGAGTAACCCGTCATGCCCGCCGGCAAGTTCGGGATGCTTATGGCGGCGGGACCGATCGAAATTTGCTGCAACATCGCAGCCGCTTCCTGATCAAAAGCTGCTGATATGCGTGCGAGCGCTGCAAAAGACGGGTCCCATCCGAAAGCCGGGGCTATTGACGGAAGGTTGAGCGTCTGTGTGGGTGCCAAAACCACTTGCGGCACCACGTCTCCCGTGTAGTGGATTTCCTCTATCCCGCCGCCGGGCAGCGCGACTGTCAACACATGTTCTTGGGCGTCGCGTGCCCGCGCGGGTGTTACGGCAAATGCCGTTGCGACAGCCGCCGTGCTGATCAAGAGAGCTTTCAGGGAAGGTCGCATCGTCGCCTCCATATTTGACGAAAACACGAGCGAAGTTTGGGATGCTGTCGCCTTACTTTCAAGTGCCTCAATGACGCACGCACGACTGATTGAACTCGGGAATCCTCAGTATCCGTTCTCACCTTTCGGAACGCCGACCTGCGACGTTAACCTCACTGTGGGTTGCCCGGACAAGCCGCCGGGGGGTGGCGGTACCAATAATTGTAATTCCCAATGCAGCGAGTTATGGCCCCGCCTCTTCGCTCACACATCCTACGTCTCGGCGGCGATGGAATGCTCAAGACATCCCACCGCCGACAGAAACTAGGCGCTTTTGGCCATAATCTCGTCCGCGATATTGCGCGGAACGGGGTCGTAATGATGGAACTGCATCGTGAAGGAAGCCCGACCTTTCGTCATGCTCCGTAGATCGGAGATATAGCCAAACATCTCCTTTAGCGGCACATGAGCACGGACAATGACCGTCGAGCCTGAACTTTCCTGGCTCTGGATCATGCCGCGCCGGCGATTGATATCACCCACGACGTCTCCAACATGGTCTTGCGGGGTGGTGATTTCCACGTCCATGATGGGCTCAAGAATGATCGGGCCGGCTTTCTTCATGCCGTCTCGGAAACATGCCTTGGCGGCGATTTCAAACGCAAGGGCGCTCGAGTCCACATCATGGTATTTGCCGTCGATGAGTGAATATTTGAAATCGACCGTCGGGAAGCCGGCCAAGACGCCGGTATCTGCCTGGTTCTTGATCCCTTTTTCCACCGCGGGAATATATTCGCGCGGCACGGAACCACCCACCACCTTGTTTTCAAAAACAACGCCAGCATTCCGCTCCAGCGGCTCAAACGTGATCTTTACCTCAGCGTATTGGCCAGACCCACCCGTCTGTTTCTTGTGAGTGTAAATCTCAGTATGCGGTTTGCTGATCGTCTCACGATACGCGACCTGCGGTGCGCCAATATTGGCTTCAACACCATATTCGCGTTTCAGTCGGTCAATAATGATCTCAAGGTGTAACTCACCCATACCGGAGAGAATCGTCTGGCCGGTTTCTTGGTCTGTTTTCAGCCGCAGGCTCGGGTCCTCGCCGGCAAGTTTTTGAAGGCCGAGAGTCATTTTCTCGACGGATTCCTTAGTCCGCGGCTCAACAGAAATATCGATGACCGGAACCGGGAACGCCATACGTTCCAGCACCACCGGGTCCTCGGCGCTGGCCAATGTATCCCCCGTGCCGGTATCTTTGAGCCCAACAAACGCGGCAATGTCACCCGCGGTGACTTCCTTAATTTCCGCGCGCTTGTCCGCGTGCATCTGGAACATCCGCCCAATGCGCTCACGATGGCCCTTGGTGGTGTTCATCACCGTGTCACTCGACTTCAATGTGCCGGAATAGACCCGTACAAAAGTCAACGTGCCGTATTTGTCGTTAATTATCTTGAACGCCAAACCAGAAAACGGCGCGCTTGCGTCCGCCTTGATCCGGCGACGCTCGACCGTCTCGTCTTCGCCCTCTTCGAGGGCAATCTGAATGCCCGGCACGTCTACGGGTGACGGGAGATAGTCTAGCACCGCATCAAGAAGAGGCTGCACCCCCTTGTTTTTAAAGGCTGTTCCACATAAGACTGGACGGAACGCGCCGCTGATGGCACCTGTCTTGATCGCACGCTTGAGGGTAGCGACTTCAACATCACCCTTTTCGAAATACTCCTCCATCCCTGCGTCGTCGACGGACAGCGCCGTGTCGAGCAACAGTTGGCGATATTCGGCCACCTGATCAGCCATATCTTCAGGGATCGGCTCATCATGGAATTTGGCGCCGAGTTCGCCACCCTCCCAGACAATGGCCTTCATCTCAACGAGGTCAACAACGCCGATAAATTGATCTTCGACGCCAATAGGCAACTGCAAGGGGAGCGCGACGATGTCGAGCTTCTCTTTGAGGGTGGCAAATGCCCGATAGAAGTCAGCGCCCGTGCGGTCAAGCTTGTTGATGAAAATGATGCGCGGGACGTTGTAACGGTCCGCCAGACGCCAATTGGTTTCCGACTGCGGCTGCACGCCGGCGACGCCCTCAATAATGAACACCGCTCCATCCAACACGCGCAGGCTGCGATTGACCTCAATATTGAAGTCGATATGGCCGGGGGTGTCGATGATGTTGATGCGGTGGTCTTTCCACTCGCACGTCACTGCGGCGGAAGTGATGGTAATTCCGCGTTCCCGCTCCTGTTCCATATAGTCGGTCGTGGTATTGCCGTCGTGGACTTCGCCAATGCGGTGAGACACGCCCGTATAGTACAGGATGCGCTCGGTGGTCGTGGTTTTCCCGGCGTCGATATGCGCGGTGATCCCAATGTTACGAATTTTGTCGAGCGGTCCGGTAGACACGATGCACCTCCATCCACGATAGGGTCGGAGGACCCCAACGATCCGCGGTCACATGCGCCAGCAGGGGCGGATTTGCAACCCCGAAGGGCGCCTATGCGCATTGCAGCACGAACACTTCGTGACAAAGAGGGGCGCAAAAGGACATTATATCAGTCATCAGGAGGTCCTGACCCATGGATCAAAGCAGTGCTCATGCCCTGATACGATTTGGACTCGGGCGGCGCGGCGCCGAAGCTTTGCCGCCCGACCCCATCGCGTGGCTCACGCAGCAAATCATTGGCCCAGACCTGGCCACGTTTCCTGCCCAGCCAACGACGGTCGCGGCGCTGATCGCCATACGCGAGCAACGCGAAATCGAGCGCCAAGAACGGTTGGCGGAGGCGCAGAGGGTCGCCCAAGAAGGCACGCTCAAACCCAACGCGGCGCCCCTGCCAACCGCTATCACGCCTGGCGTACCGGTCACAACGAAGGAGACTCGCCCGGCCCAGAAGCTGTTTCGGGCAGACGCCGCGGCGCAAATCGACTGGCTCATGCAAACCGACTCGCCGTTTCGTGAGCGCCTTGTCTGGTTCTGGACCAACCATTTTACGGTAAGCCTGCGGCAAGGCGGCACCGGCCCGCTTATTGGTCCTTTTATGCGGGAGGCCATTCGTCCCCATGTGGCGGGACGTTTTTCTGAAATGGTGCTCGCCGTGATGCGCCACCCGGCCATGCTGATGTATTTGGATCAAGAGGGTTCGGTGGGCCCGAATAGCCCGGCGGGCGTGCGTCAGCATCGCGGGCTGAATGAGAATTTGGCGCGTGAATGTATGGAATTGCATACCGTCACACCGGCCGCCGGCTACACGCAAGAAGATGTCACGGAATTTGCCCGCATCCTCACTGGCTGGACCACTGATTTTCAGAGTGACACACCTGGCTTCATCTTTCGCCCGAATGCCCATGAGCCTGGGCCTAAGACCCTCATGGGAAGGAGCTTCCCCGCCGGCGAAGAAGGCGGAATACAGGCGTTACAGTTTCTGGCCACTCATCCCGCCTGTTACAATGCGTTGGCGACCGACCTAGTTCGACATTTCGTGTCTGACGATCCGCAGCCCGACGCTGTGAGGCACGTTTCTCAAGTGCTGCTTGAGACGCAGGGCGACCTCGCGGCTGCCTCGCTGGCTGTGATCAAGCTGCCAGAGGCATGGCAACCGCTCACCAAACTGCGCAGCCCATTTGACTACGTGATCGCGGCTCTGCGCGCCGTGGACCTGCCGGCAGAGAAGCGCGGCGACGTGATGGGCGCATTGCGTGCACTGGGTCAGCCGCTGTGGAATGCACCCCTGCCGAACGGCTGGCCAGACCGCGCAGTCGACTGGGCTGCACCAGAGTCACTGCTGCGCCGAGCGGACTGGGCATTTGGTCTCGCCGGCCGTGCGGGAGATTATGACCCCGTGGCGATGGCGGAGGCCTCGCTAGGGCCGCTGTTGCGGCCAGCGACGTTGGAGGCGGTACAACGGGCTGGCTCCCGACGCGATGGTCTTACGCTGCTTTTGGCTTCGGCCGAATTTATGAGGCGCTGATATGAAGCTCTCTCGCCGCTCAGCTTTGCTGGGCCTAACAGCCGCTTGGACGACTGGACGAAGCTCTCTCGCGCTCGCTTCGGCGCCAACGGAACAACGGTTTGTGGTCGTCATTTTGCGTGGTGCTTTGGACGGTATGTCCGCTGTTGTGCCGTATGGCGACCCTAATCTCGCGACTTGGCGCGCCTCTCTCATTCCTGCCGCGCCGGGCACGGAAGGGGGATTGCTCGATCTTGGGGGATTTTACGGGCTGCACCCGGCTTTGTCTGGGTTGCACGATATGTATCTGGCGGGCGAGTTGCTGCCGGTGCACGCTGTGGCCGGGCATTACCGCAGCCGCAGCCATTTTGAGGCGCAAGATTACCTGGAAAGTGGCGCCGATCAACGCATGACCAGCGGGTGGCTCAACAGAGTGGTTGGGCTGCTGCCAGCGCTGCCGAATGGACGAAATTTAGGAGGACAATCACCGGGCGGGCCAGCCTTGGCGGTTGGGACGTCTATGCCCTTGCTGCTGCGCGGCCCCGCGATGATAGGGAGTTGGGCGCCACATAGTTTTGGTGAGCCGGAGCCCGATCTTTATCTTCGATTGGCAGCGCTCAACAATTCTGACCCGGTGATTGGACCGGCATTTGGCGAAGGTCTGCGCGAGCGCGGGTTTTCAGCCGAGGCACTGGCAGATGGTTCGACGCCGCCCCCGCGCGACAAATATGCTTTTCCCGCCCTCGCCAGCGCGGCCGGCCGGATGCTTTCCGCGTTGGACGGGCCTCGGGTCGCTGCATTGGAAATCGGCGGGTGGGACACCCATGGATCGCAACTGGCCCGACTGAACGAACCTTTGCGCCGCCTTGACGAGGGGCTGGTTGCATTGAAAGCCGGCCTGGGGGATGCGTGGGGTCAGAGCGTCGTGCTTGTTATGACCGAGTTTGGCCGGACGGTGCGGGTGAACGGCACAAAAGGAACCGATCACGGAACCGGCACCGTGGCGTTTGTTTTGGGCGGCGCGGTTGCGGGGGGCAAAGTGTTGGCCAACTGGCCTGGACTTTCGCAGGTTAATTTATTTGAAAACAGAGACTTATATCCGACAACTGATTTGCGCTCGGTGGCTAAAGGCTTGCTCGCGGCACATCTGCGTTTGTCGCCGGAAGCGTTAGCCAACGTATTCCCGGACAGCCAAGCGGCGGCGCCGTTGGGGCAGTTACTCCGAGTTTAGAGCTTCCCCCAATCGATCGTCGTGGGTCTTTTCATGACGACGCCCGAGATGCCCAGAACCGTATCCTACGATGGTGAATTGGGTCCTTCATTGCTTCGTCAATTGACCCGTTGACGCACCGCAGCACAGCTTGTCTGATTCCGGGGGTAGACCAAAATTTGAGAGCGAATCCCGAATGGACGAAGCAGAGATCGCCGCGGCGATGGCGGCGGTGGACCAAGAGCGCCAATGGTCTCGCCTTGAAGCCTTTGGTCGGCTTGGTGCCATAGCTGGGAACGGGGTCAACCGAGCCTGCCTTACGCCGCTCGATCGGGAAGCGAGGCGCCTGTTGATTCGCTGGGCGGAGGAAGCGGGGGCGGTTGCCTCCATTGACAAGGCCAACAACCTATGGTTGCGTCGCCCTGGTCAAAACGACACATTGGCGCCTGTGCTGACCGGCAGCCACATGGATACGCAACCCGCCGGTGGGCGGTTTGATGGGATGTATGGGGTTCTTGCCGGGCTTGAACTGCTCAGCGCCTTAGCCGACACCAAAACGGTGACTCAACGGCCGATTGAAGTTGTCGCGTGGACAAATGAAGAGGGCAGCCGTTTTGCGCCGGGCTGTATGGGGAGTATGGCCTGGTCTGGCGCGCGGGCCATTGAATCCTTCGCCGCAATTACTGACCACAATGGCATACGTTTTGATGACGCGCTGGCTGAACAGATGGCAGCAGAGTCCGATTTGCCGCTGCGCCCCCTTGGTTATGTACCACACGCTTACGTTGAGGCTCATATTGAACAGGGGCCCTTGCTGGAAGCGGAGGGAGTTGAAATCGGCATCGTTACCGGAATCCAGGGAAGCCGATGGTTCAACGTCATTATCAAAGGGGAAAGCGCGCATGCCGGCACCACCCCGCTGGCGCTTCGCCGTGATGCCATGCAGGGAATGGTTCAAGCCGTGACGGCCCTAAACCGGCTGACCGAAGACCCGGACGACGTGCTGCGCTTTACCGTGGGGCGGGTGAGTGTGTTGCCAAATTCATCCAACAGTGTCGCGTCGGAGGTTCGGTTCAGCATTGATCTGCGCCATCCTGATGCTGCGGTTTTGACCGCACGAGGCGACGCCGTTCGGCCTACGATCCTGTCGGCCATTCGCCATGTCGAGGCTGAGGTTGAGGAAAGCTTCACCGCAGCACCCGCGGCATTTGCGACGGATGTGATTTCCACGATTGAAACGGTTGCTGAATCGGCAGGGTTTTCGCATCTACGCCTGGCTTCGGGGGCGTTTCATGATGCGCAGTTTGTCGTGCCGATCTGTCCCACAGGTATGATTTTTATTCCGAGCCACAAAGGTATCAGTCACAACCCGGCAGAATACTCATCTCCGGAACAACTCACGGCGGGGACACGTGTACTTGTTGGGACTATGTTGCGGTTGAGCAGCTCATAGTCTGGCGACGCCTTTATTTGTCCCCACTGAAATTGGATGTGTGAGCCAAAGATCGTGGGAATCCCAAAGCGCATTCCACCCCTGCTATAAAATCGCTGCGAACACCATCGCAAGTCCGACTACGGAGGCTACCCAAACCAGTGACCGAATGAACGGCACCCCAACGGCGTAAAGGGGGACGTATAAAATGCGGCCGATAAGATAGAGCCAACAACCGGTCACCGTAAGCGCCCCATCACGGGCGGCGACATGCGCAATCAATACGGCAGCGGCAAACAGTGGCAGCGTTTCAAACAAATTCGCCTGGGCGCGCTGCAAGCGTTTCGTCACGACGCCCATCGGTGGTCCACCGTTATCTCTGGCGCCAGCATTGTAGGCCAAACCGGTTTCACGGGTGCGGAAACTGGCTGTGACAAGGATCTGCACCAGAGTGAGCACCAACGTCCATGCGAGAAGATTGAGTTCAGTTGTGATGATCATTCTCCAAGATACGAAGTTTGTGGATTATTCGGCCTGCCATCCACCCATGACACCGCGGAAAAGCGGCGTGTGAAAGGCCCCAACCACTAACGCATCCCCCTGCAATGCGTCACGCCACCGATCGGTCTGAGTCATTGCCACCACAAGAGCGATGGGCTCCACACCAACCAGGCGCAAAAGCGCAAGGCCCGAGCGGGCCGAGGCGCCGGTGCTTATCACATCGTCTACCAGCAGAACGCGCCGCCCCCGAAGCCGATCGACCAGTCGTGGATCAAGCCACATGCGCCGATCAGTTGTGGGCGCAGTAATACTCGAAAGTGGCACAGATAACGCATCTTCGTACCACAATTTGCGTGAAGTTCCGGGCGCCACCCAATTCGTATGTTCCAAACACCGGGCCACCAAGGCACCAAACACGTGGCCGAGGGTCGGTAAACCAACCACCACCTCCGGCCGGAGGGAGCGAACACTTGCCGCCATCCATTGAGCGATTTGGTCTACCACGCGAAACGCTGCTTGATTGGCAATGAAACCTGCGACAGCCCGATCACCGAGGTCACGCAAAGGCAAGCGTAAAAATGAACCGTCTGGCATCGCAGCCGGATACCAATCGCGGAATACGGTGGCACCGTTTAGAGGGTCCGCCGGCTCAAAATGCTGCCAATAATTCATAGCGAGCGCATAACGCATTTCGTCGCAAAAAGGTATCGCCCGCATCCTTGTATTGCGTCGCACATTGCGTCACCTAAAGCGCGTTCAGCCTGACTGGAATGAAGTGGCAGTGCTGAAAACGCTCTAGCTCTCTGTTTTAACGAATAATTTTATCACCGGGCTGACGCAACTCGTGGTGATATTGCTCTAGCCAAGACCGTGGGAGCTGAACAATGGCACGTCGCGTGCTGATCGATTGCGATCCCGGCACTGATGACGCACTCGCTCTTTGGCTGGCTCTTGCCTCCCCAGAGATCGATTTGCAAGCGGTTACGGTCGGCGGGGGAAATGTTGGGCTGTTGCGAACTTTGGCCAATGCTTTGTCGGTGGTCGGTTTGGCGCATTCGGTTGTGCCGGTGCACGCCGGCGCCGATCAGCCTTTGCTCGGGCGGTTTGCCGATGCTGCCCATGTGCATGGCGAAGACGGCCTGGCTGGCATTCAACTGCCGCAAGGCGTCGCACCTATGCCTGGGATTGGCTGCGATGTTATACGGGCCACCCTTCGCACGGGTCGGACCACGCTGGTTGGCATCGGGCCGGCCACGAATCTGGGGCTTGCTT
>Ga0116231_10015102_pt1 | contig 10092 bp, 9 predicted proteins | sample S1TSphgellanicum_2_FD_89695 | JGI IMG/M metagenome (GOLD analysis project Ga0116231, IMG submission 89695) | Host-associated microbial communities from peat moss isolated from Minnesota, USA - S1T2_Fd - Sphagnum magellanicum MG | ecosystem: Host-associated > Plants > Peat moss > Unclassified... | reverse complement strand
TACTTAGTTTCTTGCCTAGACAACAGGAGTGTTTTGATCAAGTCAACTTTGTAATTGTCGTCAAATGGATCTCTCTGGTCCGAGTATTGACGTTAAATTAAAAGAAAGAAAGAAAGAAAGACTGTGGTCAATTGGAGATAGTGTTGTGGATTCTGAAATGCGGTTGTATGATTGTAGGTTCATCCTCGAAGTTCTCATTTCCGGTCTCCGCATCCCACGTGAGTTTCGTTTCGTTTCTTTCTCCACTTGCACAGAAATCCGTACTTATGTTCAGCTCAGATTTGCAAATCTGTGTCTGTTCAGATTCTGGGTTTTTCTTTTGTGTGTGATGAGTTGCTGATACAGATACAGGAATTCATCACACCATCATGTTGACGACGAAGAGACAAAAAGCGTTGAAATGAAAAATCGTTTCTTTAGAGCTCGCTTATTGTTTCTGTCAGTAGAATCTACTGACTTGTTCTTTGAGCAATTGTTTGTTTGTTTACAGCGCTTGAATTGTTTTTGGGAATTGGTGCAGAGTTTGAGTCCTCATGAGAGATAGATCACACTAGAGGTTTGCAGATTGAGACAGTCCAGCGGCCATGAGCAGTACAATATTTTCACCAGAGAGGCAGTTAGTGTACGAGTGGTACACTCCTTCACTCCAAAAGTCGCTCAACTTCCTGCAAGCATTTGGGTTTGTGGTGTTGCGGCAAGAGGATAACTTTGCCGAATTGTCTTGGGGATTAAAGAATCGTCTCATGGTGGAGCAAATGCAGGAGTATTCGGATCAGCAGGAGAATGTTGCTGGATATCGTGGGTATCATGGAAACCTTCGGGTATTGGTGGACGATGTGGACTCCGTGTATCAAGCGGCGTTGCTCATCAAGGATGCCAAAATCTTGAAAGAGTTGGGTGATCGCTATTATGGCTTGCGGGACTTTACTGTTGGCGGCCCTTACGGATTCGCCCTCCGATTCGCTAAACCTCTTCCAGACTTCAGTGAGCATTAGCATTCAACCAGGCTGCACTAAGCATAAGTATCCATCCAACCTCTCCACTACAATTGCAGACCCACGGAGTGCATAAGCATGCACATTATTAGGGTTGGTCCTCTTGGTGATCTAGTGATACAGCAAAAGTGGAAGGACCTTTTCCGAGCTTCACTGTGCATTAGCATCTGACCTCCACTTTTGCACACCACAAAGTGCGTTCATTAGGGTTTCCTTGGTGATCTCAACTGTGAGCATTTGCTGTACTATGGTTGCCCTGCAAAAGCTTAAAATGGTAGGGAATTCGGGAATTGCTTAACGTGTGCTCAAGCTCAAGAGTGTAGGAATGAGCGATGCCATTTAGCTTGATTTGCAAGAGGCTTCATCTGTGACTAATGATTACTATAGGTACAAAGCAGCTACATCACACTTAAAACACCAGGTGCTTGTTGGGTACATTGCATTGCCAGAATGCAACTACCACCAGTATCTCAAAACAAAGTGTACTACAATTCCAGATGTAAATGTGACTAAGTTCCTAGAACTAAACCTCTCTGCATTGTAGTTGTGAAAGAGGTAACCCTGTCTGAACAGAAATAATTGATCAACAGATGGTAACAAGGGCCAGAGTGTCTAAGCACAAATAGTACCATGTAGTTTTTATCTGGTGGAAGAGTCGGTGACATGTTTAAGAAAAGGCACTTAATATTTCAGATAAAAAACTACAGAGAAGTAATCAGATAACTCACAGAGAAGTGATCCACCATCTCAAGGTAATTGCATTCTGCTTGTGAAAGAGGTAACAAAGCAGATAACATTTACCAAAGCCTCCAATCACTGGGCAATGTTTGATCATAACTGTCCACCTTCTCACTTCTCAACTTTCAGGAACAATTAGTTTTCTCTTTATGCAGTCGACCTTTGCATGGTGATCTTAGAGAATCATAACTCCTGTCAACAAGCAGCTGGAGATGATATACAATCCCTTTATACCATGAGGAAGTACTTGCTGAAACTCCTCTAACCAACAATAATCTACCCAGTTGCTGGGTGACATCCTTGTTCAGTTGTCATAACAAAACACAGCTCCCATTTGTCACTGGAAGAAAAATACTGGCTGGGAAGACATAAATAGAAAACTTCCATTGTGAACTGGGGGCATACCATCCTACAAATATCCATAAATGACACCCAAAGGACAGTTAAAATCTGCTATAGATAAGGCACTCCACTTGCTTGCTACAATGGTAGGATGATAATGCCTGTCTGCTTCCACAGCTCCATTATCCTCACCTTGTTGCCCATCCACATACCTCCTGGAGTGTCAGAGGAACCATCCATCATGTATAAAGCTGAGAGCCAAGGCATTCCTCAAGAGCAATTCCCTTCACAACATAAATTGGATAAACATAAGCTTTACAGGCCTTCCAATTGAGGATACATTCGCTGTGTACCTCCAGACAAAGTAATGACAAGACCATAGAGACCAAGAATAATTTCTTGCAGAAATCTTGCCTTAGGGAGGGGAGTCCATTTATGGAAGTTTAGAGGAGAAGGGGGCTGATCACTCAACAAAATTGTGAGCAAAATTTGAGTTCACTTCCAAATTTGAATCAGAATAACTCTACAACAGGGCATTCTATTTAGTTCCTCTGACACATCCAAGCTTCATTTCTGTTGCCATAAGGCAATTTGGCACCAAGTCTCAAGAAATACAAACTAACAGCAAAACCCACTGTAGCTCAAGAGCTTGAGAAAAGCAGCAGTAGGCTTCTACATTCTCAGGAGAAAAGTCTAATCAAACAAACTAAAGCCCATGTCTTCATCACTTTCCTCCTTTGCCTCCTCCTGCAAGACCACATAATTAACCATTAGACAAACTGAGTCAGTTAGCCCATAGTAGCACAAAAAAAATGCTGACATGTAGTGTCCATCCTGATGGGTACAGCAAGTAACAATCCCTAAGTCCATTATGTCATATAGTTCCAGCAAGATGAATGCTTTTGGCACATGATTCAGAATCGTTGCCTTTCATCATCTCAAGTCTCAACCTATCTGAAAGAACACACATGTGAAAGAACTGCTACAGCAGTAAATGACAAAAAGCTGTCTCCATAAGGGTTCAAATTATACTATCTGCTTCTGAGAAAGAACCTCACAGCAGTCCTCACCACACACTGTTATGCAATCATATATAAGCTACTGCTCAAATACGTATGAACTGGAGAAATGTCGATAATTCAGTGCTCCTGCATATTGCCCTCGTGCTGAATTCCAAGGGACGATTTCTCGACACTAAGAGAGTGATTCACAATATTTTAGGTAGTAAGATAAGATGTTAGAGAAATATTCAGCTAGAATTCATTTACACAACGTATATAGCTTCTTGAGCAGAGCTTCTGTATGTGAATAATACCACAGATTACTGGAATAAATAGCTGGTGGGACAAGAGGAGTACACACAGAGCCAAAACAAAACGAACCATTTACTATACAGAAACTTGCATGACTCCACTCAAGGGAATGGCCAAAATTCTCTACCTTCTTCTCCTCTTCCTTTACAGCAGCAGCTTCCTCCTTAGCAGCTGCAGCACCAGGTCCAGCACTCACAGCCACTGCAGCTCCGCCTCCACCTGCAATCCACAGTCACGACAGAACTCAATTCAGCTCCATAGCCCAACATACAACTTCAACAAGACAGCTATGTATCATAACTGGCAACGAGACTTCGGAAGTAATACCAATGGCAGACCCAACATAAGGCATAGCTGATGCCACCACGTAAAGCATAGCATCATCAAAGAAGGTAGGCTTCAGGGCTAACCGGATCCAACGTTAGTGATGAGATCCTCGACATTCCTCTTCTCCAACAGCTTAGCGAACAAAGCAGGCCAATATGACTGCACTTTCACATTCGCAGCCTTACACAGAGTCGCGATCTTGTCAGCCTGTTACGGTCTTGTCAAGGACTATAACCTCATTCCATTCCCGACCTCTTGAATAACGAGATGTATGCCAAGCGGCTACACCCCACGGAGCACGGGTTTCATTACGACAACAAAGTCCGACGACTCTTGGCAAAAAAGTGAACCAGAGAAACGGAGAGACCAAACTCAAGATGAAAAATCCTCTTCCAAAAAAAAAAAATGAAACATGCAAACGGCCACAACAAAACCAAAAGAATCAGAAGCCACAGCCTAACCACATGGTCTTCATTGCATTTTTTTTCACTCACTACTCGTATTACATTACCGCAAGCAAAATGCATTCAGCCAGAAAAAAAAAGACGCAGATAACAGAACAGAGAATGCCGGTTTAGGTAAACCCTAAGAGGATACGGTGATGGTGATTCCATCGTCAAACAAAATCAGAGCTGCATAAGTGCAGGCAGCTTCGTCTACCGACATGATGGTCTGATGATAGCGCTATCTCCAAGCTCCGCGAGATGGCGGACGGACGATCGATCAGCAGCCGCCCGCAACGATGAAGCAGAAACGCAAGGATCGGAGGGAGAGCGAGAGAGAGAAGGCACGAACGCGCATCCCCTCTCTTCCTTGCCTCTCTCAGAGTTTCCTGTCCATCACTCGCCGTCGATTCCTAAACCCTAAGTCCACTTCCAACCGTCGATCCAGGTCTGAAACCCTAACTCTACAAAGCCCTAGATCTGATCTCAACCGTCAATCTATGCCACGTAGACCTAATTCTCCGAAAATCTAGATCTCATGCAGACCGTGGATCTCTGACGCTAGAAACCACCAGTCTCTTAAACCCTAGATCTGATCCAAACCGTCGATCTATTTCACGGCAGCAGTGAACCGGCACCCACGAGCCCACCATCCACTGGATGCCCGTTATTACTCGGTTGTGGATGAACCTCAACCGAGTTAATATGTGGTTTCACCTTGGTAACCAATTTTGTAGGAAATAGGTCACATATATAGGTAGATAGGTAGGAAAATAGGTAATTACTAGGTAAGTAGATGTTTTATACGTAGGTAAGCGCTGTTTTTACTACCTACCAACCTACTAACAACTTGCCTGCTTGAGGGTTGTTAGTAAGTAGTTAGGTAGAAAAAAAGAAGCAATTGAGCTAACCATCATGGGTAGCTAGCGGACTTGAACTCAACAGAAAACTGTTTCCTGACCACTTATCATTCATCCTTCATGGTGCACTGGTAGGTGCTGGTTCCCTTTGGCCCTATACTGGAAACTGCAGTTTTTCCTCAACTCTAGATTTGATCCCAACCGTCGATTTAAAGCCAGAAACCCTAAAGCATTTGAAACCCTGGATCTGATCCCAACCGTCTAAAGACACATTGCGAATCACTAATTCCAGATTGGCTGGTTGATCGGGACCGTGAAAGACACATTCTGGTCGATCAGGGCCGTCGGTCAACGGTAATGTTCTCTTTCACGGTCCTGCTCTTTCGCGGTTTTTCTTCTCCTTTGGCATTTTGTCTTTTACAAGAGAGTTGAAAATCTTTGCTTTTTGGGGAGTGCAGCAAAATCTGGAATTTTGTTTGCACGAGATTCGCAAGCGCAAATTTCCGCCACGTCTTCTTCAAAAATTCAGCACACTTGTATGGTTTCGAGAGCGCTTTAATACAAACAAATCCTGCCTGTGAATTTTTCGAAAGCAGAGGATATTATCGATTCTGTGTGAAAGATTTCTGGGGATATGCTGCAATTTGAAGTTTTGCAGCTGCGATTTCTGTGGTTTAAAGAATGTTTGGTGTTTCACATCTACTCAGACAAGTAACACTGAGGTTGAAACAAGGATCTGTTTTGAAGATGGACAGTCTACAAAACCCAAATAGGAAAACTCTTCTTCCAGAGCAACGTTGAAAAAAGCTTGCAACAATTTATTCAAACCAACTAAATTTCATATCATTTTGAACTCTTTTGCAGAAAAGGAACATGACTTGTGGCATCAAAAGTCGTGATCTTTTGATTGGATGCATTATCAAAGACCTTTTCAGCCTTCTGCACATCTTTGGTTATGAGGGATCGTGCAGGGAAGGAGCAACTTTGATTTACAAAAGTCAATCATCTACATAGTAACATACCTGCAAAAAGACATGGAAAAGTATTGCTTGGCTCTTTCTCCAAAACGAAGAAAACCCAACAATGACGTTCAGTTAGCTGTCTTTTGGTACCATACAATACTTCCAACTTCACTGCCCCACGCCATTGACTTCATTCATACACAGAAATTGGAAATCAGTTGGTCAGTACTAAAAACGGTGAATGGATTGTTGACCATATTCTTATGGTGAAAAAAAAGTTGTGCAGAAACTTTTGCAAGTAATCCAGCAAATGACATCATGTGCAGATATTGCCAATAGCTTTAGTAGCATAGTAAGATGGATCTGCAACAGCATTTCAAAGTGGCAATGAAGTGTGATAAGATTCTGTACTGCACCCAGTAATCGATATGCAGCAAACAGCTTCTTGACCAACTCGGACATTGACAAAAGAATTGACTGTGGTAAATCAGTGCCCCACAATTCATGCAAATGACATCAATGAAAGCATCTTCATTTGTATGGAGATATATCCCCCATACTTAAGAATCAAGGCCAAATGGAAAAAACTGGAGATCTCAATATGAGATCAAAAAAAGGCAAGCAGCATTACTAAATGCCCTAGGAAAGTCCTTTCACAGTGGTCATCCTGTCACTGAGCACAAAAAAAAATGTGCAAAATAACAAAGGAAAAGCATCTCTTTGATGCCTGTTTTGATCTCCAATTTAGATCTGACAAAAAGCTGCAGAGTTCATGGCTGGGTGCCATACATCTCATGAAGAGAAACATAGGAGGGGGGATGGACAACCTGTGATGGGGAAGCATGTCAACAGAGTGATGACATCTGATTAATTGTCAGAGTATCAGCTACTGTAAACCCACAGCAAAATCATCTCTGGTATGAAAAGCATCAAACATGTTTGAACTCATATACTCCTCATATTTACAGCAAAAGATTGACATTCTATGTTAAACATAGTTCCTGCCATTGCTGCACCGCTACAATCTTCCCTAAACTGACTTGCTCAAATGAAATCCACCTTCCAACTGTGATGGCTTTGAAATTGGCATCATCTTTACCAATAATCTAAATGTCTGAACCCTAGATATGAATGAACAGATTGAAGTTCCATAGAATTTACTAGAATTGACTGGAAATAGAATAAAGGGAGAGACGTGAGAGTTGTGGCATAAAAACCTTTGGAGAAAGCTGTTGTGTGCAGAAGTATAACACTCTATCAGACATTCTCAGCTTCCATCAAGTCCCCAACTCCAGGCACAAGCTGCTGCCTCTGAAAGAATTGTACAGTTGTGCCTACATTTCTTCTCTATCTAAACCCTTGAAATAGACTAGCACCTCAACAGAGTGTTTGCAAAAAAACAGGAAGATGGCTTCCTGGCTGAAGACGGAGAAGAGAGAGAGAGAGAGAGAACAATGCCCAAGAGAGGAAATTCAATACCTGGGATTCTGTTGGTCTGATCAGTAAAGTTTTTAAGCCTGTGAGTCATTCTTTCGATCCTCTTCTAGTCTATCAAGCTTCTGGTCGGCAAGGAGGCCAGCTTCCTCATCTGCTTGCTCCTTCTTCTGTGCTTCCTTGTTCTTGAGTGCCTGCAGTTTGGCATGGTTGTAGAAACAGACACCAATGAAGGCAATGCCGTACCCTAGCAAGTTCAAAGAGGTGACTCTGTCCAAAATAACAGACCATGAGAAGGCGATGAGGAGCCAGTCTTTCACCACGCCCGCCACGTTCATGGTCAGAGCTGAGGTTTTCCCCACCAGCAGGAAAACTGCCAAGTTGAGCGCAAAAGCACAGGCGGAATTGGTTCCGAAAACCAGATAATCCAATTTGAAAGATGATGTTTCTCTCAGCAGTGGATACTCGACCAGAAGCCAAGGGATCGAAAGAAACGCAAAGCAGCAAGGAGCTACATAGTACAGAGACGTAATAGGGTTCAGAGAGACGCCCTTGGATGTGAGAAGGATCTGAATCAAAACCAGACGCATTGCCTCGAATGCCACTGCTCCTAGTTGCAACATCACTCCCCATGAGTTGAACTTCGCCTCTCCGTAAGCCGCAATGGCGACTCCTAACGAAATACCTACCATGTTTGCCATGGTCTGCGATTTGAAGAACTCCTTCTTGAGCAGCACACTGGTGGAGTAAACGGCAACAGGCATGAGCGCTTTCAGCATCTGAATGAAAGAGACCGAAAGATAGATGTAGGCAGAGTTAGAGAACCAGAGCGACAAGGAGTACAAGGCACCGATCGGCAGCACTGATGACAAGTAAAACCCTCGTGACATCCCTACTACAGGTTCCACCACCTTGAGCACACGCACAAGGAGAAAAGCAAGCGTGGAACAGAACGCCATGTGTATCATCGTTAGACTGATCGGATATGGCCAGTTATACATCTTGCGATCAAGAATGTACTTGTTGAATATGATCACCGTGAAGCTCAGGAATATCCATATCCCTACATAAGTATAGCTCAGCAGTATCTTCCTGTACACATTTGCACTTGTCGTCGCCGCCAACTCCTTGCCCTGCCCGCTTCCCGATCCCTTCGCCATCGCCTCGACCTCCTTGCCTCCCTCCCTTATCAGTACACAAACTCTTCAAAGAGAAAATCTCAATATTGATACTAGTGTTCTGCTACACAAAGCTTGCCTCTGACATATCAAAACTCTCCTACTTCCCTCACTCTTCACCGATCAAACTTTCCACACTGACTGAAACCGAAAGTGGCCTTAGTTTCTTACTATGCGCTTCAGAAGAAGTTTATCTCTGAAAACTAAACCACAACTCAAGCTGTGCACAAAATCGTCACAATAGTAGACTTAACCTCTGCGAGATAAAAGCCTCCTGCGAAAAAACAAATTACTTTTTAGGCTTCTACTAGGAGGTCCAGCTACCAGACAATGGTCATTGGATCTAAGTATGCTTCTCTTCTTCTTCTTCTTCCTGCCAGACTCCTCTTGTGCAATCAACCGAAATCGCCTGTCGTCTTCTTCCTCGTCTCATGCGGTCCCTTTCGTAGTCCACACAGCACCTTCAGTTTGAAAATGCGGGTCCAGGTGAAGAAGCGAGTGGAGACTTAAAACACCGGAAGTGCCAGAGTAATGCAAAAAGGCGAATGCACCGCGCGAGGCAACAGATACAAAGCCTCCAAAACAAACAAACGCAAATATACTCGCGCGCGCGGGCGCACACACACAGAGCTTTTGACCGCCATCGCCTACCGAGCTTCACAAAACACAAGGGAAAGCTATGTAGAGATTTGGACCGTCCGATGCAAGATCCGACGGTCTAATCCAGCAGAGCCGAAATAACGGGCCCGGTTGGACATAGAAATGACCCAAGGGGTGTGCTACCCGGTCGTGCAAGGTGGCAAGTCTGCATTCGAGGGGACAGTATACGAGAAGCTCAGTAGCAATTTTGGACCATGTGATGTAAGATCCGACGGTCCTATTCAGCAGAGCACAAATAACGGGCCGGGTTGGACCACGGACCTGTTCGATGGGGATGATACCCCTTGTCCAGCGTGGCAAGTCCATTCCGAGGGAACTGTATCATATTAAGCTCTGTAGCGAGCTTGGACCATCCGATGTGAGATCCGACGGTCCCATTCAGGAGAGCGCAAATAACGGGCCGGGTTGGACCACGGACCTGTTCCATGGGGATGATACCCCTCGTCCAACCTGGAAACTCTGATCCGAGGGAACAGTAACCGATAAGCTCTGTAGCGATTTTAGACCATCCGATGTGAGATCCGACGGTTGCATCCAGGAGAGTTCAAATAACGGGTCCGGTTGGACACGGACCTGTTCCGTGGGGACGGACGGTACCCGTTGTCCGGCGCGACAAGTCTGGTTCGTAAATGGAACGTGAAAATCGTTGGATGAAAAAACATTGGGACCTCGATTGGCCTCTCGATTCATGAACACTGTGAGTCCGAAATTCCAAATTATGGGCAAAATTGTTTTTTTTTTTTTTTTTTTTTTTTTTTTTTTTTTTTTTTTTTTTTTTTTTTTTTTTTTTTTTTTTTTTTTTTTTTTTTTTTTTTTTTTTTTTTTTTTTGTTTTTTTGTT
>Ga0116231_10015100_pt1 | contig 10093 bp, 9 predicted proteins | sample S1TSphgellanicum_2_FD_89695 | JGI IMG/M metagenome (GOLD analysis project Ga0116231, IMG submission 89695) | Host-associated microbial communities from peat moss isolated from Minnesota, USA - S1T2_Fd - Sphagnum magellanicum MG | ecosystem: Host-associated > Plants > Peat moss > Unclassified... | reverse complement strand
CTATAAATGGGTTGATATCGTAGAGCATACATTATAGAATAATGATGTGATGCATTTAATCAAATGATCAAAACACATGTCAAAATAATTTTGAACCAAAATTTTTAAAACACAAAAAAAATATTGAAAAAAAATAATACATCTTTTTTTTTTTGGTTCATGCATTTTTTTCAATCATTTCTTTTCACATAATGCACACATAATGAGGTGAACATCACTTGGTGTTTAACACTTTAAGTAAATACAAATCACAATGAAGGAGAAAAAAATATGTTCATGTTCAAACATAGAAAATTCATTTCATGTTCATATGTCAATGATATGAAATGTTGAAATAACCTTGAAAGATGAATTTCAGCCAAACAATAATGATGATATGATGCAATGTGTAACATGCAATAAATCCTTCTTATTTGCACCAAGATTAAAAACATTGAAAAACAAAAAAAAATTTAAAAAAATCATTTCACACATGAAATCTACAAATTTAATTAATTATTGGACAGACGTGTTGAAAGATATGATGCCCTTTTACTATAGTAGTAGTATTATCCAAAGGTCAATTAGATTGTTTTGAAAGCTTGCCATTGCAGAGCTGCGCATCTTTGACCTAACATTACAATGCCAGTTGTTTGATGCACTAGTCAAACCAGTGCTTAGCTATGGGTGTGAAGTATGGTCAGACCACATAGCATGCGAACAGTTAGAGGTGGTTCATCAGACTTTTCAGAAGTCGTTGCTAGGGTCAACACCACGACATCCAATTACATTATGTTGGTAGAGTTTGGCAGGTTTCCCTTAGAAATATTTTGGTGGCAACAGACCATGCGTTTTCTCTCACGTGTTAGTTCTGAGGTAGACTCAGATCACATGCTCAAGCTAGCTTATGATGTACAGCTGTAGTTGCTTGTAACCAAGCGAAAAATCTTACTCGGGAACCAGAGTGCTATGGGTAGAAAGAGTCAATTGTCTGCTTGCTCGTTAGCACAAGTAGATGAACAACTGTCGATGTACAATTTGTGCATTGATAACGATCAATTGCCACCATGTGTTCGCCTCAAGCAGTTGGCTGAAAGGCAATACATTGTACACCATCAAGTGGCTGCAACTGACTCCAGCCGGGTGAGAGCCTATCTGGGTTTGAATGGCTCATCACAGTATGGGTACAAAGAATACCTCTCCAAGGTAGACAATGCACAACTTAGGAGAAGCTTGGCACGTTTTCATTGTGCGAATCACAAGCTGCACATTGAGCTAGGAAGGCAAGTTAAGCCAGTGAAGGTGCCGGTGCAGTAGCATTACTGCAAATTGTGCAACTTGGGTGTGGTTGAGGATGAGGACCACTTCTTGTTGGTTTGCCCTGCTTATCAAAGTGTTCGAGAGAGGTTTAGAGGTTCATTGCCACTAACTGCCATCACACCTTTGGCTGAATTGCTGAGCTGTCAGCAGCAAGGCATCCTTGCTAGATTCTTAGTGCAATGTGAGACGGTTAGATCTGAATTGCTTCATCAGACTTAACGTCAATTGGTTCTGGCCAGGGCGCTGTTTGGCCCACTTAATGACGCTAAATTGTAAGTAAGTAAGTAAGAAGACATTGGGTTGGCCTCCAGTGTGAATGGGGAAAAACCCCGCCATCGCACCTCCTCCTGTCTGACCCTATATGGAAGGAGCGATGGCGCGAGGAGCGAGAGGGAAGAGAGAGAGGAGGACATCCGTCGGCGGCGATGGCGGCGATGTGCATGCTCGCCGCCTGTGCTCACTTTCCTCATGGCCTGCGTTGTTTCTCTAGCCACTGCACTCCTTGTCCCTCTGTCTTCCGCCTCCACCGTAGCACAGTGTTGCGAAGTACCGCTAGTGCAGGGGTGAAGAAGAAGAGGAATGCGATGTGTTGTGGTTCTGCCCATCAGGATGGCGACTCACCTCGGTTCCAATTCAGCATCAGCAGCATTAGGAACAAAGAAGACGGTGGAGAGAAGAATGCGTCATTGGAGCAACAACAACAACAACAACAACAAAAAAATCAACGACATCGGGTTGTTGCAGAGTTACAGCAGTTTCAGGTAAGGATACATTTTGTCCATGTACATGAACAGATTGTTTCTAGGGTTTGGAGACTCCTATCGTGTGTTGTAGAGCAGGGGGTTTCCATATATGAATAGGTAACAAGCTAGAACAAGCTGCTTGATGTTTATAATCCAGCCATGAAGACCAAGGATTAGGGTTTGGAGTCTCCTTACATGTGTTGTAAAGTAGGGGGGATTCCATAGATGAATAAGAAACAAGCCAGAAGAGATTGTAGAAACTATTCTATTGAGACCTCAATCACAGATACAAAGAAAATTAGAAAGAGGAAAATTCTCCTCTCTTGTTGATAATTTCATAGTATTGTGATGATGACACGACTTTTGGAGCCAGAAAAAACAAGAAGTATGTTTTCAAGTTTTTGTCTCCCAAACCATGTGACCAAATACACAAGGTGACAGAGTTTCTCAATAGGAACATATCTTTTAAGATTGGAGAGAAATCTGCATGATAACATTTTGAAGGTAACTGTTATGTCATATCTGACCAAACAAAAGAACACAACAATAATAGACCTGTGCGTGTCATTCATTAAATGTCAGGCCAACATCATGAACACTGCCATTTTGGGCAAGGAATTTTAAGGGATCTGCATCCTGAATTTCTTTTGCATTTTCAGAAGCAATGGGAGGACTTAGTCATGATGTTACATAGCACTTCAGAGATTTAGCTAATACAACAACTCAATTGTATTCTCATTGAACTTGCAACAAGCTTGTGAGGGTAAGCTTCATCTGATTTTTAGGTTACCACCGTTATGCACACTCATCTGTGTAGCAAGGTCTACTAGAGGGTAGTGTCTAGGGCCTTCTGCATCCTCAACACATCTTTTAAGCACACCATTTTCCAACAGCAACAATGAATGAGGGTTGAGATTTATTATGAGTACATACCTTTGAAATTTGTAGTCATATGTTTTCTTTCCTCTCAATCAACCATGATATCCTCTTTGTTCTTGCTTTGTGGCTAAGAGTGATGAAAGTCACAATCCAGAAGTTTGAGTTTCTAAACTCAGCAGAGATGTATGTGAAGGCAGGCAAAGCCATGGGTGGTGCACTGTATCATGGTGCTAAGCAAGTGGACAGTCAACTGAAAGCTCTGCTATTTTTATTCTTTGCAGCAGGCTTTTCTGCAGGAATAGCTGTTGCACTGTGTGCAGTTTCTTTCAAGGCAAGTAGAGCTAAACAGGGTAAGTAAGGATTTGCACATCTTGGTATTGTTTATCCAGCAGAATGCTAGTGTTGCATATTGTTCTATCTGGTCACTGTGAACTTCTAGAAATTTCAATACTTTGAGCAATCCTTGTACTGGTGGAGGGGTTCAAAAGTTTATCTTCCTTTGATATCCTGAAGTAACAGTCCATTGTGCTGCCCTAAGCCTTTGAGCACATGAATGACTTCATCTGGCACACATGTCTGCTTTCTGACTCACATTGTGCAGAACTGCAGGAACCATAGCAGATGTACAGGCAGTGCCAACTGTTGCAATGGTGGCAGGAACAGTCTTCTCCCCAGATCAGGTACTTGTGCACATTGCTGCTTATTTATCACTGGTTGTCACATTCTCAGAACCTGGTCTTTAGAGTGTTAGCATAATGACTGAATTGTCCCTTTTGCATCTGGTAATGTGACAGAAATTCTGGATGTAGATTTTAAAAAGATTTGTTTGCCCAGAATCTTGACTAGATTCTTTTATACTCATTTACACCCATCATCTGGGGCTGATGAAGTCAGTGGGAAGTCATGGCAGCTCATCCCTGCTGTTCATGATGAAGGTGATGGTCTGATACTTTGCAAGTGACACTCAGAAGGTTATATGATCGCACACATTCTTGTCATGTTAATGTTAGTTTTGCTGGAGCTGACATAGCAGCTACCTTGAGACCACTGTCATGGATCTTTCTCTGCAATCCCATAGATATGTTTCTCACATTGTTGAAAGAGATATTGGCAATGTTACAGCAAAACACCTTCATTCACTTAGGAGATTGCAATTTGGTTACTGTGGATAGTACCGGATACAGGAACCACAAGGAACATAGGAAAAAAGAGAGGTGGGAGGGAGTCCTAGTAGGTGCCTTGCTTGTAAAGCTTAGAATGCAGACACTTTCTGAATTTAAGAAGGAAAAGGTGAGAGTAAGGGGGATGGTTTGTGCCCAAGCACATCAAAATCATTCTGTGTTCTCTAGAGATTGGAAACCCTTCACCCAACACCTGATTTGGCTTTGGCTTGTGAGAAGGTAACCATGTATGCATGCAGCCACACATCATGACACACTGGACCTAAAATAATGCTTCGTCATCAGGTGCTAATATATCTTACTCCCTTGTCTTGTGGGTGAAGCTGCTTGGTCACCTCCGCTCAGAGGAAGCACCTACTTCAGATCTCAAAGCAGTTCTTGCTGATGAGAGGTGAGTCACTAAACCATGTTGGAACCTGCCCAGGAAATTATCAAGTAATTATCAAGAAGTTGGTTCTTGCATCTTATGAACACCATGTGCTTGACAGTTAAATGAGGAAATTTAGCTTTATGACAGTGAATCTGTAGCTTTATGGACCTTGCCTTTTTTAGCTTCTTCAAGAAACCAGTAATTTTGCTAGGTGAAACCCCTCTAACCTGTGAGCCCTGACCTTGTGATTGGTGTATTCAGTGTCAAGCTAAGAACAGTGGCTGCAGATGCCTTCCTATCCATGCAAGATGCTGCAAGGAAAGATGGTGTTTGGTTGGTACCTGTTTCTGGGTAAAAACCTCTCTGACATGACACTCCATTCTAATCAGTCTAGCTCCTGAGTGCTAGTCAACATCCTGACCAAGTCTTCGCATTGCTTCTGAAAATGTGATGGAAACTCAGGATGCAGATTGTTTTATGACTGTTTGCCTGAATCTGGGCAGGTTACACTACATATATCTACACCCACTTTCGGGAACTATTAAAGTAAGTGAAGTCATGGCAGCTAGTCACTAGTATTGTTGGTGAAGTTGATGATCTGATACTTTGTGAGTGACACTCATAAGGTTATGACCACACTTATTCTTGTTGATTTAGTTCTAGTCTTACTGGAACTGACACATCAGCTACCTCCAAAGTGTTGTTGTGGAGTTTCCTCTGCAATGTCATAGATATGGTATCAATTTAATGATTGAGAACCGAAATCTACATGACGGATCTTTTGCTATTATTATGACTCGGTCTTTGGGTCTACCATCATTGAGTCTACTCATTATGCCCTTAAGGTCCCCTTTGGTATAACTGCACTGACAACCTGTAACAGGTTTCGGTCAGTTGAGATGCAGCAATCACTGTTTTTCACCATAAAGGCAGAACGTAAACAATCTGCTGCTGAACGTGCAAAGGTGAACCTGTCTCTTTGGAGCAATGACTACTGTAGTTGATTGCTTGGTCATAGTGTTGAATAACATGTGTGCTACCAAATTGAAGAATATGAATATGTCTAGCCATGTCTTCTTCTTTCTTGGTTTTGGAAAGGTAGAGTGTGGCGCTTCACACATCATGTCACAGCAACATCTGAGGATTATCAGGACCAGAGGCAGCTTATGTAACCCTAGTGGTGAGTCCTAGTGACTGGTGAGGCTTCCTGACGTTGGTTCTTAATCTCTTGAATTTTGATAGGTGTCAGCACCTCCAGGCTTTAGTGAGCACCATACAGGCTATGCACTTGATATTGGAGATTTGGCTGCTCCAGAAACTGAGCTTGAACCAGGTGAGAATGATTCTTACAAGGGAGCCCTCGAGCTTTCTTAGCATGCTAGAATTGTTGTTAAGTGATGGAAAGACCTTCCTTTTTGGTTGTCATTGGTAATTATAGTTGTCACTGCCTTTCGTTGTGAGATGACAGTCTGATACTTTGTGAGCAACACTCACATGGTAATGACTGCACTCATTCTGTCATGTTTGATTCAGTCTAGCCTGAACTAAAACAACAATTGCTCAGTCACCTTCATTGTTTTTGTGGAGTTTCTCTTCACAATCACCTTGATATATGTGTATGTTTATTGAGTTTTTCTATTATTGCCAGTGTTGTGACAGGAAGGTGGTCCTTTGTTGTTCAATGTTTGACATTAAACTACACCCATTGCAAGGAACTGATGACATGAGTGGGGATGTTATGATAGGTGGTCAATGTTATACATTTTGCTGTTGGACATATGTATGATCATCACTGTCATTCAAACTGCTCCTTAATTCTGTTTTGTGATCTTGATTTCTCTTTTCATTACAGTTTGGTTTCCTCTTTTTCATGCTCACTGATTGTTGCTGGTCTGTTGTCAGATCTGAAATATCCAGGTTATGGATAGGTTATTGAGTCATCTCTCACTTCTTTTCAGGTTGACTTAGATCGGAAGTATTGAGAAATACTCAGTAGTTGAAGAAATTTGTGAATGTTGAGCTAGCTGACATCATGGCTGAATACTCTTGCTACTTCCAGGATTTTTGACAGAATCTTAGTAGATTGGTTAATGTTGAATTGGCTGGTACCCACTGCTGGGAACTCATGAAGTCAGTGAAGGTGTTGTGGTAGTCAGACACTACCATTCATGTTGTGCTGTTGACAGTCACAAAACATGTGAGAGGCTGTTGCTATTGGTCACAATGAATTTCAGGTCTATTCTGTTCTTCATGTGTCTGAAATATTTATGAATCAGTTGACGTGTTTTCACTGGAGAGTTTTAAAACAACTGATGATGCTTTGGGTTTCATTTACTTCACTGTAAAATAACATCTGCTTTTGTCTGCTGAGCAGAATTTGATCAAACTGCTGCATTTTCTTGGCTTCAAACCAATGCTGCTCGGTATGCTACAGACCAGTCTGGTTTTTGTTTGGTGACAAATGTGGTCATATCCCTCATGTACAAACCTAAATAGTGCATCTTTTGAGTCTCTTGAATCATCTAGCTGTATCAACATATGAACCTTCTGCAGCAGGAAAGTTATTGCCAAGTGACTTTGTTTGCAGGTTCCATTTTGAGATGTCATTCCCTAAAGACAACATCCAAGGTATAATGTATGAACCATGGCACTGGAGATTTGTGGGAGATGATTACAGCCTTCAAGCATTTTATGCATCACACAAACTTTATGGTAGCACCATCAGTCCTGATTCTAGTCACTGATATTTCTTTATAGCTGCGTACTTTGTATATTCTGCAGTCTGTTGGCAAACCATATATGTCTTGTTCAAACTGGAGTAGCAGACCCGATGATGTGGCAGTTAATATGATTTCTTGGATATCAGATGCTTGTGCAGGCTTGCCTCTGCTAAAATGACCTCAACTGAGCTGAGCACATTCATTCACTACTTTCACTTTTAACTTGCTGTGACAGATTTGTCCTTGTCTAAAGCAATGCAAGTTGTTGACAATTAGCTCTGCCTTGATATCTGAGCTGAAAGGCACATGACAATTCTGCTAGCTGGGAGTTTGTACTTTGTACTTTGTAAAGAGGTTGTGTAGCTACAGCTAATTTCAGTACATGACTAGTTTTTTTTTTGTTTTCTGAGATTTGTTGAGAATCTTATGGCAGTGGAATTGAGGGGACAGAGTTTGATAAAACATCATCTGTGAAAGAGTGTTGGAATTGTTGTGATGTCTGGTTATGTCTGTGAGGTTACTCGGAATGGAGATTGTACTATGCCAAATCCAACCCTCCTATCAACTTCAGTTGACATATTCTGTTTGTCCTCAGAAAAGCAAGTAAAGGAGTATGGTAGGCGAGAGCCTAGGTTTGCAGATACCACCATGTTAAAATGCAGCTTATGGTTTTACATCATCGGACAGTCATTTGATTTACAAATTGTACACATCTAGTTTGAGATGAATGCAGCCATGGTATATGCCTGATGGATGCAATGTCTCACAAGGGCATGAATAGTATTTATTGAAGCCTTTTGTCATCTTTAATGGTGGTGTATCTGGACATGATCCATGATCTATGGGAGCTTAGAAACTGAAACCATGACAGGCTAACATTGTTGTGGTTGTAAATGGCATTCATCTTCATGTGGCACAGGTACCAGAACAACTGGCTAACCCTGCTGTAGTACTTCTAAATGTCATGTATTTAGAATGTGTGCATGTACCAGGATGTATTTGTCAGTATGTACACCCAGTAACAGCATTTGTTCTGTGGTTGTGAAGTTGGAACTCAGCAACTAGCTAACCCTGAGTGAAGATGACAATGATGTACGAAATTTCAAATCTAACACCAGTACTGATGATTTCTCTCAAGTTTTGAGAAAATGTTTGAAGGTTGGACAGAGGATGAGTATGGCTTTAACAGCCCTCGGGACCGGAGCAGTCTAAGGCTCTTGGTACTTTTACAACCTCTCACCCTCGCCAATGGAACCCACAAACTGAATTCACAAGGAGGGCCCACTATGTGTCTTATCTTTTGGGTTGTGTGCAATTGGCCATCTTTGTTCTAGTAGCCATACTAGTAAAGCTATGAATAAACACTTCTTGTGTTAACAGCTCTTTCAGCTCACAGACCCCAATTCACATAAAGACATATTGAGTAGTTCCATACACTCACTCCTAGTGGGTTATATATTTTTGGGAATCATGTGGTGGGTTTGGTCTGCATGACGGGTTGATATATTCTCCACATTTATGAACCTTCTGTAGATAGTCGCCATTATTTTTCAGGAAGTTTATGATAGACAAAGGAGCATCAGAGGTACCCATTGGGATGAGCAAAATCAGAAACACAACTGGGGGTGCTGTGTGTGGTAACTGGTTGATGCAACATGAGCATTGGAATTATCTCAATCATTCTCAGGGTGGAGTTTAATATGACAAAAGACCATTGGCAGTCATTCACCTCAAATTATGAGGATGACAGGTGATGTCTGCTTGCACTCTCTAGTCAATGAGAGAGTTGAAAGCATTGATGGTGGTGGTGGGGGGTGAGGGGGAGGGGAAGGTGGGGTAGTGAACAGTTCCAGCTGTTGGAGACTAGTCTGCTTATAAAGTGTTGGTGATTCTAGTTTCCTTTTGGTTGCAATGGACTTCACTGCTTGAAACCATAATCATCATATTATAGATCATCATCATCTGCCTGGGGCAGGCACAATCATTTGTCACACAAGCTAGTAACATTTAGATCTCCAATGGTGGAGCACTGGAGCAGCTGATACTTTGCCTGGCATCTTCTGTACAGAGGGAGAAAACTCTGGACTGTAGCAGCATCAACATTCAGGATTGGCTGACAGGGTCAGAACTGGTAGCCTATGGGGACCAGAGTCACCAGACCAATACACTAAGTCAAGCCCATTATTGGAGCAAAGCCAAACCTGATTCTGCAAACTGCATACAGTGTACTTCACTCCAGTTTCGGGCTGTGAGTGAGGTGGGGTCACTTGCACATTTCATCCATAGCCAGCAGGTTAGCATGTTGAGCCCCTTTTGTCCAAACTGACCATTTCTTGCACCTCTTTGTAATTTCCAAACTTCCATTCCTTGGAATGAACTGACGAGTGTTGTCCTTATATGAAGTTTTGAGGCTCATAAATATGTCACCAATATGGCATATTGTCTAAAAATTTCTAGCAAAAGGATATGCATTGAAAACTTTTAGCAATATATTTGTCGAGATGGATATAGATTCATATTCATTTTTTTCCCCTTCAATGGATATAGATTTGCCAGTTTTCAAAAACTAACTAACTACATGATATGTACAAAGGTTAGGCATAAATTTTGTATGTTTGAAAAGAAAATTTGCAATCACACACTAATCTTCAATAGTATACAAATTCTACAAAAGCAATAACTTGCAAGGAAGTTGAATCCTCCTTCAAAGAACTCTGCCCAATGCAGCTGAAGTTGCCTACCCCAACTACACCCTGCACAAACCCCACAGAAAACACAAAAACACCCTTTCCCCCCCCCCCCCCCCCAAAACAACAACAAAACACCAAGCCTTTTTGGTACTCCCACAAAAAAAATATTACTCAACATAGGCAAACCCTATTACATTTCTTTCTCATATTT
>Ga0116231_10015099_pt1 | contig 10093 bp, 9 predicted proteins | sample S1TSphgellanicum_2_FD_89695 | JGI IMG/M metagenome (GOLD analysis project Ga0116231, IMG submission 89695) | Host-associated microbial communities from peat moss isolated from Minnesota, USA - S1T2_Fd - Sphagnum magellanicum MG | ecosystem: Host-associated > Plants > Peat moss > Unclassified... | reverse complement strand
TTAAAATTTCAAAGAAATTGAATGAAGCGGGATTGGACTCATTCCAAAAGCCAAGTCGCAATATGAAAAAAGCCAGCATCCTTATCAAGAATGCTGGCGTAGTTTTCGTGTTCATTCAGGTAGGCCACTGGGGGGTGACCCGAAGCTATTATAGAGCGCTAAGGATGTGTAATATATTAATTTAAATTTTAAACGGCTTTCAGAAAATAGGTGTCGGAGCACCATCCTATTTTATCAGGATCTATGCAACGAAGTCGCAGACGTTTTCAAGAAGGTAAGAGCTAACCTCCCTCTCCACTAGATGAATGAAGCTCTTTGGAACTTTTCTCGCCAATATGGCCGATCTGTTCCCCGCCATGCCCTTAATATCGTATTCAAAGTTGTTTCATTCTGTGGAACCTCTGTGGAGGTGCGGAGGATCGCGGAGCCGTCTGCGTTTTAGAACCTCGGCATCGCTAAGGCGAGCATCGTAGATTGATCTCGACTCGATTGTTCGCGCTACGAGGGTCGCTATTACCACTATGATTAACATAGGGAAGATGAAAGCTCTGGCGTACCCAGTCAGTTCCATCATCAACACAACAGCTGAAATCGGTCCTTGCGTGGTTGCGCCCAGTAATGCACCAGCGGCGAGGACAGCAAACACACCTGAAGAATCGCCTGGCCAGATATATGACCATGGAATGCCCAAGACGCCACCAAGCAACGCACCGAGCGCTAGCGAAGGCGTAAAAAGGCCGCCAGGGGCACCACTGCCAAGACACAACAGTGTAGCCAAGGGTTTTAACACAAGCAGAGCAAGCAATAAGAGGGGAGCGAGCTGGCCAGTAAATGCGAGCTGGGCCAAATCGCGCCCATTACCAAGCAGCTGCGGAAAAGCGATGGACACAAACCCTAGAAGGGTCAATGCGAAGATAGGCGCGAATAACCGCCATTGGCCCTTTGGCCTATGGAGATCAGCCCAGGCAACCGCTCGCACGTAGAGTACGGAAACTACACCAGCGATTGGGCCTGCCAGCAAGGCCCAGAAGCTGATACTGATGGAACTGGGATAAGGGGGTATCAAATAAGTTGGGGCATCAGGCAGAAATGCCCAGGAAACCGCGGTTGCGATCAGTGAGGTTATTAAGGCAGGCAAAACAAAACGGAGCGCAAGTTCACCCCGCAGTACTTCCAGTGCAAAGAGGGCACCGCCCAGTGGTACGCCGTAGGCGGCCCCCATGCCTGCGCCTGCACCGCATGCCACGAGCAGGCGCCGGGTGTCGTCCGATAATCGGACGCGATCCGATAATACATTGGCGATAACTGCACCGGCCTGCTTTGGCGCGCCCTCCCGTCCTAAAGAGGCGCCCATCCCAACGATCAAAACTGAAAGAACTGCACTTCCCAGCGTGCGGAGAATGGGGAGCCGTCCTGCTTTGAACCAGATAGCGGCCGTGATGTCGATGCTGTTAGCGCTCGATAAATTGACTAAAAGCAGCTGGCCGGTGCCAGTTAGCAGCCCAGCTGCGAAAAGTGCCGCGATATGCCACCAGTTCGCCGCCTTTGAAGCAGCATCTAACAAATCAATGCCACCACCTGACCAGATCGTGTGCTGTACCAGCTCTAATAGTTTGGTCAGTGCCGCAGCACCCAGGCCGGTGCCTAGGCCCGTCAGAATGACTGCCAGCCAAAATTTCAAAGAGTCGCGATGAGCCGACATTCGAGCAATTCTTTAAAACGAACTTTCGTTTTGATCGCACTGTTATCAAAAATAATCAGACGCGAATGGTGGCTCGGATCAAATTTGCACCAAATACGGATCGAAATAGCGCTTAAGGCCAGTATTTTTCATAGGATTTACGTGCCATGCTTAGAACTATCGATAGAATCATTCCGTGGCCAAAATGCTATTATTCGAGCCAGTCAGAAAATCGGATCAAAGATTCCGGCACCAAGCATTAAAGATCCTCACTTGAAGGTCGGTAATGGTGATCGCAGGCAGAGATTGAATCTTCAATAAAGTAAGGACCTATTCACATTCTGCGTTGCCGACGTAGCCCGGTCGGGCTAGCCCTCCCTTCGCTATGCCGACAGCGCGATTATCATCCTCATTCCCCCCGATTCCCACTTAAATTGACGCACCGAACGTCTCTATATGGCGGTCTGATGTACGTCTTTTGGAATGCCGATCAGTGGCCGAGGCCTTCACCATAGGGCCAATCGTAATTATAGCTTTCTGGAAGATGGTAAGGATCGCGGGTGTTGATCTCGCTGGTTGAAGAGACAGGCCGAGAAACTGGAACCTCACGATAGTAGCTGCGATATTGATTTGCGGGCGTTGGCGCAGCCATTTGGGCCGAGGCTGCGCTAATTGAGATGATTGAGGCCAAACCTGCGAAAGCCAATGTGCGAAGAGATTTGTGAGCGGTTCGCTTCCGAATAGATGTCTGCATGGAAATGCTCCAGTCATACTAACCGACCTCGTCTGGGGTTGATACAAATATAGATGCTGGAATGCTGTTTACTATACTGATTTTATTTAAAACTATTTTTAGGTGACCTTTGTAATGGAAGTAATTTTATAAAACTATTTTTAAGATGGGCAAATGCCCTAATCGAAACCGATTGGAGCTATTGGAAGACCTATGCGCGAGCATCCAGCAGTTTTCCCCCTTCAAGATTTGCGGGCATATAACTATGATGCACGCGCTAAATATCGGTTTGGCGATTTAACTCGGAGCTCATCGAGACGATCGGCCCACCATCTCATCATCAAAACGCGTTCATCCCAATATTGTGCCCGGTGATAAGCGCGACGAACGTCATTTCGTTCGACGTGGGCGAGCTGCGCTTCAATAGCATCAGCATTCCATTTGCCCGATTCATTAAGTAAGGTACTCGCAACAGCGCGGAACCCATGCGACGTCATTTCATCTCCAGAATAACCCATGCTCCGTAGCGCGACGTTGAGCGTATTTTCACTTAAAGGCCTTTGGATCGAGCGAAGTGAAGGAAAGAGCAGGCTGGCTGGATCGCCTTTGGAAAGCGACATCAACTCGGTGAGGATCTCTATCGCCTGAGGTGCTAGGGGCACCTTATGCGGGCGCCGCATCTTCATTTTTTCCGGCGGAATTGACCAAACGGCGTTATCGAGATCGTACTCACACCAGCGAGCAGAGCGGATTTCGACCGGCCTGCAAAAGGTCAGAGACAAAAGCTTAAGTGCTGCACAAACCGCTGACGAACCAGAATAACCGTCAATGGCACGCAATAGACCCCCAAATTTCTCAGGATCTATCAAAGCGGCGCGATGCGTAACTTTCGGTGTAACCAACGCGCCTCGAAGTGCATAAGTTGGATCTGTTTCAGCCCGGCCGGTAGCGATTGCATACCGAAAGCATTCGCCGATAATGGACCTCAAACGGCGCGCTGTTTCGTGATGACCTAGTTCTTCAACCTTGCGCAGCAGGCTGAGAACCTCCTGCGACGTGATTTCTTTGATCGGTCGGTCTCCAAGGTCTTCGCGCGCCATGCCCGTCAGCCAGATGATCTTGGCCATCGTTGCGTCGGCCTTGCTTTCCCGGCGCTTCTTTTCGATCAATTCATTGGCAATAACGCTAAAGGTGTTGGCCTTTGTCGCAGCCTCAAGCCGCTTTTGTTGGCCTGGATCAGTTTCGAAGGCCAACTGGCGTTTAGCTTTGTCTCGCCGATCGCGAGCATCCTTTAGAGTAATCGCGGGGTAGGCGCCAAGGCTCAACTTCCTCTGCTTGCCCGCAAAGCGATAAGCAAGCTTCCAAAGCTTTCCGCCACTAGGTGTGACCCAGAGCTGAAGACCACCACCATCAGAAAGCTTTCGAGTGCATCCAATCGACGGTTTTGCATTTCGAATCTGCAAATCAGAAAGGGGCATGTTGGCCTCCGCTAAAACAAAAGGAGATCAGGCCCATAAAAAGGCCAACAAACTTGTTGGCTGTCAACGAGGGTCCTCGAACCCTGCCGAACGATGACTTTGAGCTAAATATCTGATTTAAAAGAGTTTTAGATAGATGGCAAAAGATGCCGAAAGGCTTAATGGCTCCCTGAGCAGGACTCGAACCTGCGACCGATCGATTAACAGTCGATTGCTCTACCAGCTGAGCTATCAGGGATCACGCACGCATGCGGTGCGGCGCATATAGCAAGGAGCTGGCAGCTTTGCAAAGCGGGAATTGTCAAACCAACTTGCCGCGGGATAGACGCGAAGCTTTTCTTGCGGCTATCGCCCTTCCTTTGCTATAGCCAATATGCGTCGGCTCCGGTCACATCTGGAGCATGTCCTTTTCAGAAAAGCCTTCACCTTTTCCTGGACATGCCTTAGGGCTCGAAGCGTATCGAGGCCTCGTGGCGGAGTGGTTACGCAGAGGACTGCAAATCCTTGCACCCCGGTTCGATTCCGGGCGAGGCCTCCATTCTTTTACAACTTTATTTTACTTGTTGATTCTATTGGGATTTTGTAAGTCTTTCCAGGCCTTATTGGGAAGCTAAGGCTTTGCTCTGGCAGGACAGCTCCCTTTTTTCAAAAAGCGCTCTATTTCCTGCGGGCACAGCGGCTTTTCCAAGCCGCCTCAACACGAGGTCCGCCCCGGATTCTCGTGGATTCAGAAACGATCGGGCTCCCAAGGATAAACCCATGAACTCTGCTTTACGTATGATCTGCTTGCTTGCCGGCGTCGCGATGTTGCCAAATACGATGGCTTTCGCTGATCCGCCAGGCGATCCGAAAGCTGTCAGCAACTCCAATGGCGAATATCAAGATGCGAACGGCTCGCCGACTTACAATATCGCCAAAGACGGGACCGTTGATTGGTACACAAACGTTGGTTTTGTCCAATATGGTGCCAATTGCTTGTCATGCCACGGGCCGGACGGCTTGGGATCAAGCTATGCGCCATCGCTGGTCGATGCGTTAAAGTCGCTGAGCTATGCGCAATTCACGGCGACCGTCATCGCCGGTAAGAAGGACGTCAACAACTCAAGCGATCTCGTGATGCCGAGTTTCGGCGAGAACAAGAACGTGATGTGTTATATCGATCCGATCTATATTTATCTGCGTGCCCGTTCGACAGGCGCCCTTGGGCGCGGCCGTCCGGATAAAATGGTGTCGCCGCCGCCGGAATTCGACAAATCTGTCAATGCTTGTTTCAGCTGAGACAAAGGCATCAAATGGCGCCAGTGACGTCGGCCGGGAAGAGTTTTGAAGCCCGCGCAGCAGGAAGGTGCGGCCGCTGTAGGTGGTCACACCTTCGCATGCGCTGGCGTGTCGAGGTCTAAAACACGCGCCTTCGCAGAATAATGCGAAGCATTGCTGCGTCCGTTTGTAGCATCGCGGGCGAACATGATGAGATGATGCGCGACTAGGCCCACCGCGATGATCGGCTCGATCTGGCCGCGCATGAGCCGGCGTAACGTGAAGGCCCAGAAGACGCGCCGGTAATCGCCTCGAATACCGATCTTCCAGACGATCTTCGCGAGGATATGCAGTCCCTTGCGGATATTGGCCGGTGACAGGCGCTGCCTGCTGTTCGGCTTGTTCAAGCGGTTGGCGTAAGTTGCCCGCGCTTGATATTCATAACGGGCGAAGAGCTTATCCGGCGCGTAAGCTTTCGCCATGCAGTCGCGCCACATCGACAAGACGACATCATAAGGCAGACGGAAGATGACGTTGGATTCGAGTTCCTCATCACCGTGCAGCCGGTCCTCGCGCATGAGCCTGTCCCAGAGCGGCGTCTGCGGCAAGGCCTGCAGCAGATTGATCGTCGCCATTGGAATTTGGGATTTCTCGAGGAATTCGTAGAGCTTCTCACCTGTCTCCGGCGTATCCGTGTCGAGTCCGAGAATAATGCCCGACACCACCTCCATGCCATGCGCATTGATCGCGCCGATCGCATCGAGAATCGGCAAGTGCATATTATGTTCTTTGTCCATCGCCACGAGCGCATCCGGGTCGGGCGTTTCGATGCCGCAGAAGATTGTCGCGAATGCCGCCTCGCGCATCAGCTTGAGAATGTCAGGAGAACGCGCGATGTTTAATGTAGCCTCGCAGGCAAGGCTGATCGCATAGCCGTTGCGCTTCTGCCATTCGACGAGATGGGGCAGAAGATCATGCAGCGCCCGCCGGTTGGCGACAAAATTATCATCGACGAAATAGACCGAGCCGTTGACGCCGCAGGCGACGAGCTTGTCGAGCTCGGCGGTAATCTGCTGAGGCGTTTTCAGCCGCGGGACGCGCCCATAGAGGCCGGGAATATCGCAGAATTCACATTGATAGGGGCAGCCGCTCGAAAACTGGATGCTGCCCAAAAAGTAACGCGGAATATCGGCAAGCTCATAGGCGGGAATGGGGAACGCGGTGAGATCGCGGCGGAGCTTTGTCGTCAAGATCACTTGCCGCTCAGGCCGGGCTGTATCTTTTGAGAGGATCTCGATCAATTCATCCGTCGCATCGCCAAGTTCGCCGACATGCAGATAATCGAAATCCGGATAGTGTTCGGCGCAGGCCGAGACCGATGGGCCGCCCAGCACCGTGACTTTGTTTTGAGCGTGCGCGCGCCGGCAGATATCGTCGATCTGCCGCCGTTGAATGTGCATGCCGCTGACAAAGACGGCGTCTGCCCAGATGAAGTCTTCCTCGGTGGCGCGGCGCATATTCTCATCGATGAAACGGACCTCCCAGGCCTTTGGCAGAACAGCTGCGATCACGAGGAGCCCTTGCGGCGGCATGAAGGCCTGCACATTGCCGATCAGGCCATAGGCATATTCGAAGGTTCCGAATGACGGTACATAGCGGGGAAAGACGCAAAGGATGCGGCGCACCACGGCATCGGCTGATAAACTCATGGGATGCTCTTTATCTTGACCGGCAGGCCCGCTGCGATTCATGCTCTTAAAATAGCGTTACGAGCCAAACTCAAAAAGCAAAGGGCACCTGCGAAATGAAACGCAAGGTGCCCTCAAATTTGACCGTCGCGGTGTTCTGAGCGGCGCGACCGGGCTTCAATTTTATTTCTTGATGGGTTTTGCGCCGAGGCTTTTCAGCTCCTTCGCATCGACATTGCACATGTGGCCCTCCGCGTAAGCGGCGCGGCGCCATGACCGGGCAATGGCGGGATAGGTGATGTTGCCACAGATTTTTGACATCTCCTGCTGCAGGTTGACGCTGTTGCAGGCGGGGCAGGACGGCGGTTCGACGTCCGAGGAGCGGACAAGGGTTTCGAACTCGTTCTCGCAATCATTGCAGTGAAAGGCGTGGAGCGGCATTGAGTCCTCTAGTCAATTGTGACCGGTTCTAGAGCATTGAACTTTCAATTACGTCATGGCCGGTCTTGACCCGGCCATCCAGGCATTATCGGCGATTGTGCTTGGATGCGCGGATCAAGTCCGCGCATGACTGCTTCGGACGAGTCCGTTTGAACGCCCAACGCCTATCAAACAGGTCATAGCATCATTTGTGCCGTCCAGAAAATGCCTTTTGCTCCGCTTAAGCGGCATTTTGCGCATTTAACCGGCCTTTACACGGCAAAATGGCCTAGCATTTCCCATATCCTTAGCTTCTGCTTGTTTTTGGAGGGTGCGGAGCATAGGTTAGCATGAGTTTAGAGGCCGTCCCGCCATTGGAGTTCCGTTATGGGAAGTTTATCGATCTGGCACTGGATCATCGTTGGTGCCGTGGTCCTGCTTCTGTTCGGGGGCAAAGGCAAGATTTCGGACATCATGGGTGATGTCGCGAAAGGGATTAAGTCCTTTAAAAAGGGCTTGAGCGAAGATGAGAGCACAGAAACCGCTCGCGCACCCGAGGTGCCTGTTCGCAGCCTCGATCATCAGCCCGTTGCCGAGGCCAGCAAGATTTCGGAGACGCATAAGGCCGGCTAAAGCCGCCCCGCGTCACATCCATGTTCGATTTCGACGTCAGTAAACTGTTCATCATCGGGATCGTGGCGCTGGTCGTCATCGGGCCGAAGGAACTTCCGCGCGTGCTGCGCCAGGTCGGCCAGGCTGTGGGCAAATTGCGTCGCATTTCCGCTGATTTCCAAAAACAGTTCATGGATGCCATGCACGAAGCCGACATGGCGGAACTCAGGGCCGAAGCTGAGAAACTGTCGCAGGCAGCGCGCATCGATGTTTCCTATGACCCCGTCCGTGAAGTGAAAGCCCACATGACAGAAGCCCTGCATGCAGGTGACGCGACCGTGCCGCCCGAATTGCGCGCAATGATTCCAGAGGAAGGCCCGATGAAAGGGCCGATGATCGAATCGCACCTGGAAGAGGGGCTGACCGAAGGCGTCGAGGTGCCAAAGACCACCTCGTCCGCGCTATGAGCGGCGCTGTATGACCGACGCCGATATTGAGGCCACGCGCGCGCCGCTGATGGAACATCTGATCGAGCTGCGCTCGCGGCTGATTCGGGCCTTGCTAGCCTTTATCGTGATGTTCATCATTTGTTTTTATTTCGCGAAGGACATTTACAATCTGCTTTTGGTGCCTTTCGAGCATGTGGCTGGGCCCGACGCTAAGCTGATCTATACCGCGCCGCAGGAATATTTCTTCACCCAGATCAAAGTGGCGATCTTCGCCGCGGCTTTTCTGGCTTGTCCGATCATTTTTTCGCAGATTTATGCCTTCGTGGCGCCAGGGCTCTACAAGCATGAGCGCGGCGCCTTCGCACCTTATCTCTTCGCGACACCCTTTTTCTTCGCGCTTGGCGGGTTGCTCGTCTATTTCGTGGTCATGCCGAACCTCTTAGGGTTTTTCATCGGCATGCAGCAGGCGAAGGAGCCGGGCCGGGCGCAGATCGAGCTTTTGCCGCGCGTCAGCGAATATCTCTCCTTGATCATGACTTTGATCTTCGCATTTGGCATTACATTTCAGCTGCCGGTCGTCCTGACACTTTTGGGCCGTGTCGGGATCATCAGCGCGGCGTTCCTGCGGGCGCAAAGGCGCTATGCCATCGTGCTTTGCTTTGTCGTGGCGGCTTTGCTGACACCGCCTGACATCTTCTCCATGCTGGCACTTGCCGTTCCGGCTTTGCTCCTCTACGAGGCATCAATTATCGCTGTCGAGATCATCGAGAAGAAACGCGCGCAGGAACAGGCGGCGAGCGGGAGCTAGCTTTATCCTCCGGGCGCGTCATGCCCGGCCTTGAGCCGGGCATCCAAGCACACCTTCGCTTTCGGCGCCTATGCCTGGATGCGCGGGTCAAGCCCGCGCAAGACGGTGCTCGGGTGATCGGCATTGAACGCCAGAGAATTAAAAGATTGCGCCATGTACGATATCAAATGGATTCGCGAAAACGCCGCCGTCTTTGATGAGGGCCGTAAAAGACGCGGGCTGGAGCCGCTGGCCGAGGTGCTGCTCGCGCTAGACGATAAACGCCGCGCGGCCATCGCCAAAAGCCAGGCCGCGCAGGAGCGCCGCAACGCCGCCTCCAAGGAAATTGGCGCGGCGATGAAGGCTAAGGATGAAGCCAAGGCGGAGGCTTTGAAGGCCGAGGTCGCCGATCTCAAAAATGCTCTGCCAGAGTTTGAGAAGGAAGAGCAGGAGGCGATCGCGGCGCTGGAGGAGGAGCTTTCCAAGATCCCGAATCTGCCGCTCGCCGATGTGCCTTTCGGGCATGACGAGAACGACAATCCGGAGCTGCGCAAAGTCGGCGAAATCCCGCAATTCGAGTTTCAGCCGAAGGAGCATTTCGAGATCGGCGAAGGCCTTGGCCTGATGGATTTCGAAACGGCCGCGAAGTTGTCGGGCGCGCGTTTCGTCGTGAACAAAGGCTCGCTGGCGCGGCTGGAGCGTGCGCTTGGCGCCTTCATGCTCGATCTGCACACGGGCGAGCATGGCTATATGGAAGTGAATCCGCCGATCCTCGTGAAGGACGACGCGATGTTCGGCACGGCGCAATTGCCGAAGTTTGCCCAAGATCAATTTTTTTCGTCTACATTCAATCTTCCAGATACAGACTTACCCATCGTAACTCGTGGTTTGAGTGCCTTAACTGAGATCCATTCTTTCGAGAATAAGTTGTCTGTTTTGAGAACTGAGATGGTCGAAAAAATAAAGGTGGCTATCTTAGAAGGGAGAC
>Ga0116231_10015098_pt1 | contig 10094 bp, 8 predicted proteins | sample S1TSphgellanicum_2_FD_89695 | JGI IMG/M metagenome (GOLD analysis project Ga0116231, IMG submission 89695) | Host-associated microbial communities from peat moss isolated from Minnesota, USA - S1T2_Fd - Sphagnum magellanicum MG | ecosystem: Host-associated > Plants > Peat moss > Unclassified... | reverse complement strand
CCCTGACCTCCCCCTTCCACACCCGTAGTCCGGTTTCTCCCTCCCCCCCCCCCCCCCCCCCAAACCCCCACCCTCTCTCAGAACTCTCTCTCTCTCTCTCTCTTTCGCTGCTGCCGAGGCGGCGAAGAACTACACCAAACAGTCTGGGCAGATACACATCTTTGAGGGGCAAAGTGGTGGGCTTCAGCAACCACCCTCCCACTTTGCCCTCAGGTCAAGCCCCCCTCGCGCCAGGCTGTGGCGGCCGCTGTAGCCTCCTAGCAGGGTAAAAAAGGATCGGGACCACGAAGTAAAAAAGACGGTTTTTTACTGGGAATTAATTTTCACCGTGATGTGTAAAACCCTATAATTTTCTACCTCTGCGACCACAGTGCTCTGGAGTCCAGAGACTTTATTTTGCAACTCCGAGCAGGGTTTTGTTTTTTTAAACGATGTACCCGGGTGCGGGGGTGTATATCAAAGACGGTTTTTTTACTAGGAAATCTTACCATGGTATTAGAAAATTTCTACCTCTGCGATAACAGTGCTGTGGAGTAAAGAGACGGTCAGGGTGAACGGGCATACACGTTGGTACCTTCACCTTTTTTGAGTGAGCCCTCTCAGCGACCATATTAAGCCCAAAATTTGTTAGATTTCAACTCAAAGACCTAATTTAGTCCATTGTTTGGCAGAGTATCACTTGCAGCAAAAAGTGAAGGACCAAATAATCCCACATATACTATTGAATTAGATTGGTCAACATGACTCAATTTTCACTAAATGCATCAAGTTTTCAACAAACATAATATCATCACAAATGGAAAACCTTTGTCATCTTCTAGAATCTATCCAAATGTTTATTACAAGACCAAAACATCCACAATATCAGCCTAAACAAAGTAGTTGCAACAACATCAAATTGAAGCGTTCTAGTGAATCAAATCTCCCTGGATCTCTCTCTCAGTAGCTATCATGGTCTTTGTTGGGCATCTAGTGACTCACTTGAGTGAGAAACTTGCCCACTCCCCATTTTTAAGCTTAGGCAGATTTTGAAAAGCTATTCTCTTAAGCATTGACACATAATAGCAACCCCACACTCCTTAAAATTCTCACTCAATGCAAAATCCCATATCCCCGAAGTTCCGAATCAACTAGGTCTCTTACAGCCCATGGATTCTCAAAATTCAAATGACTTAGATAGTTGCAATTTTTGCACTCTTTCACTAGATGCCACTCACAAACTAGCAACTCTTTGGTCCCCTATTATCTTTCATCACCTTCACCAAACTCACTTTTTTTATTATGTTGTAGTTCCTACATTTGTTGTCCTGATATTTTAGTGCTTAGTGGAAAAGCTTTAAAGTCCAGTACAGCATGAGTACTTGAACACATAAAACTATCATACCACATTCTATCACAACACCAACTTCTTCAACAAAACAACTTCAGCACTTAACTTTGGAAAATCAATTCATTAAATAAGTTCTTTTGCACTCCCATTCATAAATTCCACCAACAACCTGCCATGTTGAGGTACGCCATCAACGTTTGTATTGTCCTACAGTGTAGACATAACAGTGATACCATGCTTGATTGTCTTAATTAGTCTTTCGACCATCCCATTACACTAAGGCTATTTTAGTGTAGTATATTAATGTTGTATACCATACACCTTACACAAATTGTCAAATTTTACCAACCATTCACCACCATTGTTAGTAAGGATATATTTCAAAACCCATACCTACAGATGATGTCTTCTTTGAAAAATTTGGTAGTCGTAATTGTTATATGATCTTACATAGCCTTAGCTTCACACCACTTCGAATAGTGTTCGATCACAACCAAAATGTATTTGTTACTTTGATTGGTTTCTAGGAAAGGTCCTACAATAACAAATGCTACTCTATAAAACAAATCACAAATAAAGACATTTTTTAAATCTTCCACATCAGACCTCAAACTCCAAGTGTGTCATGCTAGTTGGCATTATTTACATGATTTAACAATCGAACACACTTGCTTCGTGTGGTTATGCTAATAGAATTCTTACACATTTTTGCCAAAGTCCTATTTTTTCCAACATGACCAATTTCTTGATGTAAATCTGCAATGATGTCTCTTTTTCTCCCCAAGCTACAACATAATCAAATTTTTGAAAATCAACTAGTCCACTTGCCAATGGTAGTGTTGAATCCTCTTCCAAATTCTTACCAATTCTTCCTCTATTACATCTTCAATTGAACATCTTGTTTACAACATATGTAAACAATTTTTGCCTTCCCAAATATCTAGAACCTTTAGATGATCGAGATCATCTTCAATGTCATTATTAATGTCATGTCCATTTCCTCCACTCAATTTATCATCCACCATTAATTAAGCCTCAACAACCAACTCCCAACACACCTTTTTTCCTATCACTAGTTGTTTCCTTTTCAAAGGTAATTGTTGGAACTTCTTTTTGTTATCCATGTTTGGAGCTGCATCTCCTCATGTTTCATGTTCATTAGCTCCTTTTGTCACAGCCATTTCATTGGTTTCAACCATGAATAGGGTAAATGTGGTGGTACTTTGAATACTCCTCCTTCCAATCCATGTCCATATACCCATTTCCCGCAATAATCTAATATCTTGGATTTCTTGGGAGAAATATTCATCTTCTTTTGCCTTGTTTACAGGGTTTCTACTGAGCACATCTGCATTTAGATGTTTAAAGCGCGATCGATTTAGGATCTTAAAGTTAAAATCTTGCAACATGTCAATCCAACGCCCCCTTTGCCCATATGCATCAAAAATTATAGCTAGCCATTTTAGCAATTTGTGATCAGTCCTCAAGGTAAAGTGGTTGCGATATAAAAATTGGCAGAAGTGCATTATCCCCCAAATTAAGGCGTAACATTGCCCTTCCATGGGGAGAACCTCTTCTGAACAAGGGACAAACCTTTGGTGACAAAGGCAATCACACATTCCTTCCTTCCATCTTTCTAGGATAAAATAACCCTAACTCCCTTGCAAACCAGTCTACATCCAAGATAAAAGCTTTGCTGAAATCTCGTCGCACTAATAAGGGAACAAAAACAAGGGCTTGCTTTAGTTGCTCAAATTTGACAGGCTGAACTCCATTGGAAAACAACATCACACTTACTTTAATAGAAATCATGTCGTATGCAACCATTGTGTTTGCAATTAGATACAACTACATGTCTCATGTAACTGTCCATTTTGTCACATGCAACTACAAGAGAATTTTGGATGGAGTTTGGTCATGTATGCAACTATAGTGCAACTTCAACCACTTTGTACCATTAAATGGATGGTTTCTACCATATATTTACGTATAATTGTAAACCGTACATATTAATAATTGCACCTACCACTGGTTTTCCAATAAACTATCCATATATCCACATTTTCCTAGCAAAAAATGTGGACCATACAAAAACATCCATAACTGTCTATGTGTATCCCTAATTTTCATTGGAAGCAAAATATCTTTTAAACCATGGCCAACTTCTTTTCTATGTGCTTTGCCATATCCAACTTCCCTTACTACCTTTGCTCCAATTCTAAGAATTTCACATGACAAATAAACCTGCACCTAAATGTTTGATGACCCCATGTCAATGGATAAGCTTGCTAGACATTATGATTTGAATAATTTCATTGGCAATATGACAAATTCTACGTATATTATTATAGATCATTAACATACTCCTAATTTCACATGTTAAATAACATTTGGTTTTAGATAACTAATCAATTATTTGTTTTGTCATTGTTTGAAAGCTAGTCATAGGCTACAATGTTTCGCAACTTGGTTTAAAGTTTAGGTGTGAATGTGCTAACACTGCACAAGCAACAAGGGTGTTGCACTACCCAAGAATGTGCATATTAGCATTGACCTCATGATGGGACTATTTCAAATTACATTTGCCCTATTATAATACAAAACCAACTAGAAAAATTTCAAGTCCTAGGTATTTGTGTTGTACAAGGCGCTACATGCATGATTCATGTGTTATCATACCCATAAGGATTTTCTTGAAACTATTGAAGGTTTGTAAGGAGGTAAAGAGCATGTTCATTAAACACTATTGAAAAACATGTTCATGCAAAACAAATTTGGTGCTAGGACCAACTAACAACACAAAGGTCCAAATGTCACCTATGCAGTACACTTGTAGCTCAGTTAGGCCCATCATCTTCATCATCAAATGGCATTTGTAGCTCTTTAGTAGCTCGAATGGAGTTAGCTCCACTTAATTCAATAGCATTTACAAGTGTCATGTTCCTTGGGACTTTTAGAATTTCTAGTGGTGCATCTATTCCAATCACATTATCAGGTGGGGTTAAAATGTCCTTTCTATCTTCTACCATGATGCGTCTAGACCTTGGTTTTTTATGGAGGACAACCTTCCACCATGGTTCTTTAGGTTCTTCAAAATAGAAGACTTGTTGTACCTATGCTGGGAAAACATAAGGTTCATCAACTTGTCCTTTTAAATGTCAAAAATTCGGCAACAAAAAATCGTCGTCATCACATTTATATGTGGGGTTGCCCCATCTGTCAACCCCATTAATAACCCAATCACACTTAAACAATATTACTAGTTGGGATACAAGCCCATAATCTAACAATATTATGTCCCTAAATACCCCCCACATATTGCATAGCCCAAATGTTGTGCCTTTGCGAAATTATTGTTGTTTCTAGAAAATTGATGCCATTCCTGAATCATATGTTGCCATTATTATTCCATGTGTATCTATAAAAACCATATAATGGTTTCCATATGCCTTGATTCTTGTGTATTTTATTGCAAAAAAATTGCTAATGAATTAAAAGGTGTATTGCATATTCATTTTTAAGGTCACCCCCTCGCACCTTTTGGGTTCAGATTGTTTTACACAACCATGTTGCCAAGTCTTCCACTTATTGCATCTCTAGTGGAAATTCTATGTAAGCTTCCTTGCTATGGTGGTTTCTTTTTGCCATTGTCCTTCAAATTCTATTTGCATCCTTTTGACCTAAGCTACTTCTTCCTCATGCTTCCTACACTACCCATCATTGCAACCCCACATTAAGTTATAAACACAAAATGTCACAATAATATAAACTAGGTTCACAATAGGGTTTAGGGTTTCAGCTTCACTACTAAACCCACGGAACCAAACATGCCACACTTGTCACAACATATTGGCGTGCCAGATCTTGAACATTAGGATCAAGAATAAACTTTGTTGCAACCCCTTCCAAAACCTCACCACAAATGCCCTATTTTTCCTTTGCATCCCATATTCTACCTCCAACATGCTTGAATTCATGTATATACTCTATGACAAAGCCGATTGTCTCATCACATATGTACCTTTTCACCATGGACACCTTTGGCTTTGCCTTATTTCATACATACCCTTTCACTAGTAGAACACCCACCCCTTTTGCAACTACGTTTTCAACTACTGTTCAACTATAGACAAAGTCGAAAACTACACATATAATTGCAATTTATTTTTTGCAATTGGGAAATTTTTTTGCAATTGCTAACTAATAATGTCGAAAAGTACAAGTCGAGAGTGAAATTATAGTTGAAAATGTATGCCACGTGTCAACACCACAGTAATAGCCATTATAGTTGAAGATTGTTCTACCAATATAGTTGAGGGATGTTGTCAACTACATTTGAAAAATGAATGAAATTCGTCTGTTAAGTAAACATGACATTAGTCAAAAATATAATTATAATTTCAACTAGGTTACAATTATGTAAATCAAACATTTAGCAAGTGGTTTGGTGACACGTGGCACACTCACAATGTTGACATGTGCATTAATAGAAAATGGCCATTTTGCAATTGGTCCTTACTATTAATTTTTAATTGCAAGCAACATTTGCAACTAAAATCTTAATAATCGCATTGGACATGTCACAATGACACTAATCACAAACGACAACGAATTTTGGATGAAAGAAAAAGTCAACAAAATACACTTTCATCCTTCAGCTAGTCATATACATATTATTGCTTGCAATTAGGATGCAATTTTTTTGGTGAACAATGGGAACTAATTATGTATTGCCACATGTCCCAACTCTTAATAATTAAAAATATTTTATTATTATTTTGAAATAATCTAAGGCATTTAATTTTTATGTTTGGATTGTTTAAATTGTGACACGTGGTGCAATAGAAATTTTTCACATGGCATATTAATTGAATTTTTTCAAATTAAATTTAAATCAATATGAAGGTATGTAGGTTGAACTAGGTACCTACCTACCTATTTAGGCTAAACACCTATCTACATAAAACCTCTTTACATACTTAGGCCAAATACCTACTTAGGTAGGTAGGTAAGTTAAGGAAATAGGTAATTAGATGTAAGTACATGAATATTTATATTTTATTTTGGGTTAAGTCATTTTTGTTCGTTCATACCATATGCCCATGTTTTTTAATATGAAAATATATTTCAAAATGAGAATGAAAGCCAAAATATATAAGATAAACTATTTAGTTGTAAATTGTTTGCAACTAAAAATGTTTAATTGCAAACGACTTACAACTAAAAAGTTTATCCCATATGTTTTGGCTTTCATTCTCATCTTGAAAAGTATATAATTAAATAGGTAAATGACAACTAACTAATTAACTAATAAATTTATTAATTATTTAATGGATAAAATATGGATAAATAAATTAATAAACTTGTTAATTAATTAATTAATAACTAAATTAGAAACTAATTAATTCACTTTATAAACTATCTACTAACTAATTATTTATATAATCGTTAATATACTATGATTACTGAATAAATGATATTATTACTTATTATTAAATATTACATAATTTATTAGCTACATAAACAGTAGTAATATTTTTTAAAATTATATATTAACTATAATTATATCAACCAATTTAAATAACTAGTAATTGGTTAATTATTAACTATCAATTATAAATATTGAATACTAGTTTTAAAAAATATAATAATATAGTTAAAACCTACCCTAGGTTAACTATTTTATTTTTATTATTCATATTATTATTGAATTCATTACACCTATTTATGAACTTTACAATAAATGTTTTATATTTTTAATAAGTATATTTTTCCTTCAAAAATAATTTTTGCATTTGTATAATAATTTATTAGATTTCCATTCTAACTATTATAGTAATTATTATAGAAGAATGAAATAATAAAACTGAAAATAAAAATTATATACCAATAATTGATTATAATCATCGAATAATTATTAATTATAAATTTGAAGTATAAAAATTTAAAATTATATATTAATATTTCCTGGTAATTATTATAACATAGTCATATTTCATAATTGATTATTTATAATAATAATAATGTAATTTGTAGCTAGCCTAGGTTGGCTATTTATTATTTTTATTATATTATGTCACTTGTTAGAACTACTATGAATTATTATTTATTTATTTATTTTCTATACAAAAGAAATGAATTCTTAATAAGTACATTAGTCATTTGAAAATCATTTAATAATAATATAATAATATTATAGTATAATATATTTTTAATAATCAAGTAATTATTTTTCTGATCATTCTAGTATCATCATCATTATTATGATCATTATGTAATAAAATATTAAAATATTAAAATTAATCAAAGATAATATTGAAATTTAAATTTTTATTACATGGATTTAATATTATAATAATAATAATAATAATAATAATAATAATAATAATTTTCATTTGTAATAATTTTTTAAAATATAATAAGTTAGTTTGGATAAACTTGTAATATGGGCACGATACATTTCGTAAATATCTTACATAAGATTTTAATATACTCAAAATATACACTAATTATTGCAACCATAATATTGAGGCCATTTATGTTAATAATAATACTTGAATACACATGTAATATGGTTGTTCATATACATTTATAAATCTTAATACTCCCAATTATATTTTTTACAATTCATAAAACATTCATTAGAATCGTAGGGTTATAACTAAATGGGTCACATTTGTAAGTAATGGGACATAAATTGTTATTCTTGGATGAAAGCCAAATTAAATGTTGTTCACAGGGAAGTATGAACACCAAAATACTCGCAAAATAGTTGTAGTGTAGTTGCAAATATGACCAACACAAGAAATAGTTGCAAAAATGTCCAAATGTAATTACAAATAATTAATAGTCACCATGTAGTCACAAATAAAGTGGTTACATTTTGGCCAATTTCTACTAATGGTGGCACATTCATAAAATGTGGGTCAACGAATAGTTAAATGACACGTGGCATGATCACAAATTTTGGGGTTAACAATTAATTAAATGACACATGGCACATCCACCTTAATAGTTTAAGCCACATGGCGCCTAAGCATAGATTAGGTTTAAACCTAGGCACCTAGGTTAAACCTAAACATAGGCCATTTAATTTAGGTTTAAGTTAGGGCTAGATTTAGGCATATATGTTAGGCCTAGACCTAAACCACATGGCAATTAATAAATGAAATCCTATTTCATTTGGTTTAACCTTTAAGGTTGAACTTTTTTTTATTGCCTCATCCCAAATGGCTATTACATTTTCATGTTCATTATGTTCTCCAACAATCTAATCCACTCCTTTATATAATTTGGATTCATGGAATGGAAACCATACAATATGGGATAAAGATTTTAATTGTGACCTAGGCTAAACACACCTACCACTGAACATTTAACAATATTGGATCATTATAACTCTTTTATCCATGGTTTGTTCCTTTTGAAATTTAAAACAATATTGTAGTCCTCCACCTAGCATATCCAAATTTGTAAAAAACACTACAATCTAATGGAAATGAACAAGATATGCCTTTTCAAAGTGAGGGGGGTTGTGCTTTGGATTTTTTCATAAATGTTCAGTATGATTTTGAAGCTTAAGCTCTTCAACTATTCTATTTTTAATTTTCACTTTAAACAAGTTTTATAGATTTTGAGATAACACATTTGTAGCCTTTCAAATTGTTCAAAATGAATGAGAAATGAACAAGATATAGTTGCTATAAGCAAAGGGCTTTTAGTGACAAAATATCACTCTTTATCTTCCTATGTTTTCTACTTTGTTCCTTTGCTTTTAAGGTTCCAAGAACATTTGTAGCTCTCCGTTTTGTGCTTCCAATGACATAAAAGCCATTCAATTTGGTGTTGAAATGGCAAAAAACTTGAAAATGTTTCATGATAAAATACCATTTGTTGTCTATTGTAGTTGTAACCTCACTGCAACTCAAATAGTTATAATCTAGTTGTACAAACTAGTTTAAGCTTAGTTCGGCAGAGGCTTAAACTAATAATCTACTTAACCTATGTCTAACTACTTACTTTAATTACTTATAGTAATTACTCATCAACTATTTTAAACTATATAGTTTTATTATCATCATTTATTAAATAATATGGTGATTAGTTTTTTTTTAATCAAAAATTAAATGTATTTATCTGGTAAATAATTAATTATCACTATTTTTTTTATAATTCAAATTCATTATAAATTTTTATTAACATTCCATAATAAAAAAATTGACTCAAATATAAATATTCAATAATAAATTTTAGATGATATTTTAATTACATTAATTATTATAATGTTTTGATAATTAATAATTGAATATAATTACAACAACAACATTAATAATAATATTGCAACTAATAATTAGGTTAAGCTAGTTATTTAACCGTTTTTATTCATATTTTTATCTAACTTGTTGGAATTATTAAATGACCTGATATAATAAATAATAAAATATTTTATAGTATAATAGTGTTAAATAAAAATAATTTCTGAAATTATATGATAATTTATTAAGTATATTTACTAATTATTCTAAACATTATTATAATTTAGCCATAATTAATTAATTAATTAATTATAATAAATGAAATAATTATTGGAAATTATGGCGAAAATTCAATTAAAATAAAATTTCTAAAAAATATTAATTATGTATCATTACATGATATGTTGTATACTAAAATTGAATCTACATGGAAATAATAAATTACACATGTATTGAACATATTCCAAAAAAATATTATTTAAATATCCTTACTTGATATGTTGTAAACT
>Ga0116231_10015097_pt1 | contig 10095 bp, 7 predicted proteins | sample S1TSphgellanicum_2_FD_89695 | JGI IMG/M metagenome (GOLD analysis project Ga0116231, IMG submission 89695) | Host-associated microbial communities from peat moss isolated from Minnesota, USA - S1T2_Fd - Sphagnum magellanicum MG | ecosystem: Host-associated > Plants > Peat moss > Unclassified... | reverse complement strand
GACCTGGCACCTCCTCCTCCTCTTCCTCCTCTTCCACAGAATGGTCATGGCATGGGATTAAGGCTGCATGCTCTTCTGACTCAGATTTCAGTTGTGTTATCATGCTCAATGAGGATTTTTGCTTCTCCAAAGTAGCAGCAGATGATCTTGTGCAGGCCACCTGATCAGCTGCTGATTCACCTTTGGCCAGCTTGCTTGCAGAAGAGGTGACTCTGGTGGATCCTGCAAGTGAGTTGCGGTGAGAGGGCCAAGGATGGTTGTGCTCGGCACTGTAGCTGATAATCAGCATGGATGGGTCATTATGGCTGCGCTCCACTTGCTTTCTGGCCAAACAACCTTTGCTACTGCTGCACCTATAGTATCCTCTGCAAAACAAATGCACCACAAATCTGTTAAAAATCCAAACCCATCTATCAAAACCCATCTTTCTTCTCTACTTAAATCCACCTTCTACTCCAATCTCCTCCTCTTCATTGCACCTTTCATCAAATGCCATTTGAGAAGCACTACTACTGAATCTGCACATATAGCACAACATCTGTTGAATATCATTCCAGAAGAAAATAGATTCTTCTACCATACCACAAGAAGCAACTCTAAGCCCCAGAGTCTTTAAAGCAACGACAGGTCACTACAAAAACTTCAAACCTATAATCTTCAACTAAAATCTCATGAAGATTACTCACATTTTAGATTATCATGTATCTTCTTTGGGTGCACGACTTTTTTATTATAATTATATGCTGTGACCCAGGTTTTGAAGAGGCTGAATTAACAACACACACCTTGGGTAAGGGGAGCCTTTGATGGGTTTTTGGCCATACTTTCTCCATGCCCACAAATCAGCTGGGACATCCTCACTGCTTGACCTTGTGCCATTCCCAGCCACCACTGAAACAAGGACTGTCCTCTTCTGCTGAGAAATCTTTCTGCATTTCAAGTCCCTCCAATTCAATTCAAATTTCCTTTGAACATGTATGTAGCTCAAATCCCAGAAGGTTCTCAAGATAGACCTCAGTTGACATCCTCACGACATGACAGGTACCTCAAATCCCAGAAAGTTCTCAAGATAGAGACCCCAAGGAGTCAGTCCCCATGACATGATCACAGATAGGTACTTCAAAACCCAAGAACTAGGACCTTTGAGCTATGAATCAAAGCATTCTCTAGGGAGATTTTTGATACCTGCCTTCCACTCTAAGACCCTTAGACCAGCCTCATGAGGACGTCAGATATCTCGAAAATCCTCCCGGAGGCCAGTCAGGTTCTGAAGATCATAAGCCCTTTGATGATTAGTCCTTAGATGGTTACAATATAGGTACAGGTAGCAGAAAGTACCTTCGCTTTGGGTCTCCAGGCTCTGAAGAAGCTGCCGACGAGAGCAGCTTCGTCGTCGTCACTCTTGTTTTGGACAAAGCTTCTTGAGCTTCTTGAGCTCCTTGTTCTTGTTCTTGTGAGCTGCAGCTACTAGTGTGTCGTGCTGCTGCTGCAGCTGTTGTTGTCGTCGACGATAATTGCGACACATAATTACATTCCTTGGAGTACTCATGTAGCTGCTCTGTGATCGTATTACTTCGACTGCTAGCTGGGTTTGTTGGTCTCAACCCCATTCGTCTCTCATGAGGGATCGACATTGGCGAATCACAAGAGTAATTGCTTGAGTTCCCGGAGATCATATTAGTCTTCAAGTTAGTAGTGGATTGTATTCCCGCAGCTCTTGTTCTTCATGGAGTACTCAAACTCGCCCTACTGCTGATCAGACTCCATGCCTGCTGCACCGTGCAGCAGCGGTGCTGCTGATGACGACGAAAAATATAGTTCATGTACCAGCTTTTGTGATTCACCTGCAGCAGCTAGGCCGTTGCAGATCCTCCTGCTCCTCCTCGCAAGCTTGCAGTCTAGTAGATCCAACACTGAAATTGCAGCAGCAGATCACTGAAGAGTGTAATTCATTTCTGTAAGTAGTTTCTGCAAGCACAAGTTTGATGAGATTCGTCTCCTGTACTGCTGAATCCTTAAGGGTCGCCCAGCGCCTGCTGGTCTCCATTGACGGCTCTCTGATCAGATTTGCCTCTAAAATCTTTGCCTTGATCTGCAAGGAGAGATGGGTGGACCAAAGCTTGACAGGAATTACCTAGCTTTTAATCAAGAGACTCTGAAAAAAAATCAAGAGCTGCTGCTGCTGCTGCTGCTGCTGCAGTGTGATTCAGAATAGAGTCGAGAACTTTGATCAGCTGCTGCGGAAGAAGGAAGAAGAAGAAGAAGTAGTGCATAGAAACAGAAAGTTCAATCCGCTGCAATTCAATTCAGCAGGAGCTGGGACCGATCATCATGTCTAAAACATCACCCAAAAAAAAAAAAAAACAAGTCCATATTTGTGTGTTAGAAGACACAACTACAACTTTTTTAATACTTTATTCAATTCACTGGCACCTAGTTGCCCTCCTCCCATACTTCCAACAGAGTTAAATCACACCTAGGATCATGTTGTACGTCACTTCATGCACCCAAGAAGCGGAGAGAGAGAGAGAGAGAGAGAGATCAGCAGCGATGGAGGTGATGATTCACTTAACTACCACCAGCTCGTTGCCATCCTCCCACACTTCTAGTAGAGTTAAATTAATACACCTAGGATCATGTTCTTCACCTCATGCACCCAAGAAGAGAGAGAGATGAGCAGCGATGGAGCTGATGATGGGAGTCTCTTAAGAAGAAGACGACAAAGGGGCGAGGAGAAAACGGGGAGAGCGAGGATCGAAGAAAAAACAAAGTGCGCAACGTGCAAAGAGACGTGGAAATTGCGCGGTCGACAAGGGAACATGACGTTGACCCTGGAAACACGTCCGTCCATCCGTCCGTCCGTCCGTCCGACGGGCGCTGGGCGGGGACCTACCTACCACGCCTGGCGGCCGGCCCGCCTTCGTCTCCTTCTTCCCCGCTTTCTTTCTTTCTTTCTTTCTTTTTCTTATCTTTTACGTCTTTCTAGCTGCTAGGGCTACCTACAACAACTTTCGCCAAAAGATATGGGATAACTATATGGGATAAAGTAAGTGATACGGAGATAGCTGTGTATTGGGAACCTATTGGGAACTTTGGGAACATACCAAGTCATCATTGAGAATTATTTATTTATTTTTAATAATGTAATTTTGTCGGCATGAATTCCAAATATTCCAAATATCTTTTTTAACTTTGGGCAAAAGATATGGGATAGGCATGATGCTATTGGAAAGCTATTGGGAACTTGGGGAACAAAAATGGAATATCGTAAATAACCATTGGGAATGGCAACCCATTTGCAACCATTTGGAAAAAAGAGCAACCCAAATCAAAACTCATTTAATCAATCTTTTTTCCAAATTTTCTGGCAGGCCAGGTTTTTTTTTTCAAATTTTTGATGGAACTGAAATCATCCATAAGATGATTTAGCCACATAGTTTGTTGAGGAGGAGGGCTTTGAACTTGAAGATTTTTCAGGTGAGGGAAATTGTGGGGGTTTTGTTCCCAATGTGTTCCCAATTGTATTCGAGAAACCCATATAGTTTGTTTAATGTCTGACAAGGCCTATGTGTTCTCTCATGTTCTTCTCAACTTCTTAAGGCATGTTCACTCTTGGTGTTAGGGATTAACCATTTAGTCCCTTAACACTAGGCTAAGCATTTAGGACTTAAACCTATTTATCATGAAAATTTATGTTCAACTAACATTCACTTAACATTAAGCTATCACCAATGTTTTTTTTCTTGTTTTGGAAAAAATGACATTTGGCTATTATTTCAAACCTTCTATGGCTAGGCTAGCCACTAGTTGGAATGAGTTGTAGTCCAACAAGCTTTAAAAAAAAATTGAAAGGATTTTTTGGCTACATATTAAAGGGGCATGGAGTTTCATTAAATGATTTAGTTTTTTTTAAAGGTGACTAATTTTGGCTACAAGTGTGAGATGGTGGTAAAAGTTTTGGCTACAACTATTAGATTGTTGTAAGAGTTTTGGCTACTAATCATTTTCACTAGGCTACCTCTCATTAAACTATGGAGTCTCTAATCACTTGTGAGGGGGTTGAACCCTTTAAACTACCCACTATAACACAAGTGTCCTACCTACAAAAATAAATAAATTAGTTCAATATAAAACCACCTTCAACTCAGAAATTACAGAAGAGCAATAGTGAAGGTTGAATAAGAAGTGGTATCCATTTGGGATCACTAACTTCAATTATCCAAAAAAAACCAAAAAATCAACCAATAAAAAATCTAGTGGATTAATATTATTCAGGACTCCCTAATCAAGAGCTTTAAATCTAAGCTCCCATACCATATCAAGGACGTTGAGCATGCCATTCCTCATATGCAAAAGCATATGGAAAATTATGAAGAGTATGAAACTTTTGGAAAAACATTTTAACCATTAATCCAAGTTCGTATTGAGTTTAGCCAACTTGAAATACTCAAAAAATGCAAAAGCGAATACTCTAGATGCTAAAAAAGTGCATTGGAGTTGTGTCAAAAGATTCACATTAAGCGACTTAACCATGATTGCGCAAACATTTGATTTCATGGTTAACTTGAACATAGATTGTTGAATGTCAATGGATGTTGCTGACAAAACTTCAAGCACCCAAGTATCACTATCAACCAATTTTTTGGGGTGGCAAAAAGTTGCCTTAATCACATTCAAGTGCTTCTTGAAACTTTCTTATGCATCAAACTACAACCAGTATTGTGGGTATACCACACCTAAATTGTCCATGACTCCATGAACAAGGAATCTCCCATGCAATTTTATAACAAAGAAATAAACAACCCCTACAAACCCAAGTTGCCACATTCAATTCAATGCAACAAAACAAACTCTAAAATTCAAATTATTCAATGGACAAAATTGAAATAAACAAAATGATAAGGGGGATACTTTATTTTTGCACTTTGCCTCCACTTGTGTGATGAATGTAACATAAACCTCCCTTGTGACATAAGAAAGTTCACTAGTTTGCATATTCAAATGAGTAGCCCAAATGTGTTGTTGGTTCACATCAAATGCCAAATGTTCTATGCCCGTGTTCAAATCTATCATCCATCGCATGATCATGCTTAACAAAGGTTTATAACCTTCAAAAAGATTAGATTGAACCTTGTGTTCAAGTCATAAATCTCCCCTTGACACACTTTCATTGCTGCCACAAAATCAAAGATGAAAATGTCTCACAACTAGCTAAACTTAATTAGATTATGGACTAATTGCAATAACAGCAAAATGGCAACAAGCCCCAATAAAATTTGCACATCACAAAGAAGGTCAAAGTTTGTCTTTGCCTTGTCATTAGTAGGAGCATCAAAGGCCACCTTCACCAACAAAGTTCAATACTCTGCCATAACACATTGAACATGAGATAACATAGAAATCCAACAGGTTTTTACATTCTTCAAAATATTAGCCCCATTGGTTCCATAAGCTCTACAAGCTTTGTGAATTCTAAATGCCTTTTACGGCTTTTGAAAAAATAGTTGTACAAGGTCTGAAATAAATTTTCAAGTTTACTAACCATTTGCAAATGTGACAGAATTTGAACTACCACATTGGTTTTATGGGCTATATAATGAACCCCTATGGAATGTGGAGCCTAAACATCAAAAATCGACATAATAACACTTGACCTAGTCCCTTGAAAAATAGAAACCCCATCAACTCCAAATGTCATAAGCCTAATACCAATCAAATCTTTTGTGAGACCCCCTTGATGCATCAAAGCTTGCATAAGGACTTGAGTAAGATTATTAGCACTTAATCTAGCCACCACACACTCAAAGGACAAGAGAATTGGTATTCTCAACCAATTCAAACCACATAGGCATGAACTGATAACCAACTTTGGTTATCAATTGAACTTACCTCATCATACGTAAGTGACAAGTACCGGGCTACTCCAATAACAAATTTTGTGGCCTCCAAGATAATGCCATGCATATGTTGAGCCATAGCCCAACCAAAGTTATTTACCTAATGCATTTTGGGATTCTCCTCAAGATTCAAGAAATGTAATAAGTTTTTGTGAGACTCGTATTCAAGCATTGACCTACCATGTTTCAAAATGTGAAATAAATAGCAAATTAAACTAACTTCTTGCACTTCTCACCAACCAACCCATTATAAACTTGCTACAAAATAGATACTCTCCCTTTAGAAGCATATGCAACTTGATTTTCTATGCTTATAATCATTGTTGGTATATCATTCCCCTTTCTTCACCCCTTTCATAAGTTTGTCAGCTTTCCTTCAAATGACATGTTTTTGTAATGAATCCCATTTTGGAGCTAGAAGTTTGTCTTTATGCTCAATCTCTGAACAAATTTTGCATTTCACAATGTGCACAAAACCATTAAGCCCCACCTACAACTCAGCCCAAAACAACTTGCCTACCCAAGAAACCTAAAACTTTTTTCATAAGCCCAAGTTTTACTAATTTTTGGTGGTGACAAATTTTAATCTAGAACTTCCACCACCTATTTTGTTGAATCAACACTAGGAGATTCTACTAGAGACTCATTCGAAGGACTCAAAAAATTCATAGGTACTTCAATGGTAGTGTTAAGTTGCTTACATTTCAAAATAGCAAGTTAATGCATAAATTGAACCCCACCTTTACTACTAAAAGTCATATCAAATGCAAGTAAAGAAGTGCCATCGCTAAGGTTTTATGAACTATAGAAGTATTTGAACTTAAAAGTTCAGGGGTTGAAGCAGAGGCATCAAATCTAACTACACAAAACCACAACTTGCCATGACCCACCAACACCCACCACCAATTCGAATGCACAAAACCAATGGAATAAGACCCAAATGCACCATGCAATTACCACTAACACCCACCACCACTAGTAAAACAAGAAAAACTTCAAGAACCCACAAAGTAAAAAAACTCTAACAAAATGTGAATCCAAAAACTCACAAAACCAATGGAAGGCCAAAAATCAATGAACCCAAAGTCTAGACACTTTGGAGAGTGCACAAACGCACAAACCGAACAAGATGACACTAAAAATCGACAAACCCAAACAACCTAGAGAATGCACAAACCCACAAAATCGAACAACAAAAAGCCAAAAGTTGACAAATCTTGGAACAGCTTCTTAAACCCAAAATCCTAATCACCTTGTATTTGACTAGTAGTAATTGAAATTGTACAACGAGTGTCAAATCCTGAATCCCGGAATCCCATCATCCACGTGCATTATGTACACCAACAACTATAGGTTTTTGCTCAACGATGAAGTTTCTTCAATAGGTAAAACAAATCAATGAGCCATGGAAAACTATAGTCGAAAGTTCTTGAATGCTTAAACCTAAATTGTTTTAGTAAGCTTTTGCAATAACAAAGTTTGCCCTTGGGGTGAAAGAATGGCGATGGACTTCAAGAAAGAAAAAGAAGGATGGCAAAATGTTTCGAGTAGGAAGGGAAAGGTTTGGCGAATGGCACAAATTTGTTGGGTAAAAGGTGGCAACTATTCAACAGCTGACATCAAAAAGTAGGTGACTTAAGGTTTTACTTAGGGGTGTTCTGGCAAATGTTAATGGTAGTCTATCGCTAGAAAGGTGATTAGATTACAAAGTCATGATTTTTTAGGTGACCTTTTAGGGCTTGGTAGCATTTTAAGGCGAAAATACCCAAAAAGTCCAAGCCTATAAATGGTTGGTCTAGATTTTTTGGAGACATTTGGCGATTTTTCACCCCAAAAAAAAGTGTTGGCTATCACCCATTTAACATTGGGTACTTCCTAGAATGCCACCTAGATTTTCATTTAACACTAACTTAACATCAAGTGTGAATGCACCATAAGTAGAACGTTGTCTCATTCCATATTAAACTTATCCATAAAGTCCTCTTCAATCCCATATCATGTTTCATCTTTCCAAGTTTATCTCATGTTTTCTTATTTGTAAAGTCCTTTTATTTGGGGATGAAATCATGAAATTGAGGACCAATAATGGTAATAGGGGTGAAATAAGATTTGAGACTTTATTTTTGGCCCTCCCCCCTTTTTTTAGTGGCACACTTGAAGGATTTCTTTGATTTATTTATTTTTACACCTTTTGGTTTTTTTAAGGCACACTCAAAAGACTTCTTTGAAAAAAAAAAACCTTGACATTTTTTATTTTTTTCTTATTTTTTACAAGGCACCACTTGAGGGATTTCTAAGGGTTTGTTTCAGGGATTTATAGGGGTTTTTTTTACATGATCTATATTAGTGGGTGTTTTCATCTTTGACTTCTTTTTCATTCTTTCATTTTCATTTGTGAAAGTTCTTTTCATTTTCATTTGTCCCTTTCATTTTATTTTTTTTATTTTGGTTGATTTCTTGTTTCTTCTTGTTTTTTTTAAGGTTTTTTTTTGTGGGGTGTTTTCTTTTAAGATTTCTTATTTCTAATTATTTTTTAAGATTGCATTTTCTTTTTGGTCCCCCCTTTTTTTTAGTGTTTTTCATTATTATATAAGATATTTCAATTTGTTTTGGCATTTTTAAAAGATTTATTTTATAGTTTTTTTATATAATTTTTTTGGGGCTTATTTTAGGGTTTCTTTTAGGACTTGTTTTAGAATTTCTTTTGGAGGTTTTTTGGGGGGTTTCTTTTTAAGGTTTTCTTAAAGGTTTGTTTCAAGTTTTTAAAGGGTTTTTTCTTCTGTTTCATGCTTTCTTTTGGTGGCGATGTTTATTTGGACATGGGTTATTCTAATAGATGTTTTAAAAAACATGCAAACAACATCAAATTGTTTATGCAACTACAGTTACAAGTGCTAACACATTGAAGTTATTCAACACAAATGAATTCAATTTAAGTGTTGGGCAATTACTCAATCAAGATGTGATTATTCAAGACATGTTTGCCATAATGCAAACACTCTAGGTTTTTCCAAGATTTTAACAAACTTTAATTTGTCAAAATTTGATAAGTTAATAACACCAATGGTCCCCACCAATTAGGCCCATTTAAAATCCATTGGCAAGGCTCACATTATGACAAGGTGATTAACTAAATTAACCCCAAAACAATGATTACTGTGGAATTGAAGTAAAAATGCATTTTGTGATGATGTAATGAAAATTTTGCATCTTACATTTATGAAGCCATAAATCACTACTACAAAATGTGGGTGTAATTCACTAGTCCTTATTCCTTATGACCAATGAATTCACTACATCCCCCACTAAGTCATGTTCAATATGACAAATGAATTCACTCAAAATCTAATGAAATCATTTGTTATATATGGACGCCTTTTGTTGTAGTGAATGATGATATTCAATGGGTTAGTTAAAATGTCTATTTTGCATCTATTAAAACTCTTATAACTTTAGTTGTTTTGAAATTGTTAAATTTCATTTGTCTATTTTTCTTTATGTTAACTTCCATCTTTGCCTTGATCAAAGCTTTCTAATCATAATATTCAACCATTTCTTATATGCCATGGTGACAAAACTTTCAAACTACAATTACAACATTTATGTTTTTGTCTATGCATTGACACTTGATGTTGGTGCAAATCTAGGGCTTCAAATAGATGATAAAATAGATGTTAAATCATCTACAATAGGGTGAAAACACATTACAATGACCCCTCTTTGGGGCACTTTTGGGTCTAGTATTATAGTACATATAATATAATTGTTCCAAAAATATGGTTTAGTATCAATTTTGATTTTTCAGCCCTGCAATTATTATTTATACAAAAATAATGTTATGTAATATTAATTTTTAAATAATATTAAATTTCAGTACCTATATTGAAGGATTCATGCCTATATTTATAATATACATTGGTATAATAAGGCCATTATCTCATTTTGACTACACAATTTAAAGTTTCATTAATCATTAAAATAATCAATTTAATGAAATTTTTAAAATGGACCATCTAGTTATGCTTGTCATCTTCCATGTGAATGTGATTACTTGTCAGAATTTCACTTTTAGCACAAATTTATTGCATCTTTGCCGAAAAAACTCATTTTTTGAGATGAAAATTTTCAAATTAATCACATGGTATCCAAACATGGTTCAAACTATGTGAAATGACATGGTTCAATATACCTTCAACTT
>Ga0116231_10015096_pt1 | contig 10097 bp, 9 predicted proteins | sample S1TSphgellanicum_2_FD_89695 | JGI IMG/M metagenome (GOLD analysis project Ga0116231, IMG submission 89695) | Host-associated microbial communities from peat moss isolated from Minnesota, USA - S1T2_Fd - Sphagnum magellanicum MG | ecosystem: Host-associated > Plants > Peat moss > Unclassified... | reverse complement strand
TCACCTGCTTCTAAGTTGGCTGGTGCACAGGAAGAGGTGTTCAGCAGACCAGCCATCTCAGAAGAGTTGAGAGTAGGGGGATGACTCCCATCATGTTCAATATATCACCTGCTTTGGACATTGCACCAACAGGTCTACCATGAACCAGCTGCTGTATTGGCACTCCACAAACTGCCCACAGTTGAGGAGAAGAGGATGAAGCTTGACGAGCTAGCGAGCAAGCCCTAATTCCTTCAAGTATGGCATGCAGAGGCTTTTCATGAAGAAGAAAATGAAATCGAACAGAATTTAACATAATGAAGAAGTTTATAGAGTTTTTGCAGATAGATTAGTCTCATTTTTTCTTTTCCACAAAACATTGTTTCAGTGAAATTATTAGTATTATTATCCTTCACTTTTTCATTTGTTAGTGCTTTTTTTTAAAAAAAAGTTATAGGCTTTTTTTTCTGGCCTATTGTCTAAGGCAATGAAACATGGGAAAGAAAAAAAAAATTGGGAGCAATTCCAACAAGGAGAGAACAATGGTCAATCAATTCTGAAGTGCCTTCATTTCTTATAATTTGCAAGGCACTTCGCTCAACACTGATTAAACATGTTCTATTTCCCTAGAAATTTTCATTTCTACTTTTCATAACATTACAACAGCAGTGATGTTGTCATTGCAATTGTATTTTGTTTTTCTCTACATGTCTATATCGTGTGTGTGTGTTATAAGGTTTGGAAATTTTGATCTCAATAAATTGATTAAATGCCATCATAGCTAATTTTTAACTCAACATGTTCTTTTTAGTGATATTGTTCCAAAAAATAATCAAAACTAATGATGATGAAACCTTTGCAAACTTATGCCAAACAAGAATTCATTTTTTATGGAGTTCTTTCTTTGTTTATGGAGAGAAAATTGTTTTAAGATTTGTGATAGTTTTAGTTTTCATTGTCATAATCAGAACTAATGAAGACGAGCAATTAGAGAACTGACTTATTTTGTTTGTTTGCAGATGATTGCCAAGGTGACCTTTGTGAACAAACATAACAAAGATCAAACTTTCAAGGTAAATATGTTTGGGTCAAACAAGAACCCTATGAAAGTTAACAATGTCTTGGCAATATTCAAGGAACTATCACCATCATGTTTGATGGCAACATGATGGAAGCAGATGACCTTGGATTAAGCATGGACTGCTTTGATTCAGGATCAAGGCATGTTATCACTCTCATTCCAACTTTGGATCCAAGTAACTTTCTTTCAAAGATTTTTATCAATTTATCATTCCTATTTTTGGTTCAAAGTTTGTCTTTGAATATAAAGTTTGCATAAACCCTGAAGTGACATACTTTGAACATGGTTGTTGATTATAAATGACACCTTGAGGTTAGTTTCTATTGATTTAGTTTTGATAGAGAGCTTGTTTAGCTCCAAAACTTAGTTTTTTTTCTGTAATTTCTTATCAAAGTTAAGTATAAATATTGATCAACAATTGCATTTGTAGAGTTGTAGAATATCAGTCTAAAAAGAAGGATGTTGAAAAGTGCATCAAAGTTTATCACTTCATTGCAAAGAAAAAGAAACAAGAGAACTGCACTATTGGTGCACAATTCACAATGTATGATAGGATTTTCAAGAAAAAACCAAACACAATGTCTATGGAATGGGTTAGAAATTTCCTTAAGATTTTTCACCCCCTCAAATGGAAGGTGCACAACCGAAATTTGTGCATGGTGAATTCATGGTTTAATGATACAAAAGATGAAGAAGTTAATGTTTTTTTGAATGCCAATTTATGAGAGTAGAAAGAGGTGGTCCACGTTGTTGTTAAACAATTTATATTAGACCGTGAGCCAACATTGGCAGCCTTTTTATTCATGGAAAATGGCACCACCACATGTATGCATTGGAAGGTGGAAGACATCTTTGAATGGTACAAAGAACATAAACATTACATCTCAAACAAAACAAAAAAGGTGAGACTAACCAACAAGTTGGTTTCTTTTGTTTTCTTTCCTTCCAAGTTTTAGAATTTTCATTGCTAGGTGGATTATCTAAAATAAAAATCTAAGCCATTTTTTCATGAAAAGTTTCTCTTGGTTTGGACATTGTGGACTTATTTTCATGCACTCTATGATATCATGCAGATTGCAAATAATGGCACACATGAACCTCCAGGGTAGAGTTTTGTAAGTCGTGTAAGGAAAGGAGCCATAATGTCTACCACAAGTGCATCTAACAGTAGACCCTTGTAATTAAGTGCAGGGATTCCAAAGCACAGGGCTAATATGGTAAGTTGGAAGAGTAATGTTTTTTTTATTTTTCTATTAATGGGATTTGCAAAAGCCCTTTGTTTGAAATAGATCAAATAGGTATATAGATTATAGGCTAAAAAAGGTTAAACTAATTAGAGATTCTAGGTCAACTTTTTTCACAAATTTTTTGTATCATGTAGACTATAAGCAATGTGTGTGACATACACAAACCTTTTCATGATCAACATCACCATCAACATTCCAACTAAGAGGAAGAGGTACCACACTTCCCACAACAAACAAAAGGAGCTAGGTGACTTTTTGCAATTCGGTAAGCACCTAGACCAAGGAAAATTTTTGCAAGCCATGCAAGCAAAGGAGCTATATTTATATAACCAAATACCTAATTAATTAAATATTCACTTTCCCACCCCCAAGGCCCCCAATCCTATCTATCAATTTATTAAGGTTCACCTTAATTCATGGATGATGAACATAGGTTCCCATATGTAGTTGTTACAAACAATTTGTAGTGGAAACGATGTCATAATTGTAGCCATTTTGGTTTAATTAATGCATATTTTACTAAATTTTGTTTACTTAATTTATTTATGGAATGGACATTATAATACATATTTTCATGTAATTATTATAAATATATACTATTGGATTATGGTTTAGGTTTAAGGTTGGGACACATAAATTAATTAATAAATTTTTCACAAATTTATTGTAATTAACCTAAACTAGGCTAAATTTGGGGGTGAAATTTTAGGGTTTAAACATATGTGAAGTAATATAATTTCATTCTATATCTTTTTCAAAAAGAGTGGAAAAAAATTAATTTAGAAAAATCACACAAAGGTAAAAGACATATATTTTCTTTTGGTTTTTTACAAAATTTATTTGATTTTTATTAAGTTAAGGTTTTTTTCAATGAGTAAATCTTTGTAGTTTAAAAGTTTTAAAATTTGATTTCTAAATTTATTTTTATGTTTTTTTTAATTTTTTGTTTTGCATTATTTAATTTGTATACTTTGTATATTTTTTTGGTTTAAGGCATGTATCATTAAGAATTTTTTTTGTCAAGGTTCGTATAATTAGGGTTGTAATAGGGCTTATGGAAAAATATCATTTAGATTTTTAGGTTTATGTTTTATGATTTAATGTTTAAGAATTTGGTTCATATATATCAAGGATTAAGGTTTAGACTTTAGACTTTGCTCATTGTATTAGTTTTTTATTTCATCACTTGTTTAAATCCATAACATAATTATGAATTTCCTTTGTTTCCATATGTTCCATACTTGTTAAAGTTCAATATTTCCTAATTCACTTTTGTTTAAATGTAACACCCATATCATATTGTGATGATTCATTAACCACGAAACATAAAAATATTTTTTAAATATTTGATTCCTTGCCAATACATCATGAAATTCATGTTTTCAAAATTATTTATTCACTTTACAATATGATTTAACATATATAAAAATGGACATAATGCAAAATTGGTCACATTGATGATATAGGGGATTAGGGTTCAATGTAAAATTTACTATTTAATGTTAGAATTATAGTTTAGGTTTAGAGTTTAAGGCATATAAATTAATTAACATATTTTTTACAAGTTTATAATAATTAAAATAAATATAAGGTGCATTTTGGGTGGAATTTTTAGGGCTTAAACATATGTAAAACAATGCAATGTCATTTTATATTTTTTTAAAGAAAGTGAAAGAACTTAATTTGGAAATATTACCAAATGGTAATAGATATATCTTTTGTGTGTGTTTCCTTAAGTGTAATACTCGTATTCAAGTTCGTTTTAATATAATTCTTAGGTGATTTAAATAACCTAAGGTGTAAACTCAACCTTAAATGTAATACCCACATGTAAGGTCATTTCAAAATAACCAATATGTAGTTTGAATGGCCTTTTAATGAAAACCAAAACTTATATGCAATACAAGCATGTGAGTTCATTTTGAAATAATCCATAGGTGCTTTAGATAACTTTAGGTGAATAATCAACCTTAAATGCAATACCCACATGTAAGGTCACTTCAAAATACGTGGTTTAGGTACCCAAAATATGTTTATTCATATACTTAAATTAATTTTATGACATTAATTATCAAAAATAATGATTTCAATAATTTATCAACATAAAAAATGTAATTAAAATAATAAATTAAATATCAAATTTTTAATTTGATTTTTAAATCTAAATTTTAATTATCTAAATAATTAAGGTTCAACCAAATAATCAGTTAATTAATATTAAAAATAAATGATTGTTTAAATATGATAATTAATCATTTACATTATTTGAAATAATTTTCTAGAAATTCCTTAAATATGACATTATTTATTAATACTTAAACTAGATTATTATGTCATATGAATCCCATAAATATTACAATGGAAACCTGTATGCAAATATTACAAAAGATGTTCAATAATAACAACTATTTATGGACCTACATGCGGGTATTACAATGGATATAAAAAACCAACAATTATCTATGGACTTATATGTGGGTATTGCAATGATTATAAAAAAAATCTAACAATTATTACAAAACTTATATGCGGGTATTATAATGGTTGTAAAAAAAACTAACAACTATTACAAAACCTATATGCAAGTATCGCATATTTTAAATGGCCTTATGGAAATTATAATAGAAAGGATGTAGGTATTACACAATGTTCATTTTGATATTTATAAACCTTAGATAAAACATTTTGATATTTATAAACCTTAGATAAATTAATGTTACCTATTCATATGGGTTTATTTAAGTTTTGATTCTTACATCTAAAGTATGAAGAAGATTATGAAAAAAAAGACAGATATGATTAACCATGTACTCATCAAACAAGTGTGACTAGAAAAAAATATTGTATTGATAAAAGATGTATAAATATGGGTGGATCAAAAAAATATTAAAAAACCCAATGAAATTAAAAAAAATTTATCAAAAGACCAAAGTTCAAAAATTGGGTATTCCAAAAAATGAAAAGGCTAAAAAACCCTAGCTAATTATATAAAATGGAAACCTTAAACCATATCATTATCTACAATTTTGTGTTTAGTTTGGTAAATAGTTGTTGCATTTACAGCTCTTGTTGCATGACAAACAATGTATAGATGGTGGCGATGCATTATAACCTGTACTACATTTATAACAAATTTTTCCTTTATTATCTCCTAAAGCCTATAAACACTCAGAAACCACCAAATTAAACCATAACACACCTTGAATGAAACAAAATTATAAAAAATAATAAACATTAATTATTAGTATTTCTTGCCTTCCATGAATTATTTTAGATTCATGGAAATCTAATACATTTGTCAATTGTTTTGTTTGATTTATTTTACTAAACTTTTGATCCCAATTTTTAACATCCCGTGCCATTTTCAATCGTCATGCATATACAAAATGAGTGGATCGAATCACTTCTTGTAAATTTTCATCCTTCTCCATCCGTGATATTACATCTCAAGGCACATTTCCTATGCCCCAAGCAATAAAACTTAACACCTACAATAGTTCCTCTAAAACTAATTTGACCAAAGCTGGTTTTGGGAATGGTGGACATTATTCTGCAATAGTTACCAGTTTATCCCACTCACATTATGTTTTGGCATGAACGCAACTAGCAACCTTTTGATTATTCTGCCTTTGCATGGCCATGGCATTTCCCAAATTACGAACATTCATTTTAACATGGTCTTGATGTCGAAAACCTTTTTCACAATGTCGCAACCCCACTTTGAGGGAGTGTGAAGATGAAACTCACACTTTCAAAATTAGGACTTAGGAGTCCTTTGGGACTCTCGAAACTTCAGAATTCGATTGCAGGGGTCAAAACACCTCGCATTGGGGTGTTCCTTATATCATTGGAAAACTATCAAAATGTAAATGTCGAAAATGGGCTTGCATGGGCCATTTGGACATCTATAACCCAAGTTATGGCAAAAAGAAGGGCCGGGAATCAAATTGACAATTTGACTCCTAACCACAAAAAGTCAGGAATCGACCTAACCTTAGTGTGTGTAGGTGAAGTGCGACACACCGTTGGAAAGTTTTCGAGGAGAGCTACAAGTTGGCTTTAGACCTCATCCTAATCCGAAGTTTGAACGAAGAGTTATGCCTTCATAAAATCTCAGGAGTCCAAACTGGGGTAGTTTCGGGATTCCTCCTTGGGAGTCCCGGGATAAAAAACCATTCAGATGTGGGTGCTTACGGAGAGGCATAGAGAATACTATATGGGGGAAGGTGGTGGCTTCCCCCGAGTCCAGGCCGTGGTGAGTCTTGTGAGTCCAAAGTTGACCGTGGCTTGTCCTAACACTAAAGGTACTCTAGAAAGTGTACTAACCAACTTGTTAGTTAATTTGATGCAGTTTCAAGTAAGTAACTAAAGCTTGTCACTCTTCCTAATCCCATCCCAGAGTTTCAACATGCCCCTTCTACCCCTTTTAATGCTGAGAGCTAGGAACATGCCCCGAGTTCCTCACAATTCCGCTGTGTGAGCAACCTAAGCCCACTTTGGGTCTAACTAGGAACTTGGGAGCGCGTCACAGAAATTGAAGGCCTCCTAGGTTTGGCCTTTTTTGCCATCGAACCATGCATCTCCTTCAAATGCTTGGTTAATAACCATTTGGCATAATATGCAACAATGTAAGTGTCAATTTTACACTTCCATTTTAACCCAATCTTCGTCCATTATTTGTCCTTCTAAGCCAAATTAAGTGGATAAGGGGGTGCTAGTGGTTGAGAATCCTGGTCGGTTTCAAGTTCCGAACCTAAACCAAAAAATATTAAAAAGTAAATCATTATTTTATAATAAAAAAATCTTAACTTTAAAACCTTACACACAAAGAATTGAAAAAACTAAAATGTAGGTATTGCAAAACATAAAATCACATAATCAAATATAACTTTTACAAACTTTAACTATTTTCAGATATTGCAATAAAAAAATTTTGACAAAAAAATCCTACACTTTCCATCAAATGATGAAAGGTGCGGATATAATTAAACTTTTAAAACTTGTACAATTTCTTTTATTTTCATTTAATCTAATGTACATAAATTCTAAAATAATTTAATCCACCATTTTTTGATTGAAATTTTCAATCTATATTAAAAATGATCTCACCATTTAAATTGCAAAATGTCATCATTACTAACTCTAAACCACATGGATTACTTGATTCATCAATTTTCAATTTTGATGGAATAACATTTTGTTCCTTAGGTCTCAATTCTAATGGAACAACATTTTGCTCACCAATTATTTATTTTGATGAAGCAACATTTTGTTTATGAACTTCTAAATCAACACCAATTTTTTTCAATTTCCTTCCTCTAGCCATTACAACCTTCAACATTAAAAAAAACCACCATTTCATTGTTAATTGTCAATTCTAATGAACTAGACCAAAAGGACCAAAAAAAAAGAAAAAAAAAAGAAGGAAACTATTTATAACCATCACCTTTTTTACAACACCACCACCATAGAAGAAGATGATGACATTGCTACCGTCACCTTCTTCATAGTAAAACCACTAATAAAGACAATAATAATTATTATCACCATTTTTTGCAACAAAGCCATTGAAGAAAGTGATGGAAGTTGTCTTCTTTTTCTTCTCTGTAACACCACCACAAAAGAAAGCAACTGTAGCTTAATGTTGTCGTCTTCTTCGTTGCAACAAAACCATAAAAGACTCATTGCCATCATCTTTTTTTCCTCAAACACAAAGAAAAAGGTGATGGCAGTAGCTATAGTCGTTTTTTTTGCTACAACAGAACCATAGAAGAAAACAATGGCTCATTGTTGTCATCTTTTTCTTCTCAAACACAAAGAAGAAGGCAAGGACAACTTGTTAGTATCACCTTCTTCGTTGCAACAAAACCAAAAAAAAGAAGGTGACAACAAGTGACCTAATTGCCTACCGTTACTTTCTTCATTGCAACAAAACCAAAGAAGAAGGTAACAATTGTTGTCACTTTCTTTGCTGTAACAAAACCAAAACGAAGAAGGCGACGACAACAATTGCCATCACCTTCTTCATTCATTACAATAGAAAAAAACGAAAAAGGCAATGATAACTTGCTATCGTCACTTTCTAGGCTACAATAAAACCAAAAAGAAGAAGGTGATGGCAGCAAGCTGTCGTCACCTTCTTTGTTGCAACAAAACCAAAAAGAAGAAGACGACGACAACAACTGCCATTGTTGCCATCGCCTTCTTCCTTGCAACAAAACCAAAGAAAAAAGCGACAACAGTTGTTGCCGTCACCTTCTTCATTACAAAAATAAAATAAAATAAAAAAGGTGATGGCAGCTACTGCTTCTAGGCTGCAATAGAACCAAAAGAAAAGGGAGGGAGCTTAAGGGAGGGAGCTTACCTTCAAGCGCTCCCTAGCTCTGATGATGGTGGCTCCTAGTTTAAGCGCTCTCGAGTTCTGATGACGGTGGCTCCTACTTAAAGCACTCCCGAGCTCTAATGATGATGGCTCCCACTTCAAGCACTCCTGAGCTCTAACAATGGTGGCTCCCACTTCAAGCACTCTCGAACTTTGATGATTGTGGCTCCCGCTTCAATTGCTCCCAAGCTCTAACAATGGAATGAGCACAAAATGAGGTGAGGTAGGTGAGAGGGAGGTAGGTGGGAGGGAGGTGAGTAGGAGGGAAAACCTTTTGGGCAGAGAAGAGGCTGAAATAACCAAAAACTTTGGGCAGGGGAGGATGTGTTTTTGGTTCATCCCCAAAACGGCTTGAACAGCCTCATCCTCACTGGTGCATTGGTGGCTGCTGGTTCACTCCAGCCGAATCCCAGGCCCTGTTCACTGGCTTTCCAGAGCCTGTCCCTGTGGACAATGGTCCTCTGTGGCCTGAGACTTTCCCTGCAAGCAAAGCTAGCTAGCTGAGCGAGCTACTCATAGAGCCAGTGTGGCCTTGTAATTAGACAAGGAGTGGGTACTGCTTGGAGAGACTCAGATTGTGGCATTCTCAACATGCAAAGGTCCAAAACTGCAACCAGGGGATCCACTAGAAGTTTCTTTTCCAGAGCAGTCTGCGGGCACAAGCAAGGGACCTTTTGAGGTGAGGAAGCCATGGGGTCGCAGCAGGGGTACTGCTGAGATTGTGTACTTTTCCTGTGGAGAATGGGGTGAGGTTTGTTGTCTCTCCTACCCCCATAATGACATGCTGTCATGTTGCTGAAACTCAGGAACATTGATCTTAATTGTTGATTTCTGTATGAGGACTGTTTTACTTTGATATATATTCAGAACTACATCTGTTGCCAGCAGCTGAATGGGCAGCTCCTCGCAGTTAATATTCACTTCAAAAACACTTGTGTAGAGGTTGGTCAGATACCTGGGGACTGGGCTCGTTCTTTAATACCTAATACCTCTCATTCAGACAGGCAACGTGAGAGTGGATGGCAAGTGTCAGTGTGCTCCAGCAACTCTTTCTCTGTTAGACAGCATTGTTGTACACCTTTGGTAGGCAACCTCTGCTCTTAGCATTTTGCCCACAGGTTGCTTAGAACCTTCAGTGTGAACCTGGTGTTTGTCTGCAATGTGCTTCACTAAAAATGTTTGTAATGATTGCACTGCGAGGAGAAGTACTGGGTTGAGTTTCCTTAGTTTTTCTAATGCTCTTCTTGGTTGTAGAGTGCATTTGAATCAAATGTTGTTCATTAATTTCAATTGTGGGTTGAAAACTCCAATAACAGCTTCAGCAGAGGGGACCACCACCCAGCCTCTCCCTGCCATAATTTGTCTTCTGCTTAGGGAGCCTTTCAAGAAGGTAATTGCCCAGCTGATT
>Ga0116231_10015093_pt1 | contig 10098 bp, 10 predicted proteins | sample S1TSphgellanicum_2_FD_89695 | JGI IMG/M metagenome (GOLD analysis project Ga0116231, IMG submission 89695) | Host-associated microbial communities from peat moss isolated from Minnesota, USA - S1T2_Fd - Sphagnum magellanicum MG | ecosystem: Host-associated > Plants > Peat moss > Unclassified... | reverse complement strand
TAATTATGGGCTTGTATTCCCTATATATCAATAAATCACATCTAATTCTACATCCCCTTTCCCTTCTTTACAACATAAAAGGGATAATGTACTTTAAAAGGTTTACTAGGTGTTTAACTAATTAAGTGTTACATCAACTGAAATAAAGAAGTACTATATGCCTAGAAATATCACAAAAGCTGATTCAACTATTAATAATCACTACTTGGAGGCTTATAAGTATTCAAATCATTAGTACTAAAGAAAATTACGGAACTAAAGCTTAACTAATTGTTGAGCTATAATCCATGGCTCACACTTACCCCCTTAATAATTGGGTAATAAGTTTGTCTTTTATGTAGATCATATGGCATTGGTCTATTTGGTCAACAAACCACATGTTTTAGGGAGAATAACTAGATGGTTGTTATTGTTCCTAGAATATGACTTCACAATAGTGTATAAGCCAAGTAGAACTCATGTAATTGCAGATGCATTGTCAAGACTACCAAATATTAAAGAACCCATAGTCATGTTGGATTAAACCATAGATGTAAGTATGTTTTACACAAAGCCTAAATGGTTAAATGATGTAAAAGAGTTTTTGAGATCAAGTTAGATTTAGGGCACATTATATGTACAACAAAAACAAAGACTAGTTAAGAGAATAAAACCTTTCACACTGAAGAATGGTGAATTATACAGAATGGGCCAAGACAATAGATTGTGAAGATGTTTGACAACTACAAAAAAACAAAATGGTGAGGAAAGAACTGCATGACAAACCATTAGGAGGGCATTTTGCAATTGAAATCATGTAAAGGAAAATATTAATGGCCAACTTTGTACAAATATGAGCATGATTCTTTTAGATCTTATGATGCATGCCAAAGAACAAGAAGATTGGTGATTCAAAGTCTTGCAAAGTTGGTCACAAGTCTTTTAGAGAAACCATTTATGAAATGAGGACTTGATTTTGTGGGGCCAATTAAGTCAATATGCAAATATACAAGAAACAAATACATTCTTGTAGCCACAAATTATGCTACTAAGTGGGTGGAAGCAAGAGCATTGAAAATTAATATTGTAGTAGTAATAACAAAATTTATGTATGAGTGCATATTAACAAAGTTTGGATGCCCTTTGACTATAGTCATAGATCAAGGAATTAATTTCATTAACGATGCCATCGAATATTTGACAAATCATTTTATGTTGAAACATGTGAGTTCTACAACCTATTATTTTCAAGGGAATGGGCAGGCTAAGTCTATTAACAAGGTACTTGGGACATTCCTGACCAGGTTGGTTATTAAGAATAAAAGAAATTGGGATGAACATCTATCAACAATGTTATTTTCATATAAAACTGCATACAAAGTAGCAACAAGGTATACACCATATCAATTAGTGTATGGATTACATCCATTGATGCCCAGAGAGTACATAGCACTAGGTGTTGGTGGAAATAAGAGAGATAATACTTTAGTGATAGTAGAATTTAAGAGTGGGAGAAGTTGTAGGAGGTTAAGATGCATGCTGCAAAAACTACTAGTATTTAGTAATGGAATAGAACATTATGGAGTTAGTAAAAGAATCTAGAAAAACAGTTTAGATTTGGTGATTATGTTATGTGGTTTCCAAAGGGAAATAAGTCACACCCATGGAAGTTTATTAGGAAATGGTTTGGACCATATAGAGTGCAGTATGTGTTGCCAAATAACACTATGTTATTGGTGACAATTGAGAAGTTTGAAACTGATCCTAAGCTGGTCAATGTGAATAAGTTCAAACCATACAAATACATGGAATTTGAAGTATAAAAACAAGAACAACCAATGTTAGTATACTAGGAACAGAGTGCAGGTGGACTTCAAAAGGAGGATTTTAGTATGGAGGTGGAAGATGAAAACTATGTAACACAAAAACCACAAATGCAAGGTAATGAAAAAGAAAAATAGATGGAAGATCATGAGGTCAACATAATATTGATTTAAAAAATTTAGATGATAAACAAATTGTTGAACGATAATTGTAGAAGCGAGGAATTTGAGACATAAAAATTTGAAGTTAGTGTATTAGGGGTATTGGCTAAATCAGCAGATGTATTTGCATAGTCATCAAATGTGTGGGCTTAATTAGCAAATTTGTTGGCATAGTCAACATAAATATTGGTACAGTCAACATATGTATTGACACAATCAACAGATGTATTAACATAGTCAACAAAAGGCGTATAAGGATAACAACATGGAATCAATATAACTAATTTAAGAGGACTATGGATGCAGAACAATAAAAAGATGAAATTTGAGGTGTTCATTTGCAATGATGACATGACGTGCTTCCACGTGGTTGTATAAGGGACATAAAAAATGGTAATGATGGGCCATCATAATTTCAAGGGTGAAGCATGAATTAAAAGATGGCGAGCAAGTCAAAAAATGAATGGGCTAGGCAAGAAGTTCAAGGACAACAATAAACAAAGTAATCATCGAATGTTAATTTCGTTTGTTATTAAAAGTTGTGTGTGTTTCCAAAGTTTTGGTGTTCACATAAGCATGAATGTGGAGAGTGCAATTGAGAAATTACAGAAAGTAGCAAGGGATAAAGAATCATAAAAGAGTGAGCACAAATGGAGAAAGGAAGAGGAAGTGGAAGTATTGAAAAAGGAAGAAGTAAATGAATAGTTGAAAAGAGTAAAGTGTGCTGGAATGTTAAACATTCAACCGTCGGTAATGAGGTCACCACCCATTCACCATCATTTTTAGAATGTGAAGAAGGTAAAGCATACAATGAGAAGATGCAATTTGCACATACGATAATTCAAGATATATATAGATCCAAAACATATGTAGTTGAGTTTTATGCATATGCAAAAGAGGTTGTTGGAATTCAAGTGAATAACCAAGACTAGGAGCTACATGAATGGATTTTGTGAACATTGAAAAATTGGAAGAAGACAAAGGTGTGGAGTAATGATCTATGGAGGCATAAGTAATCCAAAAGAACACAAAAGAAAAGGATGTATCTGAGAAATGCAAACATCAACAAAAGTGCAACCAAATGTGATGTAGATCAATATGAGTGCACTAGGTGTTATAGAGGCAAGAAGATCCGCAACCATTATGGACATAGCAACACTTCTAAACAAAGGTATTCACATTCCAGATCTTGACCAATTTATGTGGATATAGACGAAACAAAACTATGATAAGCATGTTGAGAGGATGGAAAATTGGAAAGACATCAGTGAAGACAAAGAGTGGGCTTCTAAGGTAGGGCTTGTCCCTCTATTTTTTATGAAGTGGGAAACACCAATGCTAGAAATCATGTTAGAATTTTTGAACACATTTGTTATCAAGGGCATAAATATCTATTTTGTTTATGAAGACAAAATGTATGTGATTAGCAAATAGTTGATTATAGATGTCTTTGGAGTTTGTGTAGAAGGGTATGTAAAAGGGCAAGTCAATAAGACAATAGCATTGCAAGAATTACAGAGTTGTAGAATTGCATGCACAAATTATGTAGGAGATTAGTGGAATGCAAAGAGTTTGGGTTTGCCATGCTCTATTAAATACCTTACAATCATATCTATGATTTATCAAAAAGAGAAAGTGACATATTTTAGTAATAAGAATGCTATCACATTGATGAAAATAGAAAAGGGGAAGAAGGTGGATTGGGTGCAAATTATATACAATAGTTTGTGCAATGAACTAGATCGATGGTATAAGTATGTCAAGGAGAATAAAGGGGACAAGAAGGATACTTGTCAATTAGCCTTAATACTGGCAAAGATTTTAAAGTATCTATTTGTTCATTAAAAAGAAAATCCACAAAAACCACAGGCCAAGGTCAAGAAAACTATAGAAGAGATGTACGTAGCATTGGAGAATAGAAGGAAAATTGAAACAAAATCTCCACAAAGTGCTTCCCACGAGGAAGAACAAAGTTGGGGAAGGTGGAGCCTTAGGATCAGGAGTTAAAAAAGAATAGGAGAGCACAAAAACATGAGCTTAGAAGATGATGAGGGGGAAAATGGCACCATCTGCAGTGCCAACATTGGTACAAGCATGTAGGCAAAGTGCAGAGGTACCACAGATGTCATATCCACAATAAAGACATATGAAGGAACAAAGGTAAAAGGTTAAAAGGGAGCATGATACAAGGCTTCCAGAGGTTGAAGAGGTTCTACAAATGGATGGGGACATATATGAAGATTGGATGGACACCACTGGAAGTCCACAACATTTTCAGCATTTACAACAACATTTACAACAACAACAACAACAATAACAACAATAAACACAAAAGGTCTATAGGTTATTGGATTATAGATAGAGAGAATGGAAACACAAACTCCTTTAACAATGTTTAGACCACCATAACTATAAGTACTAATTAGTAGACTTGGATCTATAGAGGGACAACCATTTGAGTTTGGGTTGGGGAATATATTAGTATAGGAGTTGGGATGTTCTATAGAAGGATCCAAAAATCTTATGACATAGAAAAGTACACCAAAATCTATGGAGGAGGTAGTTGTAGAAGTAATGCAATTTAATAAGGTAGTTGAATTGTTTCAAACCATGGTAATTATGAGTATAAATATGGGGAATCTCAAATTGGAGGTGAATAGTCTGAAAAACAAATTGGCCACATAAGAGAAAAAAAAGGCAATATTACAAGTGGAACTGAACAAGGAGAGGGACTTTTAGAAGGAATATAAGCACAACGTAAAAATCTAGAGGAAGAATATGATAAAAAGTGAATAGAAGATCAAAACATTCATACAAAAATATAAGGATGAGAATGAAGAGCTCAAGGTAAGACATGGCTGATGAAATCACATGCTGAAAAATTAAAGGAGTTAAGGAAGACGACTAAAGCCTAGGAAGTTATAAAAAGGAAATGTGCAAAGACATTATTCCATTACAAAGAATAATAAGAGGCTTTGAGTAGTAAGGTGGAAGCACTAACTAAGGAAAAGAAGGAGAAGGAAAATGTATTGACAAATCTAAAATTGGTGAATTTGAATAATGCTTCTTTGTTTAATTATGAAGAACTCAAAAGAAGGACAACAGAGGCAGAAAAAAAGAAGTTGGTGGAAGTAAATAAGGAGTACCAAAGGAATTTGCAACAAATGTAGGCATAGTTGGAGACTGTAAATGAGCAAAGGAAGAGTTTAGACCAGCTGCTATGAAGAAAAGGTTAGAGGATTATGAACATATGTTGTAGTATTACACTTTAATGAGGAAAAATTAAAAAATGAAGGATTTTGATGTAGAGTTTGAGGAATGGTGGGAAGTTACAGAGGAATAATTTGTAAAGGAGTTGGAAAAGAATTTGGCCCAACATAAAGTTGATGAAAGGAGCCTCATGTACAAGTTGGATATATATCAAAAAAAATTTCTAGATTCATTTGTGGAAGTCTATCAAGTATAGAGACATCAAACCAAGATGAAGAGACTAAAACAAGGCCTAGTGGGACAGCTCAGGAAAAGGAAGTGTAGACTGAGGAACCATAGGAACTTAGAGGAGGGGGCCAAGAAGAGAAAGAACCATAGACAATTCAAGAATAATAATAAGAGGAAATTATTTTAGCAATAGAGGTAGAACAATAGAAAATACAACCCCTTGAGTAAAACCACATATTGAGTTAGTGGAGGAGGAGGTCACAATCACATATTCAAAGGCAGGTACAGAACCACTAGTTGTTGTATAAGTTGACACTACAAAGATTATAATTGAGCAGCTAGAAGCCTAGAAGGTTGCATAGTGCTTTCATTTCATTTTCTATCATTTCATAAGGATTTCGAAAGTAGAATCCACAGTGCAGAGGGGGATAATGTTAAGGGGGTAGGCTAATTACATTGTTTTGGATGAACAAGCCATTAAGGACAAGGATTGATCATTGGAAATTGGAGGTTTAAATTTTGAATTCTTGTTTAATTTTGAATCATGTTGATGGTGCCTTGGGGATTGCCCAAAGATGGGAGTTCTGGGAAAAGGATTTTGATTCTTAGACACACAATTTTAGAGTGTTGAAATAGATGTAAGTATTTTGTAGTAGAAACTATAGATTTTTTTTTTGATATACCATATATTTAATTTTGTTATTTGATCTCATTTCAATAGAACATAGAATTTTTTGTTGTATTTTGATTGAATTTTTCAATAATAAAAAAAAGTAAGGCTTCTGCAGTGATTTTCATATTCATATTGTTGTGTGAATTCTCCGTAATATAAAAAACATAAGGAAATTAATTATAATTTCATTTCTAGATTTTTTACATTATATCTTGAAGTATATATTTTGGTTATATGAAATAACCATGAAGAAGGTGTTTTAATGAACTATAGAAGCATGTGTGTTTAGAATCAAGGCAAGAATTGTGAATGTGTGCATATTATAGTGTGAATATGTTGTTACTATAAATGTGGAATAGTTCTATAAAAAAAAATTCCACATCTATTAGCTCCACCTAACGAAATTGGGTATCACCAAACTACTAGCCAAGTTAGCCAAGGAAAATGACAAGGAAAGAAAAAAGGAAAGGGAGGTGGCCATCTACCGAAAAATTGCTTCATCGAAAGCATTTGTCAACTAGGAAGGATGGAAGGTTTCCCTTCTAAAGGGAATGCATTCAGCCAGATTGTTAACATTAACTCAGGTAATATGGTTGAAGGGCAACTAGGTGCATTCATAATCCAACAAGCCAAAAAGGGCGTTGGACCTCATAGAAAAATAATCAAAATTGGATAAATATTTATGTTTTGCCACTTAAACCCACAACAATCATGGCAAGTTATTATTTTTTCATTCATATGAATGTCAAATAATTCAAACCAGAAATTCATTTGATGAAATTTTAAGTTTAAGTTTTGATTTAAAACTTCCAAAAAATGCACAACAACGAGTCAGACATGAGTCAATTTTGCAAGATTATCAAAACGACTCATATAATAAAATACATTTGATGGGAAAAACATTAAGAGGATAAAAATTTATTAACCACATTAAAAAAACATTCATACCTTAAAATATGTGGAATTCTAAAATTTTAAAAATTCGAAGAACTTTCCAAAATTGATCCAAAATGTTAGAATTTCAAAAGTACTTTGCCACACATAAATGGGGTAAAATGTACATGATGTGTTAAGAAAAGTTATATTTTATTATACAAGAAAACATAAAAATGTAAAAAAATAAAAATTGGTTATGATTTAAAACTATAATCATTTTAAAAAACAAAATGTTAAATTTATAAGGAATGAGGACACTTTCAAAAATTCAAATTTATCCACAAATGATGAAAAAATAAATATGTCATGTACTTGGACAATTATAAGCATTTATTATAACAAGTTGCAAAAAAAGTTATTCCAAAATTCATTCATATGAAAAAACAATTGGGAAAAAAAACATATAATTTTTTAAAAAAATAATCGTGTTGGTTCATTGTACCTAATTTGCACCTAGTCAACTTACCTACGTAGCCAAAAAATTGATGAGTTTCATAGTTTTGGTCAAACATGGAATTCAAGTAAATTGGGCTACTGTGGTATTCAACAATCTTTATAACAAGTTGTAGGATTTGTTTACACCAACAAAACCCGCAGTGAGTAAAGACAACATTGAATTCAATGATCCCCAAGTTGTTGACATCTTGCTCCAAAATTGGTTTCATGTAGACCCAATGTTTATAGTACCAGATTTTGAGGAAGAAGATGAAGGTGCTCCCAAGACAACACTAAAAACTCAAGCTACATGAAGCAATAAAGTTCCGAAAGCACTTTTTTGGCACACACCCATTGATCTAAATGAGGAGGTGGAAGATATGGAAGAAGTTGGTAGGACGAGTATCCAACTGAAAAATTCATGGCAACTAAAATTTTGCCAACCTTCCTACCAGCTTTACAATCTTGGAACTTGGGGTGGCTTCATCCTAAAAATTCAATATTGTTGCTAAGAAAGTGCATTCCATTCCATCAATCGTCAAAAGTGTTAAATCCAAAGAAGAAAGGTAAAACATGGAGCCCAGGTCTAGTTCAACATGCACAAGTTTTTGGTGCAAGGCCTCCATTGAAATTGAATCCCATGCGTGAAGGTACCGAAACACTTGCAACCCTTTTTAGTTAGTTATATTATCACTTAGAGGGAGAGGAAATTCCAATATGGGATATACTAGAATTGGATATTCCATTAGAATTTTTTTTCAGTGGAATTCTACCACACACCTCAAAAGAGGTAGCCAAAAACCATTGCCCCCTAACACTTCCTTTTCGGTACAAGGCAGTTTTTCCTCCCCCCTACCATAACTAAAATGGTAGTGGCTCCTTTAGTTTTATCTTCATTAAAATTTTTGGAGCACCGTTTATTATGTTCCAAAAATGTTGCTTAAATTGTGGGCAACATTTCGAAGGCTTTTTGATTGGTTACAATTGAAAAGGAAACTATAGAGGAGGTGTTGTAAAAGAGTTTACAAAACGTAGTCGATTTGAAATAGTAGCTATAGCATTACAGACTACCAACTAACAAGATCTTCTAACCATCCAACATCTACAGGTTGAGTTGCAGAATTTGGAAAACACAAAAAAGAAAGTTCAGGAGCTAGAAACTGAAAATTCCACCTACTAAAATGAATTACCAAAACTCCACAAACAACTTACAGAAATCGATAAGATTGGGCTCCATCAATTCCAAATGGGCTATGCCAAAATAGACTCTTGAATAAGAGCAAGCTAATAAGAAGGTCGTTGAACAATCGTTGAACTTGACTGGGAAGCTACTTTAAGCAACAAAGGTGAAGGTGGAACAACTAGAGAGCTAGAATGAAATGCTTACTAAAAAAGTGTGGAAGTAGCAAATGGAGTTGTAACAGTCCGCCAAAAAAATTCGAACACTATATTAGGACTTAGAGGAGATGAACCAAAATTTGGGCATAGTTTTAGAAGAACTTGAGGCCTTAAAAAGGGAGATGAAGACGTTGTAACAGAAGGTCAAACTCACCAATCTTTACCACCGCCAAATGGAAGAGTTTGATAATTTGAAGATGGAATATGCCTTCATGAAAGTAGAACTCCTAATTTATTAGTAGAGGAGTAAGAAAAGCTAAACACAATAGTGGGAATTATTCAAATAACATGTGGGTGAGTTCATCTGAAAAGCATTTAAGTCTTACCAAAAGGATGAAGAATTGTACTAGCTATGCTTGGAGACTTATTGAAAGGTAATGCCTTATTTGGTTATGCCACCTTTCAATTTTGATAAAGCTTAAAATCAATCTAGATCTGCATCTGAATCCAATGCACATAGGAATGAGGAATAAAATGAAAGCGAGTAGATGGAGGTGGACTCAATGGTCGCATCATGATCGCACCTTGCTAAATTGGAGGTTGAATTTAGGTTGAATTACTTTCGTTACTTATTTTAGTTTGGTCTTGTAGTTAAATACCTTGGTGTTGATGGTTTGTTTCTCTTTTCTTCATTGCACAAGTTTGTGTATTTCATGTGACAAGAACCTTGGAGAGTTCTCGATGCTGTGTTTTGTGTTGTGAGCATTATGTTGTAGTTTCCTTTCAATAAATATTTATGTTTGCACTTGAGTAGATCTCCTATTTGTTAACATGGTATCAGAGCTTAGGTTGTTTGATGAGAAAGTTAAAAGAGATCTAGAGCTAGAAAGTCTCTAAAACTAGAGCTTGAGAGTCTCTAGTAATATCATAGGAGTTTATAAAGTGCAAAAGAGAAACGAGGAAAGAAAAAAATGTGAAGAGAAAGAAAAGAAAAGAAAAGAGGTGAAAGGAGATCAACATATCAAAGTAGTGGAAGTTAGATCTTTAAATCTAGATCTAGATCTACTGTGAAAAGATTTTAGAGTGAAACTTAAAGAGGTTATAGAAGACTATAGGACGCTTCTATTCACAAATTTTCAAAAGAAAAGGATATGTTTTGTGAGAGTTATGAGCTTTTGAAAACTTTGTGCTAGATTTGGTTTTTTGGTCATATCTCCTTTGTTTGAGCTTTTTTGGATCTGCAGTTTTGGAATCTTATAGATCATATAAGAATATATGTGTGAGAGAAATTTCATGTCACTTGAATCTGTATTG
>Ga0116231_10015092_pt1 | contig 10098 bp, 10 predicted proteins | sample S1TSphgellanicum_2_FD_89695 | JGI IMG/M metagenome (GOLD analysis project Ga0116231, IMG submission 89695) | Host-associated microbial communities from peat moss isolated from Minnesota, USA - S1T2_Fd - Sphagnum magellanicum MG | ecosystem: Host-associated > Plants > Peat moss > Unclassified... | reverse complement strand
CACTTGCGGCTCGCGCATTCTCGAAAAATACATCCCGCCTTATGACGCGACAGCCGTGGTCCGTCTCGAAGTCGAAGGCGCCGTCATCATCGGCAAACTCAACTGTGATGAATTCGCCATGGGTTCATCGAATGAAAATTCCGCCTTCGGACCCGTTCGCAATCCGCGCGCGCTCGACCGTGTTCCCGGCGGCTCCAGCGGCGGATCGGCCGCGGCCGTGGCGCAAGGCACCGCCGTCATCACTCTCGGCTCCGATACCGGCGGCTCCATTCGCCAGCCCGCCAGCTTCTGCGGTGTCGTGGGCGTCACGCCCACTTATGGCCGCGTCTCGCGCTACGGCCTGGTCGCCTACGCCAGTTCGCTCGATCACATCGGCCCCTTCGCCCGCACTGTCGAAGACGCCGCCACCGTCCTGCGCCTCATGGCGGGCCGCGACGAAATGGATTCCACCTCCGCCTTCGCGCCTATTGACGACTACCACGCCGCCATGAAACAGCCCGTTAAAGGTCTGAAGCTCGGCCTGCCCAAGGAATATTTCGAAGGCCTCAACGCGGAAACCGGCGACCTCATCCATGCCGCCGTAGACACCCTGCGCAAACAAGGCTGCGAAGTCATCGACATCAGCCTGCCCCACACCAAGTACGCGCTCTCCTGCTACTACATCATCGCCACCGCCGAAGCCAGTTCCAACCTCGCCCGCTACGATGGCGTCCGCTACACCGTCCGCACCGACGGCGACACCCTCACCGACATGTACCGCAATACCCGCGGCGCGGCCTTCGGAGCCGAAGTCAAACGCCGCATCATGCTGGGCACCTACGTCCTCAGCCATGGCTACTACGATGCCTTCTACAAAAAGGCCCAGCAAGTCCGCACCCTCATCGCCCGCGATTTCAGCGAAGCTTTTCAAAAAGTGGACGCCATCCTCGCGCCCGTCTCACCCTTCCCCGCCTTCAAAATCGGCGAAAAGATGGACGACCCGCTCGCCATGTACCTTTCCGACGTCTACACCCTCACCGGCGACCTATCCGGCGTCCCCTGCATGAGCGTCCCCTGCGGCCTCTCCGCCGAAGGCCTGCCCGTCGGCCTGCAAATCTTCGCCAAGCATTTCGACGAATCCACCATGTTCCGCGTAGCCTACAATTACGAGCAAAATGGCAACTAAACTCAATCACTGCAGACAGCAAATCGAAGCCCTCGACGCCGACCTCTCCGGCTCCATCTTCAACGACGTAAACTTCGCGGGAACGTCCATCACCAACGCCAACTTGTCCAACCTGCGCATCACCGACGCCAACCTCACCGGCGCCATCTTCGAAGACTGCAACACCACCGGAATGACCATCAACGGCATCGCGCTGTCGGAACTCTTAGCCGCCTACCAAGCCTCCCGCAAAGCCTAGCCGCCAATGGGTGAGAGGCTCGGACACAAGACTGATCTTGCAATGGAGTAGCCTAGCCCAGCGCATATAGGGCGGCTGGCTAGGGTTTTCATTTCTAAGTATTTCCCTGGATCTCCGATATGGGGTATACGGGCGCCGATACACATTTGAAGGCGATTACAGCGGTGGTGTTTACCTCTGCAATGCTAGATTCTTCACCCGCGTGTGGCTTCCAAATCTTTTCAGGACAATAGCAATGAAGTTAACAAAAATTTCCAAGACAGGTTACATTTTCGCGCTTGCGCTCTCAGTAATGTTAGTCGGACCCACTTCGGCCCATGCACAGGCGAAGAAGAGAATCGCCATACTTCCATTTGACGATCACTTGGCGGGAACAGCCAACCTCAGCATAGGCGAGAAGGTGGCGGACGGTCTGATCTCCAAATTGGCCGACAGCGGCGTGTATGAAATTGTGGACAGGCAGTATCTGGATAACGTCATGCGCGAACAGAACCTGAAGCTCGGTGAACGTTTCGACGCCGCAGGCGCCGCAAAGATTGGAAAACTCGCAAACGTCGATGTCTTGATCATCGGTCAGGTGAACGCCTTTCACGCTGATGCGGCGACCGAGACGGCGAATGGAATGTTCAGTAACAAGACATCCGTCAACGGCGAGATTGAGTTGAAAGTGACGGCCCGCATGATTAGTGTCGAGACGGCATCAATTCTGGCTGCTCCAACGGCCAGCAGCGAAATGAAAAAAGTCCTTTCCCAAAAGACAGACATAATGCCCTCTGTTGACGGCCGGAATTCATTTTCCTCCAAGAGCAGCGGAACTGGGAACGTGAATACTGCGCTCCTCAAGCTTCTTGATAAGAGCGTTGATGATGTTTCCGCGGACCTTGGAAAACAGATAGACGGGAGTGTCGCCAAGATCCCCGCCACCAGCGCGCGTGCCGCAACGGCAGTTGGTAAGCCAGCCAAAGTCGTGGGTATGCAGGGCGAACTGGCGCTGATAAACCGCGGAACGGCAGCAGGTATAAAAGTGGGAAGCCAGTTCGCGGTCGTCCGTCCGGTTGATAGCGGAATGAAGGACCCTGACACCGGCCAGCCCGTGATCAGAAATAAAAAGATCTGCAACATCACCATCACCGAAGTTGACGACGCGGTATCCGCTGGCAAAGTTGACGGCGAGAAGCCGTTAGCGGGCGACGAAGCAAAACCTGCACAGAATTGACGCCGAAAACTCGCGAGGAATCATGCAAATCTCAAATCGTTTACGCAACGCAGTCCTCTGGATCTCCGTCTTTTTATCGCCAGCATCTTGCATTCTTGCCCAGGGCGAAAGGGAACCGAAAGTAAGCCTTGGGGCTGTAACGAAGTACACGGGCTCCATTTCATCCGCGGAACTTCAGCGTAGCCAGGACTTTCTGGCTACGCTGGAAACGCAGATTGCCGCCAGATTCATTCAGTCCCCCGATGTCGCGTACCTTGACCGCGGCAATTTAGATGAAGTTTTCCGTGAGGCGAACTTGTCTTCGGGCGCATCCTTTGACAGTTCGAGTGGAGCGCTGAGAGGATTGCTGGGGAGACTAGATTATCTGCTGATCGCGGAATCCTCGTCGCCAACCATGGCTCGCGTCAGGGTGCTGGACATAGAGACAGGAGCCGTTAAGGTGGCTGCAATCTGTCAGGCCCACACTTCGCTCTTCGGTGGCACCGCGGAACCGGAATGCATATCGTCAATCGTGGCCCAGATGTCGTCGCAGGCAAAATCACAATTATCGGTGAAGCGGCAGCGTCTGCTAAGCGCCGCTAGTGCCGCGAAAGCCGCAGAGGAACGCAGAATTGCGCAGCAAATCGCCATCACTCAGGCAGCAAAAGACGAGGAACGCAGACGGATGCGGGAAGAGCGCATCGAGGCTCAAAAGCAGCAGCAAATGCTTCAGCAGCAGCAGATTGAAAACAATCGGCGCGCCGACGAGCAGCGGGCATCTGAACAACAGCAGATTCAGATTCTGCAGCAGATCGGTTCAATGAGGTCTCGCTACGAAGACAGCATGTCCCAGCTATCAGCCGCATCCGATTTTTGGGAACACCTAAGGCAACAGTTGCGCGATCAGGGACACAGCTTGCGTCCAGAGGTCCAGTCTGCATTGGCAAGTGCGCGGTCAAACGGCAGTCGTTGCAGCGAAGCATTAGCCGCCCGCAATCCGGACGGACTGAATGCCTGCCTCGATGATCTCACCCGCAACTTGGACCATTTGGAGCAGTATAAATAGACAGGAGCGCGGGAAACAAAGCGGAGATCCCATCCACCGTCTCGCCATCTTCTAGGCAATCAGCGGCAAAGTCCGCCGGCACACAGGAGCTCTTCAGCAGAGGAGCCCCGCCGACCTTGCCAGAAATGACCTCCACACCGTCATAACCAACCCAGTCCACTCACAACTGCATCTTATCGGCTTTCTGGTCAGTTGAACTTCCCTCCAGCAGTTCCCCCCACTCCGCCCTCCCCGCAAACTTCCAATACCTCCCAAAATTCTCCACCGTCATAAACGTCCGCGTCATCATCCGGTCCAAATACAGCACGCCCTGCAAATGATCAATCTCATGCTGCAAAATCCGCGCATACCATCCCGCCGCCCGAATCGTCTGCGCCCTCCCCTTATGGTCCAGACAATCCACCCGCACCCTTCTCGCCCGTGCCACCACCGCCGTCGCCCCCGCCACGCTCAAGCACCCCTCAAAAAACTCCGCCTCCTCACCCGCCTCCAAACTAATCACCGGATTCACAATCACATGAAACGCCACCGGCTTCCGCTCCCGCGCCTGAATCACCTCCGCCGGCACATCCTTCTGATACTCCGCCTTGTCTTCAATCACCGCCAGTTGCAGCGGCACGCCCACCTGCGGAGCCGCCAAACCCACGCCCGGCGCTTCATACATCGTCTGCCGCATCTCCTCAATCAGCTGCTTCGTCTCCCGGCTGCGAATCTGCTCCACGCTCAGCGCCGCCGCCCGCTGCCGCAAAACCTTCTCGCCCGCCTGCACAATCTTCAAAGCCATACTCTATTTTGGTGTAATGCCAAATGAGGCCCCGCTCGAACAAGCCCCGCTCCAGCCCGAGCCGCGCTGGCCCGCCGTCATCACCATCTTCGCCGTCGGCGGCCTCTACTGGTGGCTCCCCACCCGCCTCACGCCCGGTCCCGACTGGCTCCTGCTCGTCGTCATCACCGTCCTGCTCATCCCGACAATCATTACCCAGCGCATCGGCCTGGCCAAAGTCAATTACTGGCTCGGCCTCACAATCAGCCTGCTCATGACTCTTTCCGTCGGCTTCTCCCTCACCCTGCTCATCCTCGGCCTGCCCACCAAAAAAGAAGCCCCCGGCGAACTCCTGCGCGCCGCCGCCGCTCTCTGGCTCTCCAACATCTTCGTCTTCGCCACCTGGTACTGGCGTCTCGATGCCGGCGGTCCCCACCTGCGCGACGTCCGCAAATTCCACACCGACGGCGCATTCCTCTTCCCTCAGATGACCCTCCCCAAGAGCTTCAATGCCGTCAAACAAGGCTGGCGTCCCGGCTTCATCGATTACCTCTTCCTCGCCTTCAACACCAGCACCGCCTTTTCCCCCACCGACGTCCCCGTCCTCTCGCGCTGGGCCAAATGCCTCATGATGGTCCAAAGCACCATCTCGCTCGGCACCCTCGCCATCCTGGCCGCCCGCGCCATTAACATCTTGTGAGAGGATCATTCTTGAATGACTGCTGTTGCCGATTTCCTGCCGGGCGTTCCCCATGTGGAATCGCCGCTCTTCGAGAGCATCTTTAAACAAAAGGCCGTCTCCCCCCAGACCCTGGACCTCGCCCGCCAGCTCCGCCTGAACGGCTACGCCGTCTTCGATTTTCCGGACCCCGACTTCGCCCGCACCGCCGCCGCCATCATCCAAACTCTCGACCCCCAATACGACTGGGAAGCCTGGCGCAGCGGCAAGCTCGACAGCCTGCGCGTCCAGGACGCCTGGAAGACCGTGCCCGAAGTCAGACAGCTCGCCTGCAACCCGCAAGTCCTCACGCTGCTCTCAGATCTCTACGGCCGCGAGGCCTTCCCCTTCCAGACGCTCAACTTCCCCGTCGGCACCCAGCAGCATTACCATTCCGACAGCATCCATTTCAGTTCCTGCCCCGAACGCTTCATGGCCGGCGTCTGGGTCGCCCTCGAAGATATCGATTCCGATAACGGCCCGCTCGTCTATTACCCCGGTTCGCACACTCTGCCCGTCTTCACCAACGAACACATCGGCCGCAATCCCGACTGGGGCGCAGAAAAGCCCTACACCCAATACCCCGCCTTCGAGCGCGCCTGGGAAGCCATAGTCGAATCCATGAGTCTGAAGCCGCTGCAATTCCACGCCAGGAAGGGCCAGGCCCTCATCTGGGCCGCCAATCTGCTGCACGGCGGCTCCGCCCAGAACGACCTGAAACGCACCCGCTACAGCCAGGTCACGCACTATTACTTCAAAGGCTGCTCTTACTACACCCCGCTCGCCTCCGTGCCCTTTCTGGGCAAAATTTATCACCGCGAAATCACCGACATCCGCACCGGCGAACTGGTTCCGAACATGGTCAACGGAGCACCCGTGCCCATGCCTGCCCCCGTTAACGGCAAAGCCGGCCTCCTCAGCAAACTTCTCCCGCGCAAAGAGCCGGTTCCATCTCCCAAACTGCCCCCCGGCTTCAGCCGCGAAGCCTACCTGCGCGCCAACCCCGACGTAGCCGCCGCCGGCGTGGACCCCGAGAAACACTGGTTCGAATTCGGAGCCAAGGAAGGCCGCCCATTGCGCTAAAATGCCACGCGGAATCATCCTGCTCACGCTGCTGACGGCGCTCAGCCGCTCGCAAGACACAACCCCGCTGGTCCGCACCAGCACCCGCCTGGTCCTTCTCGACGTCGTGGTCTCCGACCGTGCCGGCAATCCCGTCCGCACCCTGACCCAGGACGATTTCACCGTCCTCGAAAACGGCAGCCCGCAGAAAATTGCTTCCTTTGAGGCGCCACCGTCAGCCGACTCACCCGTCCTGCCTAACACCCCGCGAACCATCATCCTGCTCGACGAACTGAACGCCGGCTTCGCCGACCTGTCGTACGCCCGAGACCGGATTCTCATGTTCCTCGCCCAGCATCATCTGGAGCAGACCCCCACCGCTCTCATGACCCTGAGCCTGCATGGCCTCTCTGTGCTTGAAAACTACACCCAGGACGGCAGCCTGCTGAAACAGCGCCTCACCAGCTTCCGCCCCGCTCTCATCAATCCGGTGGAAGGCGAATTTCAGCAAAGCAAAGTCCAGGAACACGCGCAGCAATCCATCAACAGCCTTCTCGACATCGCCCACGCCTCGCTGGGTTCGCCTTACAATCTCAACGTCATCTGGGTCACCAATGGATTCGCCGGAACGCTCAAAGACACCAGCGCCAAAGATGGCACGCAAAACGGCCTCCGCCGCCTGGCCAACCTGCTCATGAGTTCGCGCATCCGCCTCTACGCCATCGACCCCGGCGGCGTCCATCCCTTAGCCGCCACCGTCGTCGCCACGCCTGGTTCTTCCAAGGCCCTCAGTTCCAGCAACACCATGCCCAACTCCCGTAACAACGACGACCTGGCCTCGGCCGGCCCCGCTTATGAAGCCACCGAACTTCTCGACAAACTAACCGCCATGACCGGCGGCCGCGCCTATTATGGCCGCAACGACGTCGAAATCGCCCTCAGCCAGGCCGTCAACGACGGAGCCGCCAACTATCTCATCTCCTACTCGCCCGCAAACTCCGATTTCAGCGGCGAGTACCGCAAGATCGAGATCCACACCAATAAAGACGGCCTCGTCGCCCGAACCCGCCTCGGCTATTACGCTATCGCCAGCGACCCCGTCCCCAGCCAGGACATGAGAGAAGCCCGCTGGACCGCCGCCCTCACCAGCCCGCTCACTTATGCGGCACTGTCACTGACCTGCCCGCTCACCTACGACCCCGCCACCGGCCGCGCCTCCGGAACGCTCACCGTGAAACCCACGCCGCTCATCATGCAATCCGAACCACAGTCGCGCGAGATCATCCGCATAGCCGCCCTCTCCAGCACCGGGGCCATCCTGGCAAACTGGCCGTTTCAAATCGACTGGAAAAATACCTGGACCAACCGCGTCACCACCGCCGCCTTCGACAAACCCCTGCCCAAAAAAACCCGAACCGTCCGCTTCCTCGTCTCCGATCCCGGCTCTTTAAACATCGGAACCTGCGACTACACCGTGCATTAATCCTGCAACACAACGATATAATTGTGTCAGTGGTTCCAGCCTTTACAAAAGACGGCAAGTTGCCGCCCGGAGTGCATTGGGCCAACTGGGCCGAATTCGCGGAAGCCTTTGGTTTCAGTCCGCGTCGGCGTCGTGGTCCTTCAGCCTCGGCCTACTTCAGCGCAAAGAACCCACCGCCGCCGCCCGCTGCGCTAACAATCAAGACCGGTTCGCTCCCTCAAACGCTCGCAGTTCCGCTATCTCCTGCGCCAGCTTTCGCCGGTCTCTTCGCCGGATGAAGAAGAACGCCACAAACCACAAGGCAAGCAGCCCAAACAGAGGGGCAAAGTTTGTCACCAGCCCCGGCGTGCCAGACGACTTGATCAACCCAGGCACTGCAAAAAGCGCCATGCCCAAAAAACAGACGGGAAGGCCGGCCCTCAGCCAGATATTCCGCGCATAATCGCCCTGTCCCTCCAGCGCGCTCCTATAAGACCGTAGCGTGGTGTCAAGTGCCGCATCTGGCGCTAGCTGCTTCGGCCACCTCCAGTGGTAAGCCTGATACGCATAATAGAGGCACCAAAGGCTGATCAGACCCAGCCCAATGCCCGGAACCGAGTAGCCGGCCACGACCGTCTCCCTCGCAAAGAATAGGAAGAGTGCGATGCCGATGGCGATCGAAACGATCGTCTTGACGCGCGCTCTCCGTTGAAGCTGTTGCGCCTTATAGCGCAGTTGATCTGCTGACATGATGAATTGCTCCGTAGGTTGGTTTTGCCATATATTTTGCGGGTCGGGCAAGGGAAACTCATTTGGCATGAGGTCCTCCTTCCGCGAACCAGCGTTTCAGGATGTTCTTGATTCTGTGAACCTTCATTGAGATATTTGCCGCCGATAGCCCGGTGATTTCACTTACCGACCGGGCATCGAGCCCCTCGAGATAAGAGACGATGATCTGGCGATCAATCGGTTTTAGCCGCTGGATTAAGGCAGAGAGACGCTCAAGCGCTTCCGCCTGGCTCACGGCAATTTCACTTTGATCGTTGCCGGCCATGGTCTCGATGTGCTCAATGCTCACCAGCCTGTTCCTCATCTTGCTTTGCCGGATAACGTGCGCGGTGGCCACGTTGTGGGCCACACGGTACACCCACGTTCTCAGTGAGCAGCGCTGATCGAATTGAGCGAAGCTGCGCCACAGATGGAGATGGATATCTTGCAGCAAGTCGCGCCGCGCCTCCGCATCCAGCTCATAGGCCCGCGCGAGCCGGTCAAGCGCCGAGCCATAGGCGGCGGCTGCATCTTCGTACAGAGAATCCTGGCTCACATCTCCACCGGTTATCGCATCAGGCCCGCGCACATCCAAGGTAGTCGCCGGCCAGTGAACTTTCTAACAGATTTTATGCGCTCGAAGTCACCGAAGCCTTAATCCCAATCGCATCCAGAATCTCCGGCAACCGCGCAATCGCCGCCGTTTGGTAATCCGTCTCCCTCATACCGGCTGAGTACCTGCCTGCTGACTCCCAGTCTCGGTGCAAGCTCAGTCTGAGACACCCCTTTGGCAATTCGGATTTTCGCGGCGAACGGAGCAATCTCATCCAGCCGCTCAATTCTGGGCAGCGCCAGCTCACCGGATTTACGATCATCGTATTCGCTAAGTTAACTTTTCAAGCTGACGGATCATGCCCTCGTAACTGCCGCGAACCGCCTTCGCCCGCGCGCCGCTCATCTCCCGTTCTGCCTGCGCAATCGCCCCACGAAAGCCCTCGATTTGAAAGCCCGTGCGGTCCCGTTGTGCATCGCTCCTGATCATAATGATTTTGACCTCACTACGCGAAGCGTTCTCCAGTGTCGTCGAAGCTGCTCACCGGCGATTTCCTCGGAGGTTTTCATATACTGAACCTGACATAGCGCTGCTTTCTCACGCGCATAAATCGCAACTTTATCCCGTCATGTCATTCGGGGACGGTTCTTTCTTCAAAATCCGATCAATGTCACGCTTGCCGTGCAAGACCCGAATAACGCGCAATCTGTCTCCCTGCACCACATAAAAGATCAGAAACTCCTCAAAGTCCTTGACAGGCCAAACACGCAACCCCTTCAGCGCCGGGTTCCTGACCTCCCGCGGAGTCCCGAGATTCGGCATCTTCACCAACTGCTCCACCGACTCTTCCACAGCATCTACAAAACGAAACGCGGCGTCAGACGTGTCCCGCTCGACCAGATACCAGCGAAACTGCCGGATAATGTCATCGCGCGCACGTGGTCAGATGGCGGAATTCAAGAACGCTTCTTTCGCGCGTGCCTGGCGGCAATCTGCCGCGCTTCCGTCTTAAGCTCACTCCAAAACGCGCGGGTCAGCGGAACGTCCTCGCCGCCCGTCAGACCTTCCAGCAGCAACGCTTCCACCCGAGCCTCTGCCTCCACCTGCT
>Ga0116231_10015091_pt1 | contig 10099 bp, 3 predicted proteins | sample S1TSphgellanicum_2_FD_89695 | JGI IMG/M metagenome (GOLD analysis project Ga0116231, IMG submission 89695) | Host-associated microbial communities from peat moss isolated from Minnesota, USA - S1T2_Fd - Sphagnum magellanicum MG | ecosystem: Host-associated > Plants > Peat moss > Unclassified... | reverse complement strand
TAGGACAAGCCACGGGCAACCTTGGACTCATTTGACTCACCACGGCCCGGACTTGGGGGAAGCCACCACCTTCCCCCATATAGTATTTTCTGCGTCTCACTGCCGCACTTGCATCCAAATGGCACTTTTTCCTAGGACTCCCAAAGTGGAGTCCCGAAATTGTCCCGGTTTGGACTCCCAGGACTTTGGGCATTCATAACTTCGCGCCCCGAGCTCAGATTGGGACGAGGTCTAAAGCAAAGTTATAGCTCTCCTCGAAAGTTTTCCAACGGTGTATCGCACTTCACCTGCATGCACCGGGATCGGGTCGATTCCCGACTTTTAGTGGTCGAGAGTCAAACTGCCAGTTTGACTCCCGGCCCTTCTTTCGACCATAACTTATGCTACAGATGTCCAAATGGCTCATGCGAGGCCATTTTGGACATCTACACTTCAAGACCTTTCTAATGGTATAAAGAACATTTCAATGCAAGGTGTTTTGACCCCTGTAATTGCGTTCTGAGTTTTCAGGAGTCCCGGAGGACTCCCAAGTCCCATTTTCGAGAGTGTGACTAGCGACCTCACACTTCTCTCAAAGTGGGGTTATAACAATATCAATTTTTCTAATTTAACTTCTAAAGTACTTATAGGTGAACTTCCATGTTTTTTTTTCCTTTATGGCATAGAGAATACAAATAATTTTCAAGGACATGCTTCCATAAATTTTATAAGGCTTGTGGTGTTCTTTCATAAAGTAAATTCATGCATGTGCATGCATACATTAAAGTGGCACAAAATATTGCATCTATGTTGCCCACATGCATGGGTAGATAAAGCTATATTTTCTAAAACACATGTAGTGCTTTCAAATCTAGCATTATGTCAATGAGAACTAGTATGAATGTCTAGAGGATTGTCCATCAAATTCCTTCATGGTTTAAAATATTGTAGAAAATGCACAAGTTGATGGGGATTCAATGTGCATTAAGATTCTTCCCAACAACATTATGACAACCATGATTAATGTTGTCTTGTTGGTGCAAATATGGTTTATAGATGCTTGCATTTTTATAACACTAATATGATGGCCTTTATTATTTAAGAAATTATGGTTTTTCACTATCTCTTACGTACTCCAAAAAGATGCCTTCAAACAAAAACTAACGATGCATATGTTTGTATAACATTTTGTTGAATGTCTTTTGTTGTGCATGGTTATGAAACAAAGCTTAAATCAATGACTCTTCATATTCAATAGCCACAACACCTACCATGTTGAAGCATTTGTTGCCACCATGTTACATTGTTTAAAATCCAATAACATATTAAGCTTAAAATTTGAAGAAATATATGGCCATTTGAGCATACAACACTTTGCAATTTTTTGTCATCAAGTTATGAACATATCAAAATTATGATAGCCACATCTATAAAAAAATATTCTTTGTGTAGCCAACAAGATCCACATGCCCCAAAAAAACCAACTTGGCATAGAAGCATTCACAATTTGTAGCCAACCAACCTACTTCACAAATTTAAAAAGAAAATATTTTATGGGCCTTACCTCAAGAATATTTTGATTAGGGATTTAGGTTTGGATTCATGAATTATTTAGTTAACTATTTTGGGTTAAGCATAATTGAAAGTCAATTATGTGAACTTGATTAAATCCTAGTAAGTAGATTCCCAATAATTTAGGGATTCATCCATATAAGGATGATAGTTTCAATAGGTTAATATGTGGCATAATGTTATTGGTTTGAAATTGATGAATTATAATGTTTAATAAATGTAAATGTAGATGAACGAGGTTGATAATTTGTCCATTCTTCTCTTCAAATACTTAAGGGGTTGTGGGTGGAGCTTCAAGCTCGTTCTCCTTTTCATGATTTCATGTCAAGCTATTTTGTTATTAAGCCTTGAAATAAGTTTTTTCTTTGTATTGAATGTACGTCACAATAAACTTATGTGTCATTTTGATTATGGGAGTGTTCACAAGAGCAAGCCTATGTTTCTTGGGTGAGTGATCCCTATAAGGTTAAGTTTTAGGCATGTATGATGACCTCCCCATTTAGTGTAGCTCACATCCAATCACCAAGCTTGAAACATGTGGGTGATTTTAATTCAAAAATATATAAATTTCATCCCTAAGGAAGACACTAAATGTTAAAATTATAAATTCCTTGCATAAAAAAAAAAAATTGTTTAAGGGGTAATATGTGATGGAACCCATTTTTTCTAATTATATTATTATATAAAACAAATGCATATATTTAAACCACCGTAATTATAATTATAATATATCTTTTGCATCAAATTTTGATACCATGTATTTTTATTTATTTATAGTTTTAATACTTAATTACACATGACAACTCCCATCTTTCAAGGGCTTGAAAGGTATAATGAAAGGAAATAACCATTTGCTCCTTAGATGGATAAATTATAGTTCCTACCAAACAAGTAACATATATATTTAATGTTTTGAACCATCAACCATTCCATTTCATTCAAAACAAAGAAAGGCAAGGGACAAATCATGAATGTATGATCTATTTTCTAAAAAATATTTCATGTTTGCACTTGTTATAGTCAAGATTTCTATTTAAATGGTGTGTAAATGGAACTAGTGCATTTATTAACCTATTAATTGAACTTACTAGCATTCAATACCCAAAATTTAAAATAAAAATTTCTCTTCTTTTCTTCGATCTATTTGGGGATAAATGCATACCTTAAACTAATTATAAATTTGTTTTCAAAATAAACATAACCCTATTATAGAACTAATTGAATTATAGAATTTATACAACAACCAATACATGGCACCCTATATTTATACTCATGTATTTTTTAAATTAAAAAAAATTGTCCCCCCCAAGATTTCATATTTTTTATTGTGAGTGTTTTATCCAATGTATGGGTGTTGTGGGAACTTGGTTTTTGTAAGTTATCTATGTGTTAGTATGGATTTAATTGAAAATTATTCCTCATGGATTTGGACCTTTCCTAGGCCATAGAAACAAAACAATAATAATGTTAATGATAATGATTCATCAAAACTAGTTTGGGTGAGACAATTTTAAGTTTCACAAATTGTAAGTTGTCACTTAGACAATTCCAACTTAGAATCTATTTAACTTATTTTCAAGTGAAGAAACATGGAAAGGTGTATTTAAATTTTATTTTTTTTCCAACACCATAATCATGATTGAATCTTCAACACCTTTTCCACCAATTTACATGCCATTTTTTCAATTGAATTAAAATTTAGTTGTTGAATTAAATTTAGTTGAATTGAAATTGAAATTAGCTTAATTGGAATTGAATTGAATTTGAATTCAATTCAATTCAAGTTGCATACAAGGTCATTAAATATTTTCATTTCGATGGAATTTGATTTTCACAAAATCAATTCATTTTTTCATCAATTGATTAGTTGATTATTAGTGGTAATGTGCAACAATGTGAAACCCAAATTTAGAAAAAAAGAACACCTAAAATAGAAGATAAACTTGATGAAAAAGAAAGTGTAAAGGACACAACTACTAAACAACCATAATAATTATGTTTTATATACTATTCTTTGTCATATTTAGTGTTTTGTTTTCTATTTTGTAATGTGTTTTGTTTGTATGTTGTTATGCGTTTTGTTATGTCCTTTTCCCTTTATATTTTTTGCATTATTGTATTTTGAGTGGAATTTGATATGTGTTATCTTTTGTTTTTTTTTTCTTTTGAATGTTTTCCTTTTAAATTACAACGTGTGTTTTTTTTTAAACTTTAAAAAGTTTTTAAATTTCTATTTATTTATTCTATGTGATGTGATGTTATAATTGTTTTTGGTTAAAAAAAATTTCCTTATTATTTTGTTCCATATTTGTGTTGTTTTATTTGAGTCTTATTTTCATGTTTTTTTCACATTTGGTTTGAATATTTGGCATGAAATAATTTTTTTAATTATAAAAAATTTAGATATGAACAAAAAAAAGAATATGAAAACAACACAAATAAACATGACAACGATACTCAACATGAATTTTTTTTCTACATGGTATCATTCAAATGACATATATCACCAACCCATGAATTGGTTTGAATGAACCTTAATCAAAGACAAAAGAATAGTTTGATAACAAAAATTCATTACTATAAAACATGGTTTTTTCACTAGTAGTATCATAACTAAGATAATTATAAAATCAAATTCATTTGTTTGAAATAACTATGTTCAATTTGATTAAAATCAAAATTAGGTATGTACGTTTTGACTAAAAAAACTAGTTATTTAATCAACACATACATTTCGTTGATAGGTGGTGTATGTAGCACCCATGTGGAATTCTCTTACTTGATTAATGTGATTAATGTGCCTAAAATCAATCATCTTGATATGACTTATTATGATTATAATGTTGATGTGAGAACACTAAAATAATAGTAATACATTTTAAAACTATTTTTTGAAGTAAATTACCCAAATAAATAAAAGTAAATGATGAATATCATGTTTTCGTTTTAAAATTTATTTAAATGAAATAAAAATAAAGGACACCATTTGGAATATAACAAAATGACAAGTGAAAAATAAAATTAATGTACATGTGAAACTTTGAACTAATTTATTTTACAAAACTAATGACATGTGAATATTAATTATATAATTTTCAAAGTGAAATTAGTTTTTTTTAAATATTTTAAAAGTAGAATTTTCATACAATTATTATTATTTATTCATTTTCAAAATTCAAAATATAAATTTTTAATGTTTAACCATTTGGAATTTTATTATTGATAGAATTCAATTAAATGATAATTTAATTAAATAATATTTAATTAAAGATATTTAATTAGTGTACCATTTTAATTATGGAATGAATTAATTATGTAATATTTTTTAAATGTATGATACTAAAAAAATGTGTTTATATATTTTGTGATAACAATTTATATCCCTACATGAGATGGTGGTAAAGTGGTAAATGTTTTGGGTTGTGGATGAAGATGTGAAAGTTCAAACCTCACTTTGGACATGTTATGTTCATGACATTCTCATGACAACTTGTTATAGGTTTGTCAAACCCAATTTTGTTTTTCAATAATGGTATCAAAGGTTTAGTGCAACTTTGGATTCGTCCATAGTTTAATTCATAGGAAGAAAATAAGATTATAATTATAGTTATAATTATTTTTAAAATATTTAAAAATAAAATATTAATATTTTTGAAATTAAATTAACATTGGCACATCAACAAGTAGTTTCAGTCATTTCAGACAACCACATCAATTAGTACCTTTAGTCATCTTAGTCATTTTGGACAATCATTTAGGTCAAATTTTTTTAAAAAATTGGCATAAACAATTGGTTTGATTGGATTGAAGAGAATTTTGTCCCATATATTTTGAAATTGAAAATTTAGTCAAAAAACTAGCATCAAAATACACATTTGTAATAATGCCAAAAACAACTACCGAGTAGGACCCAAATATACTTGCAACTACACGCAAGGCTATCCAATCTATTGCAAAAGAAAAACACTGAGAAAGAAGATGTAATGAAACCCAAAATATTTAATTGTATAGACTAGGAAATGAATATTCTTTCCAAGAAGTGCGTCCATTTCATTAACACATGATGGGTGGAGTTGAATTAGGTTGTCCATGTTGAAATAAACTCAAATTTGTTATTGTTGTCTGAGATACCCTACATCTTTTAAAACCAAAAGCACTAAATAATATTGAATCATGATGTAATTGCACCATCAATGTTCATTGATTCAATGGGAAAACTCCTTGAAGACAATTAAATAATTACATAAAATAATTAAAACATTAAAACTTGGAAGTTGAAACATGAAAACTTGGTACTAGATATTAAAGTCTAATATAGACTATAATAAATACATCATATTATTGTCTACATGAAAAGATATTTTGTACCATATCTTGGGTTGAGGTCCAAGGACTATGCTTAAATAGAAAATACAAAATTTAGATATAAATTTGATAATAGAGTGATTTATGAATCATGATGTATTTTAAAGGTTTAATTTTTGTTCAATACTTTAGGTGATATTTCGGAATTAAATGATAATTATAAATATAATTAACAAAAAAATTGGTCCATATTTGCATGATTGCTGATGAAAACAAGATTTGATGTAATAGTATTAATGTAAATATAAAATTTAAAGATATGAATTAATAATAAATTTTCACTATGAAATTGTTAATATTCAACAAAAAAATTAAGTTGAAATATATTTCAAATACTTGTGTTAAAATTTAAACTTTACATTGGAAGTTTGAAGTTTCAACTTTGCATGTAGGGGTTTTTTCATTGGATCATTCACACATTAATCACATCACAATCACAATTCAACATTGTTTTCACCCCGAAATCATTTTCATGCAAAAAAAATGTTATCCCAACTTAAATCTTATACATTGTATAATGAAAATGGGATACTAAAGTTTAAATCTAAATGTTCATCCTAATAACCATGATGAAAATTGGCATCTACTCATTGTTTTTGCAATATTCATGCAAACATGGGTTAGTTGGGAACTTTGCCATATATGTTGATGAGAAAAAAATTAGTCTTGACCATTGTATGCCTTTGTGTAGGACTTGGATGTTGCAATCCCCTTATGATCCCCTAGAAGATGTGTGCCATACCAACATTATCACCAAAAGAATGGGTCTTCCATGTAGCCTTGCCAAATGAAGTTGACAAGTTTACTTTTGAAGCATGTGTCATGGTTGGCTTATTAGGTGACCAATGGTACCACCAAGGTTTTGGTGGAAAATTTTCAAGCAATTCTAAAAATTTTGGTTGCCAATTTTTGGTCACTAGCTTGGGTGACTAAAAAATTCTAATGTAACTTTGGCGATTGAAAGTTTTTGGTCACTAATTGGGTAATTGAAAATTTGGTGACCAAATTTTTTGAACATTACCTTGTAAATTTTCAATCATAGCTCAAAAAATTTCAATCATATAATGGACAATGGTTTAATCTCCATTATTGATCTAGTGAATCAAAAAAATTATTCATTGCCCAAAAAATTTTGGTCATTTTTTGAAGAAATTTTTATCACCGTTTGATTTTTTTTTGATCGCTATTAATAAATTTTTTGGTCGTTGTAGGACTATGGTGATTGAAAGTTGTTTCAGTTGCTCCAGCCAGACAAATGTACTCATGGATACATACCATTACTTCTACCTAGTGAAAAATGATTGGAAATGGAGTGATTTCAACAAGAGCAAAGAAAAGTTGACCCCAATCTCACTTTTCCCAACTAACTCATTTGTTGGATTGTCGACATTGGTATCTCATTAACCCAGTACTCTCCAATTCTAATGTTTGAAACTGTACCCAAAAGCTTTTATACCTTATCATTGGCACCTAATTGTTGAAGCAAGCACAACCTCATTAATCTTCATGTCTGACATAATTTGGATTGATCTATGTCAACATTGAGGAACTAGCAATTGGAATTGTGTAATTAGAATTTACCCAAAGGCAAATGAGAATCAACCAAAGGATCTGATATTAATAATGGTCTGGTGAGAGTGTCTAAAAGAATTTTAAAATGTGCATAGGTTACCTAGGCACTCTTGCAACCTAGGCTTCTTGCAATTTTGGACTTGGAAGGACAATTAGGATATAAGTAACTTTGTGAAGAATTGTAATAACCTAACCATTTAAAATACAAGAGTTACAGACTTTCAATGACGTTGTGCATGTTGCTAATGTGCTACAAATCCAAACCTCTAGTTCATGGTGCCTTCCATTATCTAGATCCCCACCCTAGATTCAACCCATTTCAATCCACTAGACAATCTTTGTGCCAACCACTCAAATCCCATTCTAATGGAAAACTATGAATGTTGGAAGTTTGAATGGCATACACTAAAGCCCCACCCTAGTGGAACTACTAGAGTTCATTTAGTGTCTAAGTTCCAAGTGTACTTATGCCTTCCACTAAAGCCCTACTCTGGTGGAACTAATGATTTGCTCTACTGGAAGTAATGATTGTTCAATTAGTGTAGTTATAGTGGAATAATTCCACTTGTAAGTTTCCAATACTTCCACTAGAGACCCACTTTAGTGGAACTGATAGATTGCACCCATTGTAATTAGTGTAATTCTAATGGAGACACTCCACTTTGGAAGTATGAATGCTTCCACTAAATCCCCACCCCAATGGAAGTATTGGAATTCATTCCATGTAATCCTAAATGGAGTCATTCCAATTGGAAATCCAAGTGACTTCCATTGGAACCTCATTCCAATGGAATTGTTGGTGTTCAATTACAATAATTCTAGTGGAATCATTCCACCTCAAAGTTTGACGAAGGTCCATTGCAGCTCCATTCCATTGGAAATAATGGAGTTCATTCAATGTCATTCCACTTGGAAGTCTAAGTGCCAAGGACTACAATGCCATTATCTGGGATGTGTTCGACTTTACTCAATGCAGTTCCAGTGGAGGCATTCCATTTAAAAATCTAAATGCCTTCCATTGGACCCCAAAAATTGGAACTGCATTATAGGTTCCACTTGTTGGACTCCACTCACTACAAGAATTACACTAGAATGAACTGCACTACAACTCCATTGGAATTCCATTTCACTATGTGGAATTGGAAGTTTCATTTCCTTCCATTAGCTAGATCCCCACCTCCATCGGAGTCCAACTAGAACTGCATTCTACCATGAATGCTTGAAGTCAAATCCTAGTTTTAATGCCTTCTACTAAGTCCTAAATAAAACTAGAATTGCATTAACTAATGGAAAGGTTGGACACTTGCCATTGGTGGATGTTTTGTTGAAAGCCCTAGACAACAACATTTGTTGGGTTTTTGTGGCTACCACTAGCTCCTCCCATTGTAGTATGTACCTTAACCAAATATGCATTCCACAATTAGCTTGAATGGGAAACAAGTGTGTGAATTAATGAAACAATTCAATGAACAAAGACAAAATTAGTAGTTTAACTACATTATTATACATTCTACCTCTAATGACATCCTACGAGTGATGGACATGCACCCAAGTTTCCATGGATTGCTCACCATCAGATGGATTTCTTGCATCCATTCACTTTCATGTTTGGCATGGGGGGTTTTTCGATACTTCACCAAGTTTTTCCATGCATGCATTAGATAAGTGTTCGGCCTTGTTGTGTCACCTCCTACATTCCATATCTTCCTCCACTTTTGTCTTACAGAACTCAAGTGTTTTTGCAAGTACCTCTCCATTGTCAAAGGCCTCAATGGTGGGTCAATAATGAAAATCTTTGCAAGATCACCATGGATGGCATCCCATTGTGCCTTTGTGTGCAACCTAAAGTTGCAAATTGACACATCCAAATGAATGTATGCCACCTCCTTTATCTTTTGTTGCTAGTATGTTCTACCATTCAAGATCTCCCTAGCTTCATTAGTGGGGAATTTGACTGCATGTGGTTGCCCAATTACCACACATTGCTTCACCTCTTTTTGTAGTTCCCCATGGAACCTTGTTTCCTTCTTCCACACATAATGAGTGGCCTCTTGTTGGAACCCTTCATTTTGTTAAGGGAACTTTGAAAGGTACACAAGTTTTGGTTGGCCATGTGCACCACATATTGCCATCTTGGCCCAACACAATTGGAGGATTATCGCCTGGCCAATTCCCATGCACATACCATTTCTTGGGCGACAGCACCTACAAACACCACATGGACCCCACAAGTCATCTTGTTGGTTAGTAGTGGATGTTGGTACATAGCTAATGGAGTTGTAATATTAGACAACGCCTTGTGAAATTCTAATGGAAGATCAATGATCTAAATATTTTCACTACAATTTCGAGTGATGGCCTAATGGGCATAAACTCATTAGAATACCACGTGATACCACATGACGCACTCCCATCTCATTAAAGGACTCAAATGTGAGCCCAAGTAAAAAAGCAGCGGAAGAGGGAGGAGTCGGAGCACGCTCCCTAGCTCACAACACTTTGAGGGGTAGAGGGGCGTGTTGGAGCTCCGGGATGGGACTAGGAAGAATTGACAAGCTTCACTCACTCACACGGGCCTGCACACAACCCACATAAAGTGGTTAGTGCATAG
>Ga0116231_10015089_pt1 | contig 10099 bp, 7 predicted proteins | sample S1TSphgellanicum_2_FD_89695 | JGI IMG/M metagenome (GOLD analysis project Ga0116231, IMG submission 89695) | Host-associated microbial communities from peat moss isolated from Minnesota, USA - S1T2_Fd - Sphagnum magellanicum MG | ecosystem: Host-associated > Plants > Peat moss > Unclassified... | reverse complement strand
GACCATGTACAAAGGAACACATCTCTTGTGGATAAATTTGGCAAATGTAAAGGGATTGAAAATGAAGTTGGAAATATTGCCATGACATCTAAAATACACCATCATCCAACATTATTGGGGCTATTGGTGGTTATTAATAACTATTGGAACCTATTCTACTAGTGGCTATTAATGGTTATTTTATTAGTGGCTATTAGTGGTTATTCTATTAATGGTTATTGTTGGCTAATATATTAATGGCTATTAGTAGTTTTTTTATTGGTGGCTCTTCTATTAATTGCTATTGATGGATATTCTATTGGTGGATAATGGTGCTTATTAATGGCTATTATATTAGTGGCTATTAGTGGTTATTCTATTAATGGCTATTGGTGGTTATTTTACTAATGACAATTAATAGTTATTATATTAATGGATATTAATTGTTATTCTATTAATGGCTATTGGTGGCTATTTTATAATGGTTGTTGGTGGCTATTCTATTAATGATTATTAATAGTGATATATTAATAGTTATTGGTTGCTATTTTGTTAATGGCTATTGGTGGTTATTCTATTAATGAGTATTAAAAATTATTATATTTAATGGCTATTAGTTGTTATTTTATTAATGGCTATTGGTGGCTATTTTATTAATGATTATTAAAAGTTATTATTTTAGTGGCTATTGGTTGTTATTTTATTAATGGCTGTTGGTGGCTATTCTATTAATGACTATTAAAAATTATTATATTAGTGGCTATTAATGGCTATTGATGGTTATTATATGTTATATTACGACTATTGGAGATTATTCTATTATAAATTATTGTTTGATATTCTATGTTATAATATCATAGGCTATTGGTAGTTATTATATTATAAGGTATTTTAAATTATTTTTCATAAGTTATTTTTTTAATTTTAAGTTGTTTTACCTTAGGTCATTATATTATATTTTAGATTATTTTAAGTTATTATACTTAGAATAAAATAATTTATAACATCATAAAGTATAATGACCTTGAAAAACTTAAAGTATAATTTGAAATAACATATATTAACTTAAAATAAAATAACCTAAGGTATAGCCTAAAGTTAGTTGAATAATTTAATTTATAATAATTTAAAAACTTATAATAAACTAGTTAAGATACCTTAAGGTAAAATAACATATAATAGTTAAAGGTACAATAATTTATAGTAACCTATAATAACTTTTAATAACATCAGGTATAAATTAGAATAACTAAAGTAATTTAAAATAATATAGGGTATATCATAAAGTAACATATATAGAATATTTTTAAAAACATAAAAATAAAATTATTTATTACAATAAATTACAATAGTGAATTATGTTAATTAGTAATGAAACATGATGTTTACATAGCGATATTATAGTGAAATAGCTTTCACAAGGGTGAAATTAGTAAAATGCAATGCAATTATTTCATTTTTAAGGTCCCATAATGATTTAGGCTAATGAACTACACCCCATTTTTGTAGTAGTCAATTATCACCAAGGGTAAAACATGAAATTGTAAAAGAGACTTGGTGTGCATGAATTTCAATCTCTTCAACTTGGGCAATTCAAAGGATTTATAGTTGGAAAATGGTTCAATTAGATTTGAAAATTTACACCCTTAATGATTTGACATGGAGTGGAAAAGACATGCACCTTTTACTTTTCAACTTCAAAAAATATATATCTTACTTTCATTGAACAAGATGTACAACATTTTGTACAATAAATGTATAGATGGTCTAAAACCAAACTCTAGTGCTCCAAAGTCCCCATGTTGATAAACTAGGTTGTTTTGTACAAGAGAGAATGTATATAAATTTTGGCACCAAGATATAGAATCATAACATACATTATGTATAGTTTTAGATGTAAGTTTCAACCAATACCAAGTATTTACCATTCTTGCCACACAATTCATAAAAAGGAATGGGATATGCATGGAGTGCGAATCCAAATGCACCCACTAAGTCTCAAATAAGAAGCAAATTGAACATTGAGTGGTCTTCATGTTCAACTTTACACAAAGAGGAGGTAAGAAGCAGAAAATGGATTTTTATGAATGGGGGTGGCGACTCCTTTCACCTATAATACACAACAACAAATAGAATACTCACCATGAACCTAAAGAACATTATAATAAAAATTAATTAATACGATTCAAAATAGACTCAAGACTAAATCATTGTCCCATTTTACACATTATTTTTTATATTTAAACATGGGGAGGGAGAAAACAAAATGTAAAGGCAAATAGGTCGAACATTATAACAAAAATATTATCTCCAACCTCTAAGCAATTTTAATTTTATTCTTATTTTGTTTTTTCTTATGTGAAAGCATATTCTCTATGTGAGCTTTTAAAATGTCTACCAATGGCCTTTGTAACTCTACAATGTGTTAGGCAACTAATATAAACACAAATTTCACTTCCCACTAGAAGAAAGGAAACAAGACCAAGAGAGGCTTGTTCTATTTTTCCAGCAATAAGCATTTTGTCAAGGACACCTAAACAAAATCCCAAGTAAAATGTATTATTTATCAATGTGTACATGTAGACCCATGTTACATTGCTAACCTATTTTTGGACATTTCAATGTCAATAGAAACCACATGGTTATTAAATCACTACAAGAAATTTTGGTTTTCTTTACCAAGAACTTTTGTTAGAAAAAACCCCCATATGGTTTTTTTGCCCCCATGTTCAACTTGACCAAAATGCCATTTTGGACAAGTTGATTTGGATTCGATTGTTTTGACTGGGTCCCTTTGGTTGGTCTTTTTGACTGGGTTTTTTTACTGAACCATTATGACAATAATATAATTTGGGTAGCAACCAAAAATATATATTATTTAAATCATTTTTATTAAGCCTTAATATGAAAAAATTAATTAATTAATTACCCTGCCTATTCTATTCTACCCTACTTTAACCTACTTACCAACCTACCTAATTAATAAACCTAATAATTAATGTCAAAAATTATTTATTTATTTATTTACCAACCCTATATCCTAGCCCTAAATTAGGCCACCTAACTTAGCCATCTAAGTTAAACCAAGCCACTTAGGCTAGGCCAAGACCCCTAGGCTAAACCGAACCTCGTAGGTTAGGCTAAGTAGGCTAGGTTAAGTGGTTAAATAGGCTTTGCAACTTAGTTTACCTAATTAGGTCACCTAAATAGTCAAGGTAGCCAAGGTTGCAAGTGTGAGGACTTGAACTCCTCACCTCCACATTGAGAAGTCAAATCCTTAACCATTGCACCACCACCCCATCAGGTGATTTTTTTTGGACAACATATTGTCATAAACATGATTTTGGATTAAAATATTATAATCAACTTCCATGAATTTTTTTCAACATATTACATTAAATGCACTTCAATTTTTTTACTCTATTGACAAAAATAGGTAAGTTATAAATAGGTTAACCTAGGTAGGTAGGGGGTACCTATTAATAAATGCCTAGGCCTAACTTAACCTATTATCTAGGTTAGGTTAGATAGGTAGTTTAGGTTTAACAAGTAGGCTCAGTCATCAAATGAATATGGTTAATTTGACTAAACCCTATTAATTCAATATGGCCAATTTGATTAAATCATGGCCATTTTGACTAGATCTTTAGCTTAACACTTGGTCAAAAAGGTCACTTTAATCAAATGTATTAATCAAATGTAACATGTGTTTTTCATGCCCCAAACCTTTAGTCAAAATGGACATACCCTTAGGTCAATGTTGACATTTTAGTCAAATTGGCCTTCTAAAAACTACATTTTCTTTTAATGGATGGAGATAGAACTTCTACTTTGAAGTTGAAAAAAGAATCCTCAAAGACATTACGCTATAAAGGTGCCAATACAATCAACCAACAAAAGGATATTAGAAAAGTGTTATTAAAATGATAAACAACCCCATGATTAAAAACAATTTGGAAAACAAGACCCCAATTACATATTCAAACTATAAAAATATTACATAAAGATGTAAACACTTCTACAATTTCTTTCACCAAGGTACCAAATATTTAAATGTTTAAAAAAAAAAGGAAAACAAACATAATATGCCCTCATAATTACGTGAAAAAAAAAAAACCATTAGCTTTTCAATTTTGTATAATTAAGAGTTTAAAACCAAAGGCTACAATACAGTGATTCACCATACCTCTTTGTTGGCAACTTTATTGTTGCAAAAAAAAAGGCAATGATAAAACTCCAATAATGCTACCACTACGCAAAAAATATGGCAATCTACAATGACATCCAATAAGATACCAAGGTATTCATTTCATAGCATCTGCGTTAGAAGGGTTCCAAAGTGATCGAAGTTTTTGTGAACATTGAACAAAAATTGGGCTTTTAGATTTGGGCCCCATGTAGTGGGAAAATTGTGTACCCTTTTGGATCAACCTCAAGCATCATCTCACAAACATTTCCCTTGAATTAATGTACATTATCCTTGATATTGCTACATGCATAAATATTTTGAGCTAATATTTTACCCTAGGTTTTAATAATGTGCATTCCAATAAAAAAGAATGAAGATTCCCCAACAAATTGATAATTGCCAAAGGTGGCTTTACACCATGAAAAGACATGCACACCCTATACTAATGTGCCCCACACTTTTTAATAACATTCAATATGATTGAATATAGTCATGGAAAACATTGCCCACAAGCCCTACAAAATTGATGACATGAAAAAATGAGAACAAAAATACTTGAGTAAGGGTGATAAACACATGAATAAGAACACGGGCATGTGGACCAACAACCTTGAAATGGAATTGTGGGCTGAAGTGCCAAGTGTCAAAGTTTTGGCACCCGTTCGTAGTTGGACCTTGCCATTCACCATGTATAAAAGAACACATCTATTGTGGATAAATTTGGCAAATATAAGGGGATTGAAAATGAAGTTGGAAGTCTTGCCATGACATCTAGAATGCACCCTCTACAACATGGTGTAATTGTAAGAATTAGTTAGGAGACATCTTAGTAGGGCTAATTGACATGTGGTTGCAAAATTGGTTGAACACCAACATGAAATAATTTGCAAAAATGTGGTGGTCAACCCATTTACAAGATTTGGACTTCAATGTGGAAAATCACAAATGGAACCACCTCTAGATAATGCCTCTACAAGAAATGATGCCTCCAACAATTCTTTCAGTAAGTAACATTAGTGATGTCCACATATATATTATTGTTCAAATAACCTCCACATTAAGTAAAATGCCAAATGTGTTTGTACCAATAGTACTTGAAGTCTATATCAAGTCCATTCTATGGACAACTTTAACCAAGGGCCATTCCACTCAACCTCATTGACCCATGGATTGCAAATTTAAACAAGCTTGTGTCCATCTACTTCCTAGACTTGGAATAAAAGGAATGAAACTCAGTACACACCTCATAGACAAACCACATACACACCTATAAAAAATATAATTTAATGGCAGTATGAACATAATGAAAAGGAACACAACAAGTCTTATGGAACACCACAAGTTCAACAATGGCAAAAATAGGTACAAACAAACCATTCTAACCTACAACAAGGAGTATCCATGGCCTTCCATGATTCCACTTGATGAAACATGCACATCAGAACTTAAAACACTATCAGCTATAAGCAAAAACCCTTCTTGTTTGAATGTTTACAACTGTAATCAAAGATGCCCATTCACAAAATCCAACTATGAAGATTCATGAAACATGTCAATTTCTTCTCTCGGTCAAGTCAACAAGTGCAGCATGTACTACACCCCCTTCCAAAGCCTCATAGGAACCATACAATTTTGCGTGAACTTTTTCCATGATTAAAACCCATAGCTCATTCCCCTTCTGATTTGTTGCCAAAACTGGCTTACCTTGGCCTTCACAAGGAATCCAATCATCCATAACCATTGGAATCCACTCTCCATATGATACAAATTATATTCAAATAAGAAAATATGTTCAAATACCTATAAAATTTTACTAGAATCCACCATTTAGTGATTGGATTTTTTTTCACAATCTTGAAGGTTAAACAAATTTGATTTTTACAACATGACTTCATCACCTCATTGCTTAGAATGAAACATGAAGAAATGTATAATGATGTATGAAATTTATTTTTCAAAAATAACTATTAAATAATTTGAAAAAAAAAAAAATTGTTTGGTACACATGTTTGCATCATGCATTACACCATATACAAAAATATCCAATAATACATAATATTATCCATCATTTAAAATTTTATTTTTTGAAATGAAAAAATAAATAAAATGAAGATAAAATCATTATTCTTAATTTTGAGATTTTTGAATTGACATTAAATAACCTCTGATTAATATAGGGCTTTTTCCCCTAGTCATGAGGTTCTAGTATTTGTTTTATATCACATACTCTCCGATCAATAAATGTTAACATTCTATTACCTAGTAACATTAATAGAAATAAGCCAAAGTGTAACCACTTTATTTGTCATTAAATGCGATTATTGGTCATTTGTGACTATCTTTGTACATTTTTGCAACTATTTCTTATGTTGTTCATATTCGTAATTACATTGTAACAAACTCTGTAACTGTTTGTGATTATTTTGGTTTTCATCCTTCCATGTGAACAACATTTAATTTGGTTTCCATTTCACAATGTAACTTATGTCCCCCAGTTGGAGATGTGACCATTTCAATTATAGCCCTATAGGTATACAAATGTGTATTTTAAGGAATATAATTGGGTATATTACGATTTACAAACATTACAATTCATATTACATATGTATTCAAGTTTTGTTATTAGCATAAATAGGTTCGATATCATATTTACACTAAATGTATATTTTGAGAATATTAAATTTTTACATAAGATATTTTCGAAATATATTGTGCCCATTTCACAACTTCATCCAAACTATTTTATTATACTTCTTAAAATTATTACAAAAGACATTTATAATTATTTATCTTACATTATATTACATATATTTATTAATTACATGTATTAAAAAATGAATTTCAATATTAACCTTATTTAAATTTTTAAATATTTTAATTTAATTACATTTTCAAATATGCAAGTACTATTTTAAAATATTGACATAACTAATAAAAATATCTAATAAAAATAATTGTATTATTAATAAATTATTTTCAAATGAATAACATATTTACTTAAAATAAATAATAATAATTTTAAACAGATCATAAATAGGTATAATGAGTGAAGTAATCATATGGAATGTTAACCTTGACTACCGACGAATTACAATAATAATTCAATTATTGTCATTTTTATAGCTAAATATTTATATTTTAAATTTATTCTAAATATAAAATTGAAAAAATATTGGGAATAATTATAATAAATTAGTTAGCTTAAGCTAGTTTTTAATTGTATTATTAGATTTTAAATAATTAATACTTAATATTTATAATTGATGGTTACTAATAATTAAATATTGAATACTTGAGTTATTATTTTAATTCATTTGGTTATGAAATATTAATTAATTAGTTAATAATTATTAATTAGTTATTTCCAAATTTGAGAAATTATGCCCTATAATTCAGATTTTTATTGAAAATATTATAATAATCTTAAAATAATAAAAAACTCATATAATTAATATATTAGAAAAAGATAATATATTGAATAATTGTATGTATTACTATTTATTTATGGTAAATGGTAAATATAAAAGGATAAACTTTTATATTAGTAATTATTATTCTATAGTATCATAAAATCCTTGTAAAATCAATGTATTATTTAGGTTATTTGTGAGTAAGAATTACAATACTTGTAAAATTAATTTACAATTGAGATTTAATTGTTCATAATGTATAATATAAAAGTTATCACTATAGTTCTTGTGTAGTTTTCTATAATAGTCATAATTATTCACACATTTTTTAATTTATAAGTTTAAATCTGAATTAAAATTTTGGAAAAATTATAATGTAGTCAAAATAGGTATTGTAATGATTAGAATTGAAGGAATTATTATAATTTTTTTTTCTATTTTTTATTTTTTGAATTCTATAATTAATTATCTATGATAAATAGTTTTAGAGTATTTTTATACTAATTAGAAGAATTAGAGTATGTTCAACAAATTATTGTATTTATAAATAATAATTACCAATAAAAAAACAATAGATTTGACTTATATGAATTTTTACAATATTAAATGTAGTTACTATAATTAAATTGATATTAATTTTAAAATAAATGATTTTCATAGGGATTTATTTTATAATAGTAATTGTTATAATTATGCATGTTCTTGAAGTGTTTAAAAACCCAAAAACTAACAACAAAAGGCATGAGGAAAGTTTTGGAGTTGCAACTTAATTTGTGAAGAAATTGCAATTTCAAAATTTATCGATCCCACATTGTTTGTTGTTCATTCCTATTTTGAACATTATATTAACAAAGGATGTGGTCATCTACTTTCACATTAAGAAATTTGTGCAAATGCGATGAACCAATCAAAAGGTTTAACCAAAAACAAAAAAAAAAATTATGCATAATTTTAAATTACCTACATCCCCAACCTACTTATTTACCTATTAAACTAAATATGTACTTAGTTTGACCTACCCACCTAGGTTGACTTATGTACCTACCACATTATGTACCTACATATATAAATAGGTATTTTGTCTAAAAAGGTCGAACCTACTTAATTAGCTTTTCACCTAAGTAGATATGTAGGTATGTAGCTTAAATTTGTGGGCATTTACTCATGTACCTACCAACTTAATATTAATATTTTGTATTAAAATCATTTTAAAATGCCAAATGGCTCATTTACATTGGGCCGCCTATCATAATATAAAATCATTCAAGCATTTGAATTGAATGTCCCAGATTATTTCAAAATTATAATAATATCTATATCTTAACTAGTTGATTTTATTTTTTTCAATACCCCTTATCGTTTCTGACTAATGTTGCATGTGACTTATTAAAGATGATTAAAAAATTATTTGTCACAAATGTTGTTTGCAGGTGAAAGCATGGTCAAGTATGCTAATGACGGATATTATTATTTTTTAGTGGAGAGGATCCATAAGCTAAGACTTAATACATTGAACTGATGAATATTTTTCACTTTAATGATTAATAAGAGGAAGATTTTTGACTTAAATGCAAAATATTTAATACTTGCATGTTTTAATATGTAATTCAGTATATTTTTTAAAATACAAGTACAAAAAATATGTGTCACTATCCTACTTCAAGTATATGAAAATGCGATGAAAGTACAATTATAATTGGATTTCTTTCAAGTATATGAAAATGCAATGAAAGTACATTTATAATTGGATTTCTTATACTTTCAAATGGAAAAAGCACTACTATGTATTAATGTGTTTAAATTTCTTTCATAGCATAGTCATAATTATCTAAGTTCTCAAAGAAAAGTATGTTGGAAATTTCAAAAACTCAACTAATTGAGAACACACTTTTCATCCATTTTTCTTAAATCAAAATTTGTTGCACTTTATGTGTAACTTACCATCAACTCAATGGAGTGCTCCATTACTTCATAATGAAAGTTTAAAAAGTTTGAAATAGGTTTTTTCATTTGTATACCATAAATATGATTGTGACTACATGTTTGACCACTTTTTTGGCATACTTTACCATCTTTCCACCCTTGCGACTAAAATTTAGTCATAAAAAATAATTAAAAATACGTGTTTTTCTTCTAGTAGCAAGGGCCATCACCCTAGCGAACCAACTACACCTAAGCTACCACATAATGCAACTATATGGACATGAGCACAAATGACATGATGATCATGAGCACAAATGACGTGATGATGGCACCATTATGAAATGCCAAAACGGTGGTATAAAAAGATCTTTCACTTTACAGAAAGATATAAGCAGTACCTACAGCAGCCTAGCTGAGGAAAGTGAAAGAAAGAAAGAAAGAGGCTGTTCTTGTATTTGTATAGCAGTCTTTTGTGTTTTGTAACACAAATAACACAACTCCTGACACCGAGTAGGACTCCATGACCGCGAAGATTTAACAAAAGACTCTCTTAGTTTACAGTGCTGTATCTCAGAGGAAGTCTGTCTAATTAATAATT
>Ga0116231_10015087_pt1 | contig 10100 bp, 5 predicted proteins | sample S1TSphgellanicum_2_FD_89695 | JGI IMG/M metagenome (GOLD analysis project Ga0116231, IMG submission 89695) | Host-associated microbial communities from peat moss isolated from Minnesota, USA - S1T2_Fd - Sphagnum magellanicum MG | ecosystem: Host-associated > Plants > Peat moss > Unclassified... | reverse complement strand
ACCTTACAATGGGCAATGGCAGAGCTCATACGAAATCCAAAGCTTATGAAGCATGCTCAGGATGAGTTGGATACAGTTGTTGGAACTGATCGTGTGGTTGAGGAATCAGATCTCCAACACCTTCCTTATCTCCAAGCTACAATAAAAGAAACATTTCGTTTCCATCCTGCTGGTGCTTTCGCAGTTCCTCACATGTCACTGGAGTCTTGTCAAGTTGCAGGTTACTATCTGCCACCTAAGACTCGTGTGATGGTGAACCTGTGGGCAATGGGCCGCAACCCTGACGTTTGGGAGAGACCCTTAGAATTTGACCCTGAGCGTTTCTTGGAACATCCTGAGATTGATTGGAATGGACGTAGCTTTGAACTCTTGCCATTTGGTAGTGGAAGGCGTGCCTGTCCAGGACAACCATTAGCAGAATTAGTAATTCAACTTGCCTTAGCACACCTGGTCCATAGCTTCAATTGGTCTCTTCCCAATCAACAAGAACCTCACACTCTTGACATGTCTGACAAATTTGGACTAAGTCTTCCAAGAGCACAACCCTTACATGCTGTGGCACATCCTCGGTTGCCTACCCACCTCTATTAGAGACTTTCTATTATTGTTAACAAAAACCATTTACATATTTGTTTGTATGAAACGTAATGGTTATTGTTGTCCATGCATTTATTTTGTTTTGTTTTCACAAATGTACTAAGAGTTTTGCCTAGTGGGTCTATAATATATATCTCTACAGATGCTCTCAATATATGCAGATTGTGATTTCATTGTCCACTGCTATCTATGAGATATATAACATACTTACTGCATTCATAAGATGCTCAATCCATAAAATTTAATCCTGACTTCAACTGCAAACTGTAACTTCCATGCCCCCCCTTCCCACCAGTTCTTAACTTCCTCGGATTCAAGTCAGTCATGGATACCCTGGTTAGAACCATTATAGCATCAATTTAAAAGAGCTCCAGTGCAATAGAGGGGAGGAAGATGAAGCAGACCAGATTTGTGAAGTTTTGAGCTAGGCTTGATGCTTTGCAGCTCCTTGCTTCCAGTTGCATCTGTCTGCTCCATATTAAGAGCAGAAGAGTAAGAACTGAAGAGAGCATACTGTGATGTAAAAAGCCCCTGAATGGTCTCCTTTGTACCTTTACATCGCCTCAAAATCTTGAAGACATGGTATAGACCATAAACAGTACAGATGCCAACCTTGAAGAATTTGTACAAGTAATTTATTGCAGGAACTGAAGAACACAAGATACAGATGAACCTCTATGACCTGACGTGGGAGCCTGGAAACTAGTGAGTCAGTGACTGGTATTGACAACAAGCAAGCTTGGATACTCTTTGTTGAATGCTATGGTATTAGATTACTATATGGAACAAGGTACAACCATGACAGCAAACCAGGGGCTTACTGTGTCTGGATTACTCTTCACCAAGTGTAATTATTTGGAAATTGTATGAAGAATATCTAGGCTGACAGAGTTGCATCTAGGATAGTCAGGCTGCTTCAAAGTTGATGATCTAAGATGTCTTGAATTTCTAACTTAGGTCTCTGGTTTACAGTTTGAGCTTCGAGTTCTCTGTAGATTGCAACCTCTGAACGTGGAAAAATATCCCAGGAAGACACCATCAGTCTGCTCTGGTTTCATTGACTGTACACAGACAAACTTTCCATGCTTGGCTTGATGGACAGGCTAAAGCAAAACCTTGCTAAGAAGGTGATACTTCACATGATGTTACGTTGATGCTGGAGCCTCAACACCATAACCAGTCCCGGATCTCCAAAATTTTGTTCTAAATGCCATGCAATAAGGATGCAAACAGCAGGGCATTTCTATGACATAATTAGTATATGATATGTATATGCACATCTGAAAGTTTCCTGCACAACAGAAAAATCAAGATAGAATATTTTAGGCTGACAATCATTTTCTCAGGTTCTGCACTTAATCCAACATTTGCAAGTTTAAGCTGGTTGAGATATTCTTCTAGATATTCTAGATAAATCTGCTAGAACTTTATCTAGGATAGAGATTGCAAACTTAGAGATGCTTGAAATGTACCTATCTTGTTATTGCCGACTATCAAAAATTGGCAGTTGGGGTGCAGCTTCAACGTCCTTGAGGTACTTCACTACCTGGAGCATTGTTGGTCGCATGAGTGGGTCTTCAGCTGTACACAGATTGGCGATATGCAGTACTTTTAGCATGCTCATCTTCCATGGCCCATTGGAGACAGTGGCATCAAGTGTCTCTTGGGCTGCTCCCTGCTTGATCATCTGCCGCACCCATCCAACCAGATTACCTCCTTCAATGTCCTTGAAGTCCACTCCTGTTGGCTCCTTGCCAGTGAGCAGTTCTAGGAGTATCACACCGTAGCTGTACACATCTCCACGAGTGGTGGATCTCCAACTTTGTCCATATTCAGGAGGGATGTACCCAAATGTACCTGCAATATCAGTGCTCACATGGGTCTCATATGCACTTATGAGTCGTGCAAGACCAAAGTCTGCTACTCGGGGTTCAAAATCAGCATCCAGCAAAATGTTACTGGTCTTCACATCCCTGTGGATGATGTGGGGTATGAAACCATGGTGAAGGAAGTTGAGACCTCTTGCAGACCCCATGGCAATCTTGAATCGTTTGCTCCAATCCAGAACCTCAACTGCATCTGCACGGTTCCGAAGCCACAGGTCAAGGCTTCCATTCACCATGTACTCATACACGAGCAGCTTTTCCTCACCAAACGAGCAGTATCCAAGTAATGGCACCAAATTTCGGTGCTTCACCTTTCCCAAGGTTTCCATTTCTGCAAGGAACTCTCGGTTGCCTTGTGTTCGCGCAGCACCAAGTTTTTTTATGGCCACAGTTTTGCCATCTGGTAAAATGGCCTTATAAACTGTTCCAAATCCTCCATCTCCTATGATATTAGCCTTGCAGAAGTTGTTGGTAGCAAGCAGTATGTCAGCAAGAGTAAGCCGCAGCAGTGGTTGCTCAAACATGGCTACATTGATACTTAAGGGCTCCTTTGATTTTCCTATGGTCAAACATGTGCTAGTGTCAAGCATCATGCTGAACTTCATCTCCTCCAGATCCTTGGTTTTCATCATTGCCTCCCTCCTCAGCAAGCGCCACCTCAGCACTACAAAAAGCATACTGAGAAACACAATGGTGCAACCAATTGCAATACCTGATATTGCCCCTGTACTCACCAAGCTGGTAGGACCCATTTTCCTTGTGCACTCTATTCTGAGTTCGTCTCCACAAAGTCCAGGATCAGCAATGAATGAAGAGGTACCCAACTTTGCACACATGCCTGTGGAAGGGATTTGTCCTTCCAGTTCATTGTATGACACATTCAGGAAAGTCAGGTATCTAAGATCACACAACTCAGGAGGGAACATCCCACTGAGGTGGTTGTTTGAAAGATCCAAATAGATGAGCTGTGCCAGGCCTGCAAGCTGATTTGGAACAGACCCAGAAAACTGATTACAACCAAGATCCAAATATGATAGGCCTGTGGCATTGCCAATAGTGGCTGGAATCACTCCAGAAAATGTATTGTGGCTCAGGTTGATAGTTTGTGCTTGATGCCAGACTGAACTTTCAGACAGCAACCCAGCAATGTCACCTGTTAGTTGATTCTTCTCCAGATTAAACCCCACAATAGAGTCCAGGTTGGCCAAGGAGGATGGTAAATCCCCACTGAGCTGATTGTTGCTGAGATCCAAGTGAGACAGACCCATCAGATTGCCTAGAGTTATAGGAATTGATCCGGAAAGCATATTTCCATTCAAGTTGAGCTTTGTCAGGCTGGTGATGTCACCTAGTTGTGGAGGGATTTGTCCAGTGAGCCTGTTGTAGGCCAAATTCAATGCTTGGAGCTTGTGCACTTCTCCGAGCTCAGCTGGGATAGATCCATTTAGAAGATTGCATGAAAGATCTAAAGTGGTCAAGTTTGTAAGCCGTGCAAGTTCAGGAGGGATTGAACCTGTCAGTTGATTACCTGTCAACAGCAACTCCACAAGAACGGAGCACTCACCCATCTCTGGTGGAATACTACTGCTGAGATTATTCCATGACAAGTCCAGTGTTCCATGATGTTGCACAAAGCTTGAAGTGGGTATGGCAATCACCTAGAAAATGGCAATTTCATTATACATTAGCATAATGACCATTTTTTTTCATATCCAGTAAGGGCTGCAGATAAGGAACAATGCAGTTCAAAAGGATTAGTTTAGTGCATATGAACACTGGACTAAATTTTGCCATATTGTGGGTTGTTCAATAAGGCCCCCCTCATTAAATTGTAAGGAATGAAAAGGTTGCAAGATATGACAACAAATGACAAAACCTGTCAATTATGGAACAGAGGAGCATGCTGTTTCTATTTGGTCCACACACACCTGCAAGGAATAAATCAAACAGAGACACTGTATCATCAAAGAAGGAAAGTGTATCTGGCAACTGACCTGGAAGTCAGCACATATGGTGTTTGGAATGTTCCCTGTGAGACTGTTGTGTGAAAGAACCAAGTAATCCAGATTGATGAGCTGCCCAATTTGCTGAGGGATTGGACCCATGAGCAAGTTATTTCCAAGATTGAGAGATGTGAGCCGTATGCAGCTGCATAACTCAACTGGGATCTCACCATTCAGGTTGTTGTTTGCAACTGAGAACACATTCAAGTTAGAAAGCTTCCCAATTTCAGGGGGAATAGGTCCCTCAAAATTGTTGTTGGCAAGACCCAGGTACTCCAATGTTGTGACATTTCCAAGAAGTGGGGACAGACTCCCTGTGAGCTTGTTGGAATCCAAGAGGATCTCAAGCAATGACTGGGAGGTCCACAGTGCATCAGGCACATCTCCTGAGAAGTTATTGGACCCCAGGGATAGAATTACAAGGTTTGGAAGGTTGGCCAGATATGATGGTATAGGTCCTGACACATGATTGCTAGTCAAGTCAATTTGCGTTAGACTCATACACCTCTGGAAGGTATGAATTATGTCCCCTGTAAGATTGTTTACATTTAATGTCACCTGACTCAGCATTGCAGCATTGCAAAGCTCTGGTGGAATTGAGCCTGTCAACTGGTTGTTGTCAAGAGCAAGATCTGTAAGCTTGGAACAGTTCCCCAGCTCAGGAGGGATGCTGCCACTAAGTTCATTGGTTGAAAGCAGAAGGCTAGACAAGTTTTGCCAATTACCAAACCAGGCCGGTATGGGGCCAGAGAGCATGTTTCCCTCAACTGAGAAAGAGATGACATCTTGGAGTGCAGCAAGCTGAGGTGGAATAGGTCCAGTCAGGGCATTAAAAGCAAGATCTATGACCTGCATAAACCAATCAAAATGACAATGTAAAAGCAGTGACTGGAAGAGTGTCCACCTACAAGCAACTTATTCCTACAGCAGAAGAATCCTCTGAGGACTGTTCAGTCCTTCTTAGCTGTCCTTGGTGAGTGGGTGCTGCGTGAATCAACGGCAACATCAGGGGGTGCTGCAGTGATCTTGGAAGTGTAGGGAGATGATGCATAAATGCTACCACAGACAGGTTTTAGCATTCCTTCAGACAAATGGACTGTGAGTCGCAGCCCTCTCTGTACTCAACACTGTACTAGTGCAGTTCAGGGGGAAAGCCAACAAATCAATTGCAAATTGATTTGGTCTCTCAATCTGTATTTAAACAGGAGCATTGTCCTAATGACCACCTGTATATTGGTGGAAAATTGAGGAAATTTGGCAAATGCAAAGTTCAAAGATAAGCATTCCAACCTGTAAACTGCTGCAGTTGCCAAGAGAAGCTGGTATGGAGCCATTCAGATGTGCGCTTGGCAGATTAAGTGTTACAAGGTTTCTCAAATTGCCAATAGAGTCAGGAATGGGCCCAACAAAAGAATTGCCACCCAGGTCAAGTTTCCTCAAGCTCGTTAGCAAGGAGATCTCTTCAGGGATGGAACCTGTAAGATGGCTGCCCCCAAGATAAAAACTCTGCAAGTTGATCAGGTTACCCAGCTCTCGTGGAAGACTGCCTGTCAAGGCATTGGCCCCAAGATCAAGCTCTTGCAAGGATGTCATGCCCCAAATTTTAGAGGGTATTGGCCCTGAAAGAGAGTTGTTGCTAAAGTCAAGGTAGGTCAAACTGGCAAGAGTGGCCACCTGTGGAGAAATGACACCAGAGAAGAAGTTGCTGCTTACATCTACAAACTCAAGGTTTGACATGGTCTCAAGTGCAGGGATGTCACCAGAGAGAGCATTGCTACTCAAATCGAGGTGTTGCAAGTTCACAAGGTTCCCAAGTTGCACCGGCAAAGTGCCAGAGAAAGTATTGCTGGAAAGGTCAAGATACTGTAACATGGAAAGTGTGCCAATCTCTGGGGGTATGACACCAGAGAAAGAGTTGCTGCCCAGAACCAACTCCTGAAGGTTGACAAGAAGTTCAATATCTGAAGAGAGCACCCCTGAAATACTGTTATAACTTAGATCCAGGCTTTGCAAATTGAACAGGCCAAAGAGAGACAAAGGGATGGGACCAGAAAGCATTTGGTTTGTGGTCAGATTCAGGTAATTCAATCTGGTCAGATTTCCAACATCTAGAGGTATGCTGCCAGAGAGAGCATTTAAACTCAAATCCAGATGCTCCAAAGTGAGTATGGTGAAAAGCTGAGCTGGCATCGTGCCATTCAATGCAATATCTGACAATTGGAGCCTGACCACTTCATTATCGCTGTTGCATGTCACTCCTGTCCAGCTGCATGGGCTAGTATCTGTTCCCACCCAATTGGGTAGTGGATCATCAGGGTTTCCTTGGGGCAGTACTGCTGACTTGAATGCCAAAAGAGCTGCCATGTCTGTGCTGAGGGCTTGAACACCACCCAAAGGCCTAAATTCGCACACAAGCAGCATCAGCATCAGCATGAGAACCATGCCTAATGCAAGGGGCAGAGGACATTGAACCATTGCTCTCTGTGTGCAGCTTTTGCACATTGGGCCTTCCCAGGTGGAAACAAGCTTCAGAAGTTCATATTACCGCATAAATAGTTTGCACAGCTACTCACATTGATCTTCATACACATCTGCAACATCATGTACACACTAAATAAAAACTCAAATGAATAAGAAATAAAAACTTAGATGAATCAAAGATTCAGGTAAAAAGAGTTTTCGATCTTACATGACAGTATGGGCTAAACTTGGCTAAATGAGGTAAAAGGGCATGAGACATACAGGTTTGAATGCAGCAGATTTGTGTTCAATACTGAAGGGATTATCCCTGCTGCAGATTGTCCCCCTAGTGATTGCAGATAGTGCACAGTATGCAGTAAGAACATCTCCTTGGAAGTGCAGGGATGCTGGACTGTGACCAAGTTTATGCATAACACTGTAGGAATGTCTCGGTATGTTTTCTGTACAAGACTCAAAAGCGAGGTTGCATAGGTGGGGATGAGGGAAGAGGCACCGTGAGTGTGTACCTCGACACTAGTAGGATGATGCATCAGGTACATTGTGCTCGATCGTCGCCCTGTTGGAGCATCAGATCGGGCGATGATCAAGTTGGCTTGTTGGCTTGTTTACCCCGTTGTTCTTCCTGAGCAAAAGTTTGAACTTCAGAACCCAAAGGTGACCGTTTGGTGACAACAGCGCGTTGGCAGTGTGGCTGCAGTCTTCCCGCAAGAGGAACTGGCTGCAGTCCCGCAAGCGGAACCGTGAAGAAGCTTCCCTGAGTACAATCAACACGATGAACGAACGTGTCGATACTCGTGCTTTATATGGACTGCTGCAGGTAGGACATTGCGATATTCCTGCGATATGCGCACAACTAATGCAACTACCTCAGTAGTGACTCTCTCCTGCTGGCAGCAAATGCTGATAAGTGCATTACCATTGTCTTCGCAACAAATGAAGAAGACTCCAAGACATTCTGTAGGACGAACAAGGAGGAGGTTTCGACATTACACAAAGAAAAAATGCATGCAAGCAGGCTTGCACAAGAACGAAAACTTTCAAGATCGACGTCCATGGTACCAAAGAGGCATGAGGAACGGGATCAGGCTTATAGCGGCTGAAAAACACTTGCAGCAGGAGCAGCAATGTCAGCAATAGCAATAGCGATGCCAGCAATCGCAACAGCAATGCCAGCAATCGCAACAACGAGGCAGCCCTTCCAAATGGAAAACGCTGCATGCGGTCCACTGAAAGTAAGCAGAAACAAACGTTCAGCCCTCGACGAAACTTGGTACAGTTCCAAAATCCGACCAGCGGGAATCAAACAAAAAAGAAAAGCAGATTAGAGCACAGCAAGTTATTGTTCATAATCAACAAATGCACCTTCATTCCAAGACAGACAAACCAGAAAACCAATGCAAACCAGTTGACGACGACGACGACGAGAGCCTGTCTGCAAATGATTAACAAACATTGCAAAAACAAAGAACAAGGGGAAAAAAACAGAAAAAAAAAAGCAACAACAACAACAACAACAACAATAAGAAGAAGGCAAAACAAAGAAATGGAAAAAGAAGAAGAAGAGAAAGACCAGAAAACAAAAGCTCACAACTAGTCGATTCTTCTCCTAATTATGATTCCACAAGAGAAAGAAAAAAAGTAAATTCCTTACAATCAATCAAATGAAGGCGTCCGATTCCAAGCACTTGCTGCTGCTGCTGCTACCAATCCAGACGCTGGTATCGTCGTCCCGGGTCCCACTCCTACTTGTCGTCGTCGTCTGGCTCGTCCGCCTCCCGCCAGCAGCAGCAGCAGCCATGACGCCAACAAGAAGCAACAATGCAAAAACAGTAAAGAAAGAACAAGAGACGACTCCCGCACAAGAGCCAAAACCCATCACACAACAAAACAAACAGACAAACAAAGCAACCAATGACTCCGCTGCTTTACTACCTACCTTCCTACCCTCCTCCGGAATTACTACCTTCCAAAAGGAGCGTAGGTAGTAAATTGCTCTCCTTCTCCTTCAATAAGTAAGTCACTTACTACTAATCTAGCCCGGTAGTACTTTTCCTACTACTAAAGTAGCTTGGTTGGTAGTAAATTGCTTTCTTGCTACTAAAGTAGCTTGGTAGTAAAAATGCCTTCATTCAATTCGTAAGTTACTTACTACTATTCTACCTCGGTAGCACTTCTTGTACTGCTAATGTAGCTTGGTTGGTAGTAAATTGCATTCCTTCAATACATAAGTTACTTTTACTACTAATCTAACCCGGTAGTAAATTTCTTTCCTCGATACATAATTCACTTTTACCACAGGCTGCTGTTATCGGGTAACTATCGTAGTGGTAACTTTTTGCATGGGCTAGCTAGCCTATTGGATGGAATCGAAAATTTGAGGGGAATGGCTTTTGGGTTCAAATCCGCCCCCCACGCCCAAATTCCCCACACCCACCCAATCTAGCTAGATATTAGATGTATTTTTAAAAAAAAAATTAAATGGAATAAGTTTTTTTAATCAATTTTGACATGGTTATATACCTATATATGTATTATTAATCGCAAAATGGTAGTAGGTTTTTTACATTTTTGAATGGGAATGATTTTTAGATTTTGTCATTGATGCAGATTTTTTTAAAAAAAATTTGGACGGGAATTTTAAAAAATAAAATTGAATTGAAATATTTTTATCTTAAAAAATTGAAAATGGAAGAAAAAAAAAATTGTACATGGAAATTGGGATGTTGCTTAGGTGACAAATTTTTGGAAATGAATAGGTAATAATTGATGTTGGAAGGCACGTTGGGATTGGAAAAAAATAAGTCTACCTATTGGCAATTTCAAAGGTGAATTTTGTTATAGATTTTTATTAGGTATGTTTTCTTTTGCATTTGGCCCCATTCATGTCCCCTTACATTTTCACACCATCATGATGGCCCCGACCTACCTGTGTTATAATTGGGCAATAATAGGTAAAACAACTCATTCGAAAGTTTTAGAAACCATTTGGGTCGAACAAACAAATGCAATAAATATAAAGGTCTCGTCTAAGTCCCACCCCCCACACTGTCCTTGGGGGGGGGGGGGGGGAAAAGGACAAAACGATCACCCAAGGTTATTTTTCTTTTTTTTAATCAAGGGGAATTTAAGATTT
>Ga0116231_10015085_pt1 | contig 10102 bp, 6 predicted proteins | sample S1TSphgellanicum_2_FD_89695 | JGI IMG/M metagenome (GOLD analysis project Ga0116231, IMG submission 89695) | Host-associated microbial communities from peat moss isolated from Minnesota, USA - S1T2_Fd - Sphagnum magellanicum MG | ecosystem: Host-associated > Plants > Peat moss > Unclassified... | reverse complement strand
TATTTTATAACCAAAATTGTTTTAAAAAACTCCGCTCTTTTTGAAAAAACCAAATTAAAAAAATTAAAAAAAATTAAACCACCAAAAAAAAAAAAAAAAAAAAAAAAACACAAACACTGAGAAGAAGACAAAAGAAGCGCAGTTAGTAACTAGTAAGTAACTAGTCCTGACGAGCATCATCAAGTCTCGTGACTGTTGTTGTTGTTTGATTGAGGAGGGAGCCTGTCCAAAAATACTGGACGCTGGTGAGGCCACGTCGCTCATTTTAGATCTTAAACCAGATCTCAGGACCTGAGATCCTTGTGTAGGTAGAAAAGTTTGAGGGTGTCTTTTCTTTTTAAATAAAAATTAATTTTATAATTAAAATTAATTATTAATAAATTTTCTTTTCTTTTCTTTTTTTATAAAATTGAATAATGTTGTAGGGTTCTTGTGAGTGGGGGTCAATGAGGTTGGGGTCAATAGAGTTATTCGCAAAGTCAGGCGATTAGGGGGTGAGAACGGCCAGTCCCCGCATAATAGGGCATCAAACGCATAACTGGGAATGAAAATTTTACAAAAGGAAATAACTGGGACCCAAACTAGTTCTTCCACCAATTTTGGTGGCAAACTGAGTTTCATCCTGTGTTTCCTTTTTCCGAAGCGCCTGCATTGCTGCTACATATATCTTCACTGCTCCTACTTGTACAACTACTATAATTATTCTCGAATCTCGTGCAATAATTGCTGAGTTTCAGCATTTCATACCCAGATTTAATACATTAGAGTTGGCTAATGTGTGTGTGCCAATGAGTTGTTTCTTGTGCCTTGTTTGTTGTTGCTCAATTTGCAAGGTGTGTACCTACTTTGTGTTTTGTGCATGTTCTTTTGTTGGCGGATGTTTGAATCAATTCTTTGCTTTGCTTTCATTTCACAACAAGAATTCTTTGTTGGCCTTGCCTACGAAGCAAGGCAAGGATATTGTGCTTATATTCATTATAGAATATAGTAGCTTAAGGGATTTTGGCCCCCAGGTAGTAGGTCTATTTTTATATGAAGATTTTTGAAACATGATATTTTGGCTTGTGTTGAAACTTGAGAATAGTTATAGAGTTAATATGATATCTTGAAGGATTTTGGTTTCTTTTAGAGGATTTTTTTTGAAGATTATATTTTTGCATGGTGAAATATTTAAATTTCCATAATTCTTCTTTTGCCTTAAAGATACTTTTAATGTAAATGGCAAGGCCACAGTGTGACACACCCCTTGTTCACAATTGGATTTGTTTTGTAACTTGTTTTTTTTCCTCCATCAAATATGTATGGATAGTTATGGCGTGCTTTCTAAAACGGGTAATAACCAAGGCAAAAAAGAGAAGGGGGGGGTTCATTTACACTAAAGAGGGTTCATTTTTTTTCCTTTGGGCCTTTTTTTTATTCTTGTGTTCTATCATGTTCTCAACTTGTTCCCAATTATGTTCCTCAAGTTCCCAATGTGTTCCTCTAATAGCACCTCTCTTTATCCCATATTCGTTGCCCAAAAGTTCTCACTTTCTCACATGTAACTGAGTCAAAGGGGAAGCACTCCCTTCCTCACATAAAAATTGTTATTTGGGGGATCTTCTTAGGTTTCAATTTTTTTTGGGTGATGTGCCAATCATAATGGCCCATTGGAAAATAAATAAATAGAACTTGGGCAACAACCCATCCAATGAATAGGAAAGTAGAGGTGAATAGGAGAATGACTTTTTTCAATAGAGTATGATGAATAGAGAGGCATGTGGAAGGAAAGGGTTTTTCTTTTTTGAATTTTGTGAAGAAGGTGCATTGGTAATCATTTAAAAGACGACTTAACCAAATTTGGCTATAGGTCAAATAAACAATTTGGAAATAAATTAAAAATCTTATTATGGACAAGTGACAAGCGGACTTACTTATTGTCTAAATCTATGTGTTTTCTTATGATATATATTTTTAATTCTTATTAAGAATTTTACAAGGTTGTTGTCTCCCTCCTCTTTGGGGTTTCCTCCTAAATCTAGTGAATTCAAAAACATTTCCTAGAAACCCAATGTGTTGTGTGCTACAAGATTGATGCTCAACACTATTGAAATTCTAAAAATCATACATGTGAAAACGTGCACATGATTTCAAGAAAACTTGTTTACAAATCACAAGAATCCAAGTTCAAAATGCACAAAACTATCAATTTTTTCATGTGTGCTTTGGAATCTTAGACCACATCATGGGGATAAACTTTCCAAAAAAAATAAAATAAATAAAATCAAAAAAATCAAAAAAAATCAAAATCTCATTCACACTAAGTTTCAATCACAAATAAGAAACCACAAGAAATTAATGTCTTGCAACAAATATCTAAGCAGTGAATTCGATGGATTTTTTCAAAAAAATAATGTGGAGCTTTCACAAGCCTTTTTTTTCTTTCTCAGTAAATGGCCAAATTTTGTTTTAGAAAAATGTTAGAAATCAATGTATTATTCAAAACATTAGTGTTTTCCTTGACATTTTGATTTTTTGCATTTCCATGTAACAATGGAAAGCCAATATTAATGTGTGGCTCATCACCAATAAATTTAGAATGAATGCATAAATTTTGTTTTATAATTGTCTATGTATTTTTTATTCTTCTCATTGATATTTTTTCAAATTACATGAAAAAATGCATTTTTCAAACTTCTTTATCAAAAAGGAATGTTTTAATGTATATTTTTAATTGTATCAAAAGAGTGATGATTTTATTTTTTATTCAAGCGCACATGTAATTTTTGCAACATTTCCATGTAATTTGATTTCAAGTCCATGGTATTGCTTAGAGGTTAAGTTTTAACTGCACTTTGCAACTATGTGCATGAAAAATCATGTTCTCATTGGGAGCTACGATTGGTACTCAAGGTAATTATGAGGTTTTTGCAAGTAAGGTGTGATGGGATCATAACAAATGATAAGGTTGATGATTCTTGCTAAAATGTATACTTCCATTGGTTATACAATGTTGTTTATTGTGAGTTTCATAAATGAATGCAAACCAAGCACTGAGGTTGCAAAGAGAAGTTCACCTTCAAAGAACAAGTATTGAAAGTGTTAAAGGCCATCCTATTAATGCTTCCAAATGTGAATTGATGGGATGTAATGGAAAAAGGATCCATATCAACAAAGTTATCAAATCACAATTCTTAAGCCATGAAGTGTTTATGGATACTCATTTCAACAAATTGATTGGTCATTGTTGTAGCTTTCATTACCTTCATTACGTTAATTGTAAATCAATCTTCTAATTGGTACTTGTTATTTCTTATGGTGAAGGTTTTCCAATAAGGGGTATTGACTTTAACAATTCAAATGGATCAATCATTGCATACCCTTTTTTTAAGGAAATATGAACTTTTAAAACATTCAAGTGTCACATAAGAATCATATTGTGTAATGGCCTATTTTGCCACTACTTTTTTAAATGATCTAACATGAACCTTAAAAAAATTGTAGACCATGCACTTGGAGGTCAATGTTTTTTTGAACAAGTTTGAAATAAAATTTCTAAAACTGTTTTTGGAACTATTTTATAAATATTTTAACAAGTGGCAATATGCCTCTTTTGAAAACTTGGTAATTTTGTGGTGTTGTGACAATTATTATATATTACCATCCTCAATTATGTTGTAGCCGTGATATAATTGGAGCACATAGATGATGTTTATAAAAAGCCACAATTTGTTGCACTTATGAGTTGCACATATGACCTATTTAGGTCTTGACCATTTCTTGGTGCATAGTAGATGCACATTGTGTATGGAAAAATCCATGACCCTTTGACATTTTTTTTCCTACTATTTGAATATCAAAATGTTTTTAAAAATTTGATTCAAGGAATAAATTATTATTATTGGTCTAAATGTGCCCTTTTCCCCACAGAAGATGTAATTATGAAGACAACCAATGGGATTCATTAATGTTAAATTAATTGTGACAATTCATTTGGTTTTGTGTGGTTTAATGTGCATGATTTGAAATTCTTATATAACCAAAGTTTGGTAAGTTTGCCATTTGTATTTTGTAAATCAATACAATCTTTTATTTCAATTGCCCATGGGAATTAAACAGTTTTCCATTCAAAAATTAAATTGCAATACATGAGTTTTTATAATGCTTAATTTTGTCAAAATGTTTACATTGAACAAAAGGGATGTTCATTTTTATTAAAAAAATATAGCATGAAAGACATTCTTCTTTTGATTGTTTATTTTGACTAATATGACATTTTCGACCAAGTGTCATGTTGTACATGTAGTAAAAAAAGGACAAATTAAAAGCAAGGTTCATGAAGATGGCTAGCCATGGCTTCATCAAATAGGCCATACTAATTGGCAAAAACTTGGTCAAATTAATCATACAAATTGGATAATTAACATCCTTGTTAGGCCTAGGTTACTTACCTAAAACCTAAACTATTATAACATGTTGTAAATTATTTACCCTAGGCTATTTTACAATATTTTACCCCAAGTTATTTAAAGTTTTTTTTTTAGATTGTTTAAGCTTTCCTAGGTCATCTTAAGTTATTTTAACTTAAATTATTCTAGATTATTTTATGATGTTTTACCTTAGGTTATTATAGGTTTAGGCTACAATAGGGTAAAGCAAAATAATCTAAATTTTCCTAAAATTACCTAGGGTAAAACAAGCTTAAAATAAAATAATTTAAAATAGTTTAATATAACATAGCTTAAAACATATTTAAATGGTTTACAATATTTAATAACTTAGAATAATTTAAGGTATAATGTCATATAATAACCCAAAATAATTTATAATAAAAAATTATAATAACTTAAGGTGGAATATCTTAGAAAATAAAAATTAGTTTAATGTTAAATAACTTGGAATAAATTATAATATCTTAAGATAAAAATAACTTTAACATAATTTTAAAAATTTAGGGTTAAATAACCTATAATAACTTAAGGTAAAACATATTGGAATAACATATGGCACCCTAACCTATAATAATTTACAAAAAAATTAAAGTGGCTTAGAATTAACCTAAAATAACTTAGGGTAATCTAAAATAATTAAGTAAAATTGGAAAAATGTTCACAATGATGCGATGATAATAATGACCATTTGTTGAAAAAATGGTGCAATGGTTAAAAGTTTAGACATTCATTATGAAAAATTGAATCCATTGAAACCACACAACCTTGCAACTAAAACCCAAAAAACAACTCATATTTAACTATGATGCAACTATCTTTTGGGTGTTATAACTATTATGCAACTATCCCCTTAAAAATATGGTGTATAATTAGTAAATAAATTGTCATGTCAAAAAATTAGTTAGTTATATTATAGTTGCAAATGAATTGAAAATGGCTTTTATATAATAATTTATACACATTGTACATATATATATACTTAACTATATTTGATTTTTTCAAAAGTTACATTGTAATTACATGTGGCAACAATTTTAAAATTATTGTAAATGTACCACTAAATCAACAATTATGTTGCAACTATTGTACAAGTACATACATGTGATCATGCCACATGTCCACATTTTCATTACCCATTATGGGATACGGTTATAATTAATTGTCAACTATGATTCCCATTAATATAATTAATATGGCCATTAATGCACCATTACTAAAGTACTATTGTTCAATTATGTTATGACTATTCATATGAATAAATATACGTAATTCATATAATTAATTTACCATTAATTAATAAATTAATCATTATAAGATAAATATTGATCTAAGTTGGGGATATTTCATAACATATTAAATCAATTATTTAAGATAGTTAATAATTCATTAATAATGATCAATTTACTAATTATTTAAATTCATTAGATAATTAATTATTTGGATAATTAATTTAAATATGAAACTAAAACAACGTGTATATAGAAAATTCAATTCAATGTACAAATGAATATGCCAATTTATACCTTCATCTTTTTTACCCAAATTCATATTTAATATTTAATAATGAATTATTTTCAATAATTTATTACATATTAATTATTAATTATTATGATTTATAAATAAGTTTGATTCATATAATTATTTCATTAATTAATTAAAATAACTAATAATTTTTTTCACAATTTCAAATGATAAGTGTCTAATTATATGAATTTAGATAATTAATCATCCAATAATAAATTATTTGAAAATTTTAAATAATTCAAATCACTATTTTAAATAACTAAATATTAAATAATTATTTCACATATTTAATTATCATATAATCATTAATTTAATTTTATAAGCTAGATAATGGAAAACAAACACAAAGCATGTGGGAAAATCTTTCTAAAATAAACCAGCCCATCATTGATCACCTGCCTATGATTAAACATTTATTTATATATTCATCATATGTGTTTCATTTTGAATGATTTCAAATGTTATGGGAGCACTACCTCAAGCTCTAGAAATCATCTTTGAAGGGAATAGGAAAAGGAATAATGAAAAAACAACAAGAAGAAAATAAATTTTCTAATTTACAAAACACATTTTTTTCCTTTTTTTCCTCTTTGGACCCCTCCTACTTTCAAACCTGATAAAATTTTTTAATTCATTTTAAATGATTTAAAATGTTATAGGAATGCAACCAGAAGTTCTACAAATCATCTTTGAACTTTGATAGCATTAGAGCAACATAAAAGGAATTTTTTGGGTGTTTGGGAAACAACCTTTGTACCAATCAGTGGTTTGTTTTTTTGAGTTCTTGACCCCTTCTACTTTGGGGGGCCGTAACTTTCTTGATTATATTTTATTTTTGACAATTTTTAATGTGCCACATGTGCCAATAGGAGGGGGTTCAGATTTTGTTTGGACACCATAAGCAACAAAACTCTCCCCTTGGATCTAGCCTGCCCTTAGCATTCAAGTGATTGATCACTAACCAATCTACCATATAGTTGAAATTCAATTACAACTCAATTTGCAACTGACAAACACTTTAACCCATATGTTTTGTTTTTGAATCCCATGTTACAAATTATATAAAAAATGTTTTTTCCTTTTATGTTACATCAAAATACATGTGTCATTTTGGGATGAGTTTAGAAAAGCTTATCCAAAAGGCAAAACATAAAATTAAAAAAAAAATTTATAACTATTTTTTAATTCACTTAAATTTTGTATTTTCCTATTTAAGTAGGTAAATAGGCCTTACTTTTTTTACCTACCTATGGTTATGTACGACATACTTAGTTAATAAAATCAATATTTGATTTATTTTTATAATATATTAATATGCCTTGTGGTAATTTTTTATTGTGCCATGTGTCACCATCGTAGACCGTCATTAATAATCAGAATGGATGATGGAGATCAATATTTCGAAAAGAAAACAAATTTTATGTCCAAAAATCTTCATAATGCCACATGTCAAATTTAAATAAATAGATGACAAAATTTAATGACATCAACATAACATCATGGGTGCATTTATAATGGAGTTGCATAGTAGTTCAAAATGATTTGTTTAAACAAAGTTATAATTGAATTGCAATGAATTGTATCATATCATTACACCAAAATGTGTTTTAATTAACTATGGGTTTCACTAAATTTTGAATGAATTTGGACATTTTTACCTGGTGAAATTGATTAACCCCTTAGTGAATGAGGACTAATTGTTACGAACAATGAATTGTTTCACTAGTACCTAGTGAAACAAGGTTATTTTCAAGTGAAATATAAATTTACCAAGCCATTCATTTGTTAATTAATTAATTAATCAACATGAAAATCGATTAAAATTAAATTATTTAATATATAATATTATTCATAATTTCATGATGATCAACTTATGATTTATTGACACGTGTCACTACCTAGGTTAGGTTTAAAACCTGGCCTAAGTAAATAGGTCACATAATCAACCTAAACACCTATTTTAATGAACTAAATAGGAGAATATTTGATCAATTTAACATTGTTGACCACACACAACATCATTTATAAGGTTTGATCCCTTAACTTTTAAAATAGAGATAAACACCCCTACCATTAAACCACCCCACTTATTGTGTTAGTATGTTATATTACATTCTATTTATCAAATACTTCATTTTAAACATTACAAAAACATAAACTTTGAAAATTCATATCTTGTTGAGATTTTATTCAAATGAAATGATTTCAGTGTTTTTTTTAATAAATTTCAATAATGTACACAATTACATTTATTCCCTTTTGAAAGTATAAAATCATTTGAACAAAAAAAAAGTTGAATATCATTATTCAATAACATTTCAATGACCATTTTTTTGAAAAAAAATGTTTAAAATGCTACTACTTATGCTAAACTACTTTCAATTATTATATGGTTATTTTTCATTAATTTAAATTATTTCACCCTACATTATTTATGATTATTTATGGTTATTCTCAATTATTTTTGGTTATTCTAAGTTATTTCATCTTAGGCTATTTTCAATTATGTGAGGCCATTATCGGTTACTTTTAGCTATTGAAAGTTATTTCACCTTATCTTATTATTGGTAATTCTAGGTTATTGTAAGTTATTTCACCTTAAATTATTTTTGTTTGTTATAGATTAATTCACCCTAAATTATTTTTAGCAATTTTAAATAATTCTAATATATGGATATTGATTGTTCTTTATTGGGGCTATTGGTGGTTATTAATGATTATTTTATTGGTGGCTATTAGTGGCTATTAGTGGCTATTAATGGTTATTTTATTAATGGTTATTGGTGGTTATTCTATTAATGATTATTAATAATTATTCTATTGGTGGCTATTAATGGTTATTGGTGGTTATTCTATTAATGCCTATTGGTGGTTATTGTATTAATGGTATTCGTGGTTATTTTATTAATGGTATTTAATATATTAATTCAGCAAGTCTGTCAGTCAGTCAGTGACAGTGACTCCAGACGGACAGTGATTTCACCGCATCGTTATTTGTAGGGTAGGTAGTAGGTACCTACTAGCCTAGGTCACAAAGCCTGCTGAAGCCACATGATCATCCTAGGTACCTACCACCCTACTTTAGACCGGACCAGACATGGCCTCGGAAGCAATCAACCTGTCTCCCGAGAACGACGCCCGGACCACGGATAATTGTTTGAAAAGAAAAGTTTTTAAAAAAAACCAAAAATATCAACCAAACACACCTGTGCATTATGCACAAGGTTCACACTAGTTCGTGATTATTCTATTAATGGTTATTGGTGGTTATCTATTAATGGTATTGGTGGTTATTCTATTAATGGTATTGGTGGTTATTTTATTATTGGTTATTAGTAGTTATTTTATTAATGGTATTCGTGGTTATCTTATATATAAATTCACTTGGTCTTCCCGTCTGTGACGTGACATTCTACTGCATAATCATTTTTTATGTTTCTGCTACGGAACCGACCATAGGGAAAAGCATTTTCGTCTAGAACTGGCACCCCCGGAAAACCCGTTTGATTTCTACACAACTGCTTGCATGAGGTGTGTTTGCGTGTGTGTGTTTCTTTTAGTCCGTCCGTCTGTCCGTCTGAGACAGGGCGTTCCGACCCGTTAACGGTCTCTGCGATGCCGATTCTGCAACCCCCCAGAAATGAGCCGCAGAGACCGATTCTGCTACATATTTACTTCTTTTTCTATCTTTTTTTTTTGGATTTGTTTTTTCGGAAAAATCTAAGGCTATGTATTTGCTTCCCCAGAAATGAGCCGCAAAGACCGATTCTGTTACGTATTTCCTTCTTTTTTTATCTTTTTTAATTTTTTTTTCGAAAAAATCTAAGGCTACGTATTTGCTTCTTTTTTTATCTTTTTTTTTTGGATTTTTCTCCCCTTCTCTTAAATTAAAAAAATGAAGAAACAAAATAAAAAATAAAAAATAAAAAATGGGCAGAAAAATCTAAGGCTACGTATTTGTTTCTTTTTTTATCTTTATTTTTTGGATTTGTTTTTTCGGAAAAATCTAAGGCTACGTATTTGCTTATTTATTTATTTATTTATTTTTGGATGATGTCTCGCCAGCAGCTCTGGGGAGCATTCACAACAACCGTGCAGGAGGAGAGGTTGTTTCCGGTCCGAAGTAAGTAACGACCGGGGGGGGGGGG
>Ga0116231_10015083_pt1 | contig 10102 bp, 6 predicted proteins | sample S1TSphgellanicum_2_FD_89695 | JGI IMG/M metagenome (GOLD analysis project Ga0116231, IMG submission 89695) | Host-associated microbial communities from peat moss isolated from Minnesota, USA - S1T2_Fd - Sphagnum magellanicum MG | ecosystem: Host-associated > Plants > Peat moss > Unclassified... | reverse complement strand
TTCTTCGGCTGGAAGTTCGGGCTCGTGTTCGTGCTGCTCATCGCGATCCACGAAGTCGGGCACGTGATCTTCGTGCGCGCGTTCGGTCTCTCGGCTCCGGCCATCGTCTTTCTTCCGGGCATGGGCGCGTTTACCACGTGGACCGGCAGCCTCCAGTCCGCCTACCAAGAAGCGATCATCGCGTTCGGCGGCCCGCTGCTCGGGACGCTCGGCGGGCTCGCGTGCCTCGGGCTCGGCCTCGCGACGGGCGAACAATTCTGGATCGCCGCGGCCTACACCGCGTTTTTCCTCAACCTCATCAACATGGTGCCGCTGGGCTTCTTCGACGGCGGGCGCATCGCGGGCGCGATCTCGCCGAGTTTTTGGATCGGCGGCATCATCATCGTGATCGCTGCGGCGGTCGCGTTTCACTGGTGGAGCCCGATTCTGCTCATCGTCGTGCTGCTGAGCGTTCCGCGCGCGATCCAAGCGTTTAAGGGACAGCTCGATCCCAATTACTACAACGTCACGAGCGCGCAACGGACGACCGTCGCGATCGCGTATTTCGGATTGCTCGCCCTCTTGACCGCGAGCCTCGTCTTCTCACACGTTGGCGTCCCCGGACAGTTCGCCGCGTAGGATGCGGCTTCGCTTCAGCGCTCTCGCACTCGGGATCGCGACCATCCTCTCCGCGCTCCTGTTCGTGCATCCGCGCCCGGGAGCCGACGGGCCGCCGTATCGCGACTTCGAATCGTACTACGGGGGCGGCGCGACCTGGCGTTACGGCGGCGATCCGTACTCGCGCGAAGTGTGGCGCACCGAAAAGACGATTCCCAAAGTGATCGCGACGCATGACGAGTTATTGCCATTCGTCGGGCCGCCGCTGGGCTTGCCGCTCTGGGCGTTGATCTCGAAGCTGCCCTGGGATCTCGCGACCAAAGTGTGGGGCACGATCCTGGACGTCGCGCTCGCGATCTTGATCGCGGCGGGTCTCCTCGCCGGAGGCCTACGGCCGGCGAAGACGCGCGCGTTCGCGTTACGCGCGCTCGCCGCCATCCTCTTCGGGCTGTGCTTCGGCCCGCTCATGAGCGGCGTCGCGCTCGGTCAAGTGGCCGTCGTCGCGTGCGCGGCCGTCGCGCTCGTCCCGCACGTCTTGCGCGGGCGCCGAACGATCGCGAAGACGCTGGTTGCGTCGCTGGTTGCGGCGCTGCAGCCCAACATCGCAATCGTGCTCGGGGCCCGCATCACGAGCGTCCGTTCCGCCGTCGCAATCCTGGGCGCGGGGGCGATCGCGATCGGCGGATCGGCGCTGGCCCTGGGCCATTACGGCGGCATCGCCCATTACACGCAGCTTTTGGCCGAGCACTCCGCCGCCGAACGTGCGATCGCGATTCAGACGACGATCGATGCGGTCGCGCGCGGACTCGGCGCGGCGCCCGCGGCGGCCGCTGCGATCGCACTGGGCGTCGCGGTGCTTACGATCGTCGTCGTCGCCGTCCAGTGCTTCTCGCGCCGCTATGCGCCCGATGATCGGTTATTGCTAGCGTCGGCCGCGCTACCGCTCGTTTGGCCGTTCGCGCACGAACACGATTTTTCGATCGTCTTCGTGACCGCGGTCGCGCTCGCGCTGCGCGCCCGCGGAACCCTGTGGTACGTCGCCGTCATCGGCGCGCTCGTCGTCGGCGCGGACTGGCTCGGGCTCGCGCAGCGGCCGAGTGCGATCTCCTTCGAAGCGCTGCGCACGGCAGCGGCGGCGTTCGCGCTCGTCGCGCTCGCGCCGGGCGAACGTCTCCCCGCGCGCGCGTTCCTCGTGGTCGCCGCCGGCGCGTTCGAGTTCGGCGTCGGCGTGATCGCAGCCGCCCATCCGCTGCACGTCTGGCCGGACTATCTGCCGGCCAACTTTCACGTCCCGTTCGCCTTCGATGCCGCGCAGACGTGGGGCGCGGAACAGATCGCGACCGGCGTCGCGCGCTACACGCCGCTCAACGCCCTCTTGCGCGGATTTTCGTTGCTCGGCTGCGCGATCGTGTGGCTCGCGGCGACGCTCGCCTTTCGCACGGAGGCCGCGGTTACGGTTACGGAGCGTTCGACCCCGAAGGCTCGGGTGCTGCGGCCGGCGTCGCCGTCGCAACCGGTGCCGGAGCACTGACGTCCGCGGGCGGCGCGCTCGCGGCGACGCTCGGCACGAGCTTCCACGCGGCCTCGACCGACGGCGGCAGTTTATCCATCTTGGAAAGAAAGAGCGCGAGTTGCCACAGCTGCGTGTCGTCGAGTTGCGAACCGAACGCGGGCATCGCGGTAAAGCGGATGCCGTGTTTGAGCTTCCAGAAGGTCTCGCTCGGCGGATCGTCTTCGACGCCGTCGCTTGCGAGTTGCGGCGACTTGATGTAGAAGCCTCTCGCGAGCGTCGAAGCCTTCCCATCGGCAGCACCGTGGCAGATCGCGCAGTTATTACCGTAGAGATGCACGGCCGCTAACAAGTTCTCGTCGGTCGGTTGGATCGGGCTCTCGAGGCCCTTCGTGCCGCGATCGATCGACGCATCGAGCGATTTGTGCGCGGCGAGGCGCTCGAGATCGGGCGGCGCGATATCGGCCCCCGCGTAGACCACACCGGTCGCGACGGCCGCGACGGCGCCCGCGACGATCAGCGCGAGCGTGAAGACGATACCGTTGATAAAGGCGCGCATGTTAAATATCCACGTTTAGCATGTTATCCATTGGTGCGCTGGGACTGGGATGCCAATTCTTCAGATCGCTGTTGTAGGCTGCGATCTGCTTACGCGTATCGAGCACGATCGTCGGATCGTCTTCGAAGATCTGCTGCTGCAGGTAGTTCATTCCGGCGACGCGTTTGGCCGGATCGTATTCGACTTTGCCTTGATCGATCACGGCCGTCACTTTCGGATTGCAATAAAATAAATCGTTTTGACCATTGGGCGGAAAGCGATAGCACGCGTACTCGTTCGAGAGATCCTGTTGCGAGTCGTTGCCCCAGGCAAAGATGATGATATCGAATTTGCCGCCGTAGACGATACCGCCCGTCTGCGCGGGCGCGAAAAAGAGCGACGCGAGGTAGCGCTTCACGTCGAGCTCTACACCGATCTGCTTCCACCAGCTCCGCAATAGTTCGATCTCTTCATCATTGTCGGGCGTCCCGGTCGTGCTCGCGATAACGAAGCTGAGCCGTCGGCCCGCTTTGCTACGCACGCCGTCGGAGCCCCGCACCCAGCCCGCCTTATCCAGAAGCCGGTTTGCCGCGGCGATATCGAACGGAACGAGGGGAATATTCTTGTGGAAGTTGCTGGCCGGCGGCACGACGGACTCGCCCAGGTCGTAGATGCCAAATCGAATTTTCTCATTGAGCGTCGCCCGATCGGTCGCCAGGCGGATCGCATCGCGGACGGCACGATCTTGCAAAACGGGCCGCTTGAGATTGAAATCGAGGTGATCGTAAAAGTAGGAGGGCTTGAGATCGACCGTCACGCCGGGAATCGAACGCACGTCGTTGATGTAGTGCGGCGAGACGGGAAGCCAGAGATCGAGTTCGTGCGTCCGCAAGAGTTGCGAGACGGTGTTACGATCCTCAATCGTATAGTATGTGGCCTTCTGCAATTTTGGCGCGCCACGGAAGTACGTCGGGTTCGGCACCATCACGACGGAATCGCCGCGTTTCCATTCCTGGTACTTGAACGGTCCGATCCCGACGGGCAGTGAGTTGTACGGATCCGTATTGATGTTCTTGCCCGCGAGCAAGTGCTTCGGCAGTATCGCCGGGTTCGCACCGGCCGATGAGAAGAACGTAACGGCGAACGGAGCATAAGGCGTCTTGAGATGATAGACGACCGTATATTTATCCGGTTCGTCGATCTTCGTAATATCATCCCAACCATCGCGCGAGGCGACGTCGACCTTCGGGTCGTTTACGACGTTCGTCGAAAATACCACGTCGTCGGCCGTAAACGGCTTGCCGTCGGACCATACCACGCCTTTGCGCAGATGCCACGTGATCGTCTTGCCGTCCGGGCTGATGCCGCCGTTCGCTTTGCTCGGAATGACCGTCGCGAGTTCCGGAACCGTCGGGTAGCCGCGCTCATCGGTCTTCACGAGATACGCCATCGTCATGTTTGCCATGTAGTTCACGACCGCTTGCGTCGCGAGCAGCGGGTTGAGCCCCGTGATATCCTCGGCTCCCGCGAACCGCAACTCGTGCGGCCGCGTATACGCGTGCCGCGAATCCTCGCCGCCCGTCCCGACCTTCGAACATCCGGCAACGACCACGACCGCAAGCGCCCCCGCGAGCATTCGAGCGAATAAGCGAAGCATGTCTCGTGTCTCTCCTAGATCGAGTAGTCTTGCGGATCCCAGAACGGCGAGATCACGGGCGACGCCGCGTAGCCCTTGAGATCGCTGTTGTAGACGCACGGCTGGCGGCGAAACAGCATGACGATCGAGGGAACGTCGCTTGCGAACTGCTGCTGCTCGATCTTGAAATTCTTCAGCCGCACCGCCGGATCGACCGACGCGAGTTCGGCCGCCATCGCGGCGTTGGCGATCGGATCGTTCCAAAAAATCGCGTTCTGCCCGGCCGGTGCCATATTCTTGCCGGAGTAGATCGCGCTATCGTCGGGATCGGCCGCACCGTTCCACGCGAACATCGCGACGTCGTAATGGCCGCCTTGCAGCGTTCCATTCTTCGTGTTATCGAAGAATTGCGCGGTCGGCGCGTTTTTGATCGTCACGGCCGCTCCGGCCGCAGCCCACTGACTCTGCACGACGGTCTGATAGGCTTTGCCCGTCGTCGATTCGGTTTGTGTCGAAAGATCGAACGCGAGCCGCACGCCGTTCTTCACGCGAATCCCATCGGGACCGGTCTTCCAGCCGTCGGCGTCGAGCGCGGCCTTGGCCCTAGGGAGATCGAACGGATAATGCGCGGTATCGTTCGTCCAGGCATACGAGAGCTTCGGCGAGAGCGCGGTGTCGCTAAGGTCCCCAAGCCCGTGCGCGACCTTGCTGATCAGTTCGGGTCGATTGACCGCCATCTCGAGCGCGCGTCGCAACTCGACGTCGTGCGCGAAGAGCGGCCGGCGCAAGTTGAAGTCGATGTGATCGAAGAGATACGCGGGCGGCGCTTCGAGCGTCGTGCCCGGAATGTTCTGCATCAGGGGCCAGGCACCGGCGCCCGGGTTGACCGCCATATCGATCTCGTGCGTGCGCACCTGTTGGATCAGCGTGTTCGTATCGGGCACGTACTTCGAGACGACCGTATCGAGCTTGGGGCGACCCAGAAAATACCGATCGAACGCTTTGAGCACGATCTGCGACCCGCGATCCCAACGCACGAACGCGAACGGACCGCTTCCGATCGGCGCCGCCTGATAGGGCGCCGTGTTGAACGATCCCTTCGCGTCATTATATTTTGCTAGCAGGTGCTCGGGCAAAATCGGCGCGTTTCCGTTGACGCCCCAGAGCTGCTGCAAGAACGGCGCGTAGAGCTTCTTCATGTGGATGACGGCGACGAGCGGATCGCTGCAATCGATCGAAGCGATATCGCGATAGCCGTCCTGCGTGACGTCGTTGTTCGCGGGGTTCATCACGACGTGCCAGGTGAACGCGAGGTCGCGGCACGTTAGCGGGACGCCGTCGTGAAAGACGATATGCGGACGCAACTTATACTTTAGCGTCAACCCGTCTTTGCTTACGTCGCCGTTTTCGAGCGTGGGAATCTCGCGCAGTGCGTCGGGATGCGGTTTGGAATGCTCGTCGTAGCGGACCGCGTACGAGAAAATGAACATCGCGAGGTCGCCCGTCGCCGAATCGGTTGAGAGTATTGGGTCGAGCGTCTTCGCGCTCGACGCTTCGCCGTACGTGAAGTGGCCGTGCTTGGTCCACGGATTGCCGCCGGCGCCGGGGCCCGCTACGCGCGAACACGACCCGAGCAGCGACCCGAGCGCCAAGCACGCGAGCGCGCGTGCGACGATCTTAGGCACGAAGCGTTTCGGAATCGATTCCGCGTTCGCGGTAGAAATCCGCGAACGCAAAGGGCGAGATCTCCGATGGCTTGATTTCGCTACGCCCGCCCCAAAAGACGTTGGTATACCCGAGGTCGATTCCGGCTTCGCGCAGATGCGCGTCGATCGCGGCCTTGTGTTCCATCAACAGCGCCTTATCGAGCCCGTGCGCGACGCCCATGATGTTGACGTCGCGAAACTCGGGCCCGCCCTCGCGCCAGTAGGCGTGGGTCATCACGTGATGGCGACCGACTTCGCGCCCGGCTTCGATCTCGCGCCCCGCTGGAACTTGCCAGTGAAAGAGCGCATTGTACCGCGTCACGCGTTCGCCGCCGGCGGTCTCCTTGACGTGCTCCAAGAACGTCGAGAAACGGCCGATGACCCCGCGCGCGGCGAGCGACTCCGCGGTCGCGTAGAACGTCGCGAGATCGACGCCCGCTTCTCTCGCGCGCGCGACCCAGAGGTCGGGCACGAGTTCTTCGGGCTCGAACTCGCGCTTGAGTGCGACAAGAACTTGCCAATCGAGCGCCGAGAGTTCGACGATCGTCGTATCGAGCACGTCCGCGAGTACGTCCGCGCGCGAGCCCGGTTCCAAGCCGCGGCGTCGAATGTGCCCGACGCCGAGGGCGAAGAGCCGCTTCGCCGGCATCAGACGAAACGCGTCCGCACCGACCTGCACGCGCAAAAACTCGGCGTGTTTGGCGATGTCGTAGCCTTGCGGCACTTTGAGCGTCGTCCACAGCCGGTAACGCGAACCCGGCGTGACGGCATCGGTCGTACGGATTACGACGTGGCCCGAGAACGGATCGTGCTTCGACATGAACGTGAAGGCCGCGTCGAGTTTCTCTTCGGGGACTTGCCACGCGACGAGCGCGCCGTGCGCGAGGTTCGTCGCGAGCAACGTCTGACGCACGCGACGGATCACGCCCGCGCGCAACATCGCGCGGATGCGATCGATCGTCGTATCGAGGTCGATGCCCGACTGACGCGCGATCTCGCCGAGCGGATCGTGCAAGAAGCCGGCGACCCGATCCTCGGAAACTTTGAGGATCGCCGCGTTAACGGGATCTTCGACCGAGACGGGCGTGTGAACGACGGACATGCGGCGTTCTTTTCGAGCTACGCGCGAGCGGCCTTTTTCTTGCGCTTGGGCTGCCCGTTCGTTTCCGGACGCACGACCGACGGGTACGCGACCGAGACCGAACGCGCGCCGCCCGTCGGATCGTAGTTCGCGCCGACGTCGTACAAGTACGTCTGCTCGGCCTGGCGCAGCGTGTAGACGGCCGTGACTTGGTCCGTCTGTGCCTGCGTCAATTGCACTTCGGCGTTGAGCAGCAGGGGCAGGGTCGTGACGCCCGCGCGGTATTGCGCCTGCGTCGACTGTACGTTGACCAGCGCCGTCGCGTACTCTTGTTGCGTTTGATCGAACGCCGCGAGCGCGCTCACGAGGCCGCTGAGCGCCTGTTTGATGTTGAGCGAAACGGTAAGGCCCGTGGTCTGCAAGTTCGCTTGCGCGATCTTGAGGTTCGCACGCGCGCTCGCGGTATTGGCCGCGGTCGTGCCGCCGTCGTAGATCGGCACCGAAAGGCTCAGTCCGACTTGGTTGCTGTTACGAAATGCGCCGACGTTCTGACTCGTCGAATCGTCCGATGCGGACGCCGAGCCGCTGAGGGTCGGAAAGAGCCCGAGGCTCGCGGAGCGCACGAGCGATTGCCCTTGCTTCACGAGTTGCACTTCGGCGTCGTAGTCGGGACGCAGCGCGATCGCGCGCTTGAGCGCGACGTCGTAACTCACGACCGGGACGAGCGAGACGGGCGATTTCGTGTAGATCGGCGCGTCGTCGACGGGCTGCACGCGGACGTTGGCGTCGAGCCCCATGGCGTTCGCGAACGCGGCTTCGGCTTGCAGCTCCGCGCCCTGCGCGCGCACGACGGCGAGCCGTGCTTGCGCGGTCGGCAACTGCACGGTCGCGAGTTCTGCCCGCGCTTCCGTGCCGACGGCGATCTGCGCTCTGACGAGATTCTCTTGCACGACGTCTTCGCGCACGAGCTCCAAATCGACTTGGGTCGTACGTTCGGCGGCGAGATAGTTATAATATGCCGTCGCCGTGTTGAACGCGATCGTCTGCATCTCGCGCTGATAATTATCGACCGAAGACGCTTCCGCACTCCGCGCCGCCGCGACGCCCGCGGCGATCTTCCCGCCGTCGTAAATCAACTGCGAAAGCGATCCCGAGAAATCGGCGTAGGTCGCGGTGTAGGGACCCGAGACGCCCGTCGTTATGCCGGTCGTCGTCGTGGTACCGCCGGTCGTCGTACCGGTCGTGCCTTGCTGGCTGAACCCGCCGTCCTGCGAATGCTGTCGCGTGAGGGATGCCGCGCCGCTAATCTGCGGCAAGAGCCCCGCGCGTTCCAGGCGAACGGCGGCGGCCTCGACGTTGACGTCTTGGCGCGCGATCTCCAGCCCCGGATTACGCGCGAACGAGACGAGGATCGCTTGCGGCAGCGTGATGACGGCCGAGACGTCGGGCGCGGGCGTGCCGGCGTTGACGCCCGGGACCGGCGTGCCGTACGCGGGGTACGGCAGCGACGTCTCGCCCGTGAGCGGCGCGAGGGTGGAGATCGGAAACGGCGTCGGCTGGCCCTTGTTGAGGCCGCTATCGCGGTAGGGTGCCGTCGACGGAGCCGCCGGCAGCGGCGTATCGGTCCCGCTCCCGGGGATCGGTGAAGCCTGCGCCACGGTTCGGGCGTGCGCGTCCACGCGACTCGGCGGCGAGCCGAGCGCGACGGCGCCCAGAGCGACGGCGAGCGTAGCGATAGCAGCGCCCGCGCGCGCGCGGCGAAGATCGAACTTCAACGGGTTACCTCTAAACATCGGGGGATTAGTGGGCTTGGTTTGCGGGTGCGGGACTGGCTCCCGCAATAGCCACTACACTGCCATCTTGGAGTGCGTCTGGACGCGTCGTGATGATCGTGGTACCCGCGTCAACGCCGTTTCCACGCACTTCGGCCAAGAGATCCGTCTGTAGGCCGACCGTCACCGGCAGCATCTTCGCCTTGCCGTCGACGACCGTGTAGAGATCCGAACCGGCGTCGCTCTCGAAGAGCGCCGTCCGCGGTACGACGAGCGCACCGGGATGCCGTTCCTTTTGCACCTGGACGCTCACGAGCATGCCGCCGCGCAACACGTCGCCGGGGTTGGGCATCTTGATGCGTGCGCGATAGGACAGCGTGCCCGTCGTCGGCGTGGCGTTGACCGCGAAGATGTTGCCGGAGAACGTCTTGCCGGGAAGGCTCGCGGACGTGAACGTCGCGGGCGTGCCCTCGTGCACGTAGGCGAGGTCTTCATCGGGGACGCTCGCGTTGACGTAGACCTCGCTGATTTGCGAGACTTGGACGATCGGCTGGTTCGGGCCGGCGAAGGCGCCCGGGTCGAGCAAACGCGCGGTGACGACGCCGTCGAACGGCGCGTAGATCGACGATTGCGAGATCTGCGTTTCCAAGAGCTGGACGTTGGCTTGCGCTTGTTCGAGCGCGGCGCGATTGGACGCGATCGTGGCTTGATCGACCAGCGATTGGTTGGTGCCGCTCTGCGCGGAACGCAGCGCGGCTTCGGCGGCCGGAAGCGCCGCGCGCGCGTTGCGCAATTCGCGTTCGGCGGAGACGTAATTCGAGCGCGCTTGTTCGGCGGAGGTTTGCGAGACGTAGCCTTGCGCGACCAGCGACTGATCGCTGTTGTTCACGAGTTCGGCGTTGCGCAGCGCCGCTTCCGCCGTGGCGATCCGATTTTGCGCGGAGGCAAGATTCTGCTGCGCGGCGGCGACGTTTGAGATGTAGCCTTGCGATGAGATCGGCGCCTGAATCGCCGAACCGCTGAGTCGCGCTTGCGCCTGGGTGACGGCCGCGCGATTGGCGGCGAGCTGCGCGACGAGTTGCGACGCATCGAGCTTGGCCAACACTTGACCGCGACTCACGTGATCGCCCTCGTTCACCAGCACCGACGCGACGGTACCGGACTCGGGCGTTCCGAGCGACGCCTGCTGCAACGGCGCGATCTGCCCGTCGAGCGCGATGTGCGTCGCAATGTCTTGGCGCATCACTTTCGCGACGTCGACG
>Ga0116231_10015082_pt1 | contig 10104 bp, 3 predicted proteins | sample S1TSphgellanicum_2_FD_89695 | JGI IMG/M metagenome (GOLD analysis project Ga0116231, IMG submission 89695) | Host-associated microbial communities from peat moss isolated from Minnesota, USA - S1T2_Fd - Sphagnum magellanicum MG | ecosystem: Host-associated > Plants > Peat moss > Unclassified... | reverse complement strand
GACCGATATTTATGGCGCCGGCGGGGCGGTGCCGGGGCAGACCGTGCTGGGGTCGGTCAAAAGCCAGATCGGGCATACGAAATGTGCTGCCGGCATCGCCGGCATGATCAAGGCGGCACTGGCTCTGCACCACCGCGTGCTGCCGCCGACGCACCATATCGCCTCGCCGAATGCCGGATACCGGGCAGAAACCAGCCCGTTCCGGCTGGAGCGCGAGCCTCTGCCCTGGATGCGCACGGAGGGCGATGCGCCGGCGCGTGCCGCGGTCAGCGCCTTTGGGTTTGGGGGGACGAATTTCCATGCCGTGCTGCGCGGGTTTGCGGCCCACGACAGCGCGGCTGGCGCCATCGCGTTCCCGGCCGAGCTCTTCGCCATCCGTGCCAACACCATGGATGAGGCTTGCGTGATCCTGCGCCGGATCACCGGCCTGATCGCCGCCTCAACCGCGCCCATCGCTTTGCGCGATCTTGCCTATGCCGCCTGGCAGGCAGGCAGCGGCCCGGTGCAGGTGGCGTTCGCGGCGACCTCTCTCATGCAGGTCAGGGAGCGGGCCGGGATAGCGCTGATGCGCCGCAGCGGGAGCGGCGTGGTGCTGCGGCCGGAGGCGCCGACAGGTAAAATCGCCTGCCTGTTCAGCGGCCAGGGCAGCCAGTATCCGGGCATGCTGCGCGAGCTGTTCGTGCATCTGCCACGGCTTCTGGATATCGGTGGAGGGGCCGAGTATCTCCCGCTGATCTATCCGCCGGCGTCGTACGACGAGGCGGGAGCGGCGGCGGCGCAGCGGCGCCTGACCGAGACGTGTAACGCCCAGCCTGCGCTCGGCCTGGTCGAGCTGGCCGCTTTCGGCTGGTTGGCCGGGCTTGGTCTCAAGCCCGACATGGCGGCCGGGCACAGCTATGGCGAACTCGCGGCACTTGCCGCGGCCGGCGCGTTCGATGCGCCTTCCCTCATCGCCCTGTCGCGGGCGCGCGCTGCCTGCATCGAGGCCGCCGTGGGCGACGATCCCGGTGCCATGGCCGCGGTGCGGCTCGATGCCGACGCGCTGCGGCCCCTGCTCGCCGATTTCCCCACGGTCGTCATGGCGAACCAGAACAGCCCGGTGCAGACGGTGATTTCGGGGCCGACGGTGGATGTGCGCGCGGCCTGCGCGGCGCTCGAACGCCAGGGCGTCGGCACGCGGGCGATTGCGACGAGCTGCGCCTTCCACTCGCCGCTCATGGAGGGTGCGGTCGCCAGCTACGCCGCCGTACTTGCCGGGTACGACGTCGGGCCGTTGCGCTGGCCGGTCTATGGCAACGTCAGCGCCGCACCGATCGCCAATGATGCGGGGGCGATTCGGGAGAATCTGGCTCGGCATATCGCGAGCCCGGTGCGCTTCGTCGAAGAGATCGAGCGCATGTATGACGACGGGGCGCGCGTGTTCATCGAAATCGGCCCGCGCCAGGTGCTTGCGGGTCTGGTCGGGCGTATCCTCAAGGACCGGCCGCACACGGCGGTGGCCCTGGACCAGGAGAAGGGTTTTGCCGGTGTGCTGGGCGCGCTGGCCGAGCTTGCCGTGCTGCTGCCTGCGTTCGATGCAGCGCCGCTGTTCGCCGGGCGCGCGGGCGCGCTCGACCTGGATAAACCTGCGATTCTGCCCGCGGCCGCCTGGATGGTGGATGGCGGCCGGGCCTGGCCGCTGCAAGGCAAGCCGCCCGCCCATGCCGCCCGTGTGCTGGACGGGCCTGTCGTCAGTGCCCCCGCGCACGCCCCGCAGGCGCCCGCGATCGGCGCGCCGCCACCGGCCGAGCAGGCGCTGATCGGCTACCTGGCCAACATGCGCGACATGGTGAACGCCCAGCGTGACGTGCTGCTCGGCTATTTCGGCGCCGCCCCCATGCAGCACCGGCCCGCCCCACGCGACATTGCCGCCCTGCCGCCGCCCTCCCCTCCCGTGGCGCCACGCCCTGCCCCGCCCCCGGCCGGCCGCGGGGGCGACCTTCTGCTCGACATCGTCAGCGACCGCACCGGCTATCCGCCGGACATGCTCGACCTGGACCTCGACCTGGAGGCCGACCTCTCCATCGACTCGATCAAGCGTTTGGAGATCATCGGCGAACTTGCGAGGCGCATGGATTTGCAGACGGCGCTCGGCAATGGCGCCGACGCCGCGCTGGAGCAACTGGCGGGCCGCAAGACACTGCGTTCCATGCTGACGTGGCTCGATGCGACGGTCCCGGCCGCGGCCGTGCCCCCGGCGCCCGCCCCGGCGGTGGTCGAAGTGGCCGCTCCGCCAACGGTTTCGGCGACCCGGATCCTGCTCGAGGTGGTGAGCGCCTGCACCGGCTATCCGGCCGAGGTGCTGGACCTCGACCTCGATCTGGAGGCCGACCTCTCCATCGATTCGATCAAGCGGACGGAGATCGCCGCGCAATTCGCCACCCGCGCCGGCGCGGCCGAGGTCACGCAGGAGGGTCTGTCCTCGCTCAAGACGCTACGCGCCATGATCGCGTGGCTGGACGAGCAGGCGCCTGCGTCTGCCCCGGCGACCCAGGCGCGGCCCCAGGCCACCCTGCCGCTCACCCGCAGCGTGTTTGAGGAGCGCCCGGTGGAAGCCGGTGTAGCGGCGCCGCTCAGCGGCCGCTTTGTCGTCACCGACGACGGCCAGGGCCTGGCTCCTTCTTTGGCGGCGCGCCTGCGCATGCTCGGCGCCAGCGCGGACATCGTGCCATGGCTGCCGGCGACGGTGGATGCGGGCGCGTACGACGGGCTGATCCATCTCGGCAGCCTTCACCGCGCCGGCGACGACGCCAAGGCGGCCTTCCCGCTGCTGCGCGACGCGCTGCTTGCCGGCACAAGGCAACTTGTGCTCGCGGCCGGCCCGCATGGCGGCATCGCGGGCCTGGCCAAATGCGCGGCGCGCGAGTTCCCGGCATTACGAGTTTGCGCCGTCACCGTCGATCCGGCCGAACCGGTCAACGACATCGTCGCAGGCATCGAAACATTGCTGTCAAGCACAGCAGATTTGCGTGCCGTCACCAGCCGCGCCGGCCACGTGACGAAGCAAGTGGCCGTGCCTGCGCCACTCCCCGGCAGCATCGCCGCGGCGCCGGCGCTCACACGCGAGAGCGTCGTGCTCATCACCGGCGGCGCGCGGGGGATCACGGCCGCGGCCGCCATCGCTCTGGCGCAGCGCACGCAATGCCGTATCGAGCTGGTCGGCCGCTCGCCTCTGCCGGTGGCCGCGGAATCGCCCATCACCGCCGGCGCCCTCTCCGCGCGCGAGCTGCGTACGGTGCTGCTGGCGCAAGACCCAGGCGCCAGGCCTGCCGAGATCGAGAAGCTGGCCAAACGTCTGCTGGCGGACCGCGACATACGCAGCACGCTCGCACAGATACGCGCCGCCGGCAGCGAGGTTTCCTATACCGCGCTCGACGTGCGGGAGAGCGCGGCGTTTGCTGCCCACATCGAGGGACTTTATGAGCGTCACGGCCGAATCGACGGCGTGATCCACGGCGCCGGCGTGATCGAGGACCGGCTGATCCGCGACAAGACACCGGAAAGCTTTGCGCGTGTGTTCGACACCAAGGTGAACGCGGCCAGGGTACTGCACGCGAAAATTCGCAAGGATGTCGGCTTTGTCGTGTTCTTTTCCAGTATCAGCAGCGCCTTCGGCAACCGCGGCCAGGTGGATTATGCCGCCGCCAACGATGTGCTGGACCGGCTGGCGCACCGCTGGCAGGCGCAGATTGCCGGCCGCGTGGTGTCGGTGAACTGGGGGCCGTGGGCCGGTGCGGGCATGGTGTCCGACCAGCTCAGGCAGGAATACGAGAGGCAGGGCATCGGGCTCATCCCACAGGACGAGGGTGTCGATGCGCTGCTGCGGGAAATTGCAGCACCGGTGCGGGACCCGCAGGTTCTGCTGATGTGCGGCGAGGTGCTGCCATGAGTGCGAAAAACGTAGGATGGGTGAGCGAATCGAGACCCATCAACGATCGCGCGATGGGTCTCGCTTCGCCCACCCATCCTATAGCATAGCGGGGCCTGATCATGCGCGTCGCCATCATCGGACTTGCCTGTCTGTTTCCCGGGGCGCCAAATCTCGAAACATTCTGGCGCAATATCGAAGCCGGCGTTGATGCCATTACCGACGTGCCGGATGGGCGTTGGGACAAGCAGTTTTATGATCCGCACGCTGCCGATATTGACCGCTTCTATTGCAAGCGCGGCGGCTTCGTCGATGACCATGCCGACTTCGACCCGCTGGCCTTCGGCGTCGTGCCGAAATCCGCAGCCTCCATCGAGCCGGATCAGTTGCTGACTCTCAAGATCGGCTACGACGCCATTCGCGACGCTGGCTATGCAGAAAAACCCTTCCCCCGCGCCCGCACCGGCGTGGTGCTCGGCCGCGGCAATTATATCGGCGCCGGCGTGCTGCATCTGGAACAGCATGTGCGCCTGCTGCCGCAAATTCTCCAAACCCTTCGTGACCTTTTCCCGGATCTGCCGCAAGCCGCACTCGATGCGGCGAAAGCGCGCCTGAAGGAGCAATTCGCCTATTACGGGCCGGATGCCGCGGCCGGCATGATTCCGAATCTTCTGGCCTCGCGCCTGGCAAATCGGCTGGACCTGCATGGCCCCGCCTACACGGTCGATGCGGCCTGCGCGAGTTCCCTCATTGCCGTGGAGCACGCATGCCAGGCGCTGGCGCATGGCGGCATGGACATGATGCTCGCCGGCGGCGTGCATCTCACGCACGATCTCACCTTCTGGGCCACATTCTGCCAGCTCGGCGCCCTCTCTCGCGCCGGACTCTCGCGCCCGTTCTCGCGCGAGGCCGACGGGATTCTTGCCGGCGAAGGCGTCGGCATGGCAGTGCTCAAGCGTCTCGACGATGCGCTCGCCGACGGCGACAGAATCTATGCCGTCATCGAAGGTGCAGGCTCCTCCAGCGACGGACGCAGCGGCAGCCTGGTCGCACCCGCGGCCAGCGGCCAGTTGCAGGCGCTGGAAAAAGCCTGGGCGCAGGCTGGCCTCGCGCGCGAGGATATCGGGCTGCTGGAAGCGCATGGCACCGGCACGCCGGCAGGCGATGCGGTGGAACTCGAAACTCTACGGGCTTTCTTCGGCGGTTTCGCCGGCGGTGACGCACGGCCGGTGGTGGGTTCGGTGAAATCGATGATCGGCCATGCGATGCCGGCCTCCGGCATGGCCAGCCTGATCAAAACCGCACTCGCCATTCACCGCGGCGTGCTGCCGCCCACGCTGCATTGCGAAGACCCTAATCCCTGCCTGCAAGAAACGCGGTTTCGTGTGATCGGTTGCGCCGAGCCGTGGGAGGCGCCGGCGGACGCGCGCATTGCCGCCGTCAACGCGTTCGGTTTCGGCGGCATCAATGCGCATGTCGTGCTGCGCGGCGTGCCGGCCGCGGCGACGGCCCCACAGGCTTCACCACTTCCACCGGTGCTCCTGCTCGGCGCGGAATCGCCCGCCGTGCTGCTGGCGCTGCTCGACGCGGGCGCACCTTATCCGCAGCCAGGCCGCGGGCCGTGCCGCCTTGCGGTCATCGCGCCCGACGCCGCGAAAATCGCCATGGCGCGGCGCGCGGTTGCTTCCGGAAAACCCTGGCATGGACGGCAAGGAATATGGTTCTCGCCACGCGGCATGGTGGCCGGCGGCGGCAGGCTGGCATTCGTCTTCCCCGGCGTCGGCAGCAGTTTCGCGCCGCACGCCGCCGACATGGCACGCTTCTTTGGCGCACCGCTTCCGCCGCATTGCGAAACCCTTGATCCTGCCACCGACCTCAAGCGCGTGGTCGTCGGGCTGCTGGGTTTCAACGCCTATCTTTTCGAGCGCCTGCGCAGCCTGGGGATCAATCCGGATTGTGTCGCCGGCCACAGCATCGGCGAATGGAGTGCGATGCATTGCGCCGGCATGACCGATCCGCGCACGGCCGAGCTGATTGCCAGCGGACCCGGCCTTGACAGCGTCGCCTTCCCCGACGTGCTGTTCCTCTCTGCCGCATGCAGTGAAGCCACGATGCAGGACCACCTGCGCGGCATCGAAAATGCGGCGCTCAGCCACGATAATTGCCCGCATCAGGTCATTGCGTGTGGAGAACGGGATGCCATCGAGCTGTTGACCGAGCGGCTACGGCAAGCGCGTGTGCTGCACCAGATTCTGCCAATCGTCTCCGGCTTTCACTCGCCGCTGTTCGCCGGGCACATGCAGCTCTACGAAAAACTCTTCGGCATGGCAGAGTTTTCCGAACCGGGCGTGCCGGTATGGTCGGCCACCATTGCCGCCGAGTTCCCTGCGTCGGCCGAGGCCAAACGCCGATTGGCGCTGGATCATTTGCTGAAACCGGTGCTTTTCCGCGCCATGATCGACGCGATGTACGATGCGGGCACCAGGGTTTTTGTCGAAGTGGGCACCGGTGCCGTCACCGGCTTCATTGCCGACACGCTCGCCGGCCGCCCGCATCTGGCGGTCGCCGCCAACCGCGAGGACCGTGGCGGGCTGGCGCAATTGCAGCAAGTGTGCGCCGCACTGTGGGTGGAAGGTGCGGATCTGGATACGCGCCTGTTGCATGATGGCCCGAAAACACCGGCCGCGGCGTGCTCGGCCAGCACGATGCGCCTTGCCCTCGGTGTGCCGCTGGTGCGGGTGCCTCGGCCACTTGAGGCGTCGCTGCTGCCGGGCTGGCTGTCGCGAGGCACGGGTTTTGTCAGGCCGGCCGCGAACGCCAACGATCCGGTGCAGAAACTGCTCTACGACACGCTGGCTGATATCGAACGTGCCGGCCGCGACGTGCTCGCCGTCTGGGACGCGCACCGGCAGCAGCCGGCAGCGCGCGCGCCCGAACCGAACCGGCGCATCAGCTTGCGGATTGCCAAACATCTCGATATCGACAGCACCATTCCCTTCGTGCGCGACCACGAACTTTATCCGCAGCGCCCTGGCTGGCCGATCGCGGCCGACCGCCGCCCGGTGGTGCCGCTGACGATGGAAGTGCTGCTGGTGCGAGACGCTTTCGAAGCCGCCGTGCCGGGGCTGAAGATTATCGAAGTGCGCGACATCCAGGCCTATAAATGGCTGGATGTCTCAACCCCTGTCACTATCGACATCGTTCTGGAATCGCGTGACGACGGTACGGTGGCGGCTGAAATCGCCGGCTATTTCCGCGCCCTGCTGGTGGCCGCGGCCAACTATCCGCCGTCGGACGCGCAGCCGATGCCGCCGCTGATCGACCCGCGGCCGACCGAAGCCAATCCCGTATCGCTCTATGCCGACCGCTGGATGTTTCACGGCCCGGCCTACCGCGGCGTCGCTGCCATGCACGCCATCGGCGACAACGGCATCGACGGCGCGCTGCGCGTGCCGGACGGCCAGGGCGCGCTGCTGGACAATATGGGCCAGCTCGCCGGCTACTGGGTGATGGAACAGCCGGAAAATTGCCTGGCCATGCCGATCGGCGTCGGCTGCATCACTTTTCATGCGCCCGATCCCGCGCCCGGCGACATGCTGCAATCGCAAGTGCGTATAACCAAACTCGACGAGCTGAACTGCCTCAGCGACCATCAGCTGCGCGACGATCTCGGGCGCCTGTGCATCACGATGCAAGGCTGGCACACGCGCCGCTACCAGATGGACCGGCGCCTGGCCACCCTCACCCGCAAGCCGGCGCATAACATCGTCTGCCGCGAAATCGCCGAGGGCGTGATGGTGTTCGAGGATAGTTACGACACGGCCATGGTGCGCGACTATATCAGCCGCACCTACCTCACGCAGAGCGAGCGCGCGATTTATGACGCGCTGCCGCCGCGCCGCCGCCGCCAATGGCTCAGCGGCCGGGTTGCGGCCAAAGATGCTGTGCTGGCCTGGCTCCGTCGCGACCCGGAGTGCGGCGAGGTATATCCGCAAGAGCTGACGATCGCCAACGACAGCGCCGGCATGCCGGTGGTGCTGCCGCATCTGTCGAACAACGTGCCCGATGGGCTGTATCTGTCCATATCGCACAAAAATCATCTCGCCGTCGCGGCCGTGGCGACGAGCCAAATCGGTATCGATATCGAACACATCGAACCTCGAACAGCGGAATTTGCAAGCATCGCGTTCACCGCGGCCGAGCGGGCGTTGCTTGGCGCCGAGGATGAGGCCACTTTCCTGACGCGCCTCTGGGTTGCAAAGGAGGCGGCAGCGAAACAGGCCGGCACCGGATTGCAAGGCCGGCCGCGCGATTTTGCCATCGATGCCCGGGATGGCGATGCGTTGCGGGTGAACGGCATCTGGGTTTCTACCTTGCTGATGCAGGATTGCGTTCTTGGGTGGACGCTACCGGTGCGGCAGCAAACGAGGCTGCGGGCGTAGAGGAAGGAAGAATGTTCTTTTTTGAAAAAAAGAACCAAAAAACTTTTATCCATAGCGTACGCCGCTGGATGGGCTCAGTCCAATATTCAAAAGTTTTTTGCTTCTTTTTTTCAAAAAAGAAGTCTTTTCTTTCTGGAGATTTCACATGAACGAAGCCATCCTGGCCGCCCTCATCACCACCATCCGCCAAACGATCAACGAAGACTGGATCGAGGATTTTCCCATCACCGCGCAAACCCGCTTCCACGACGACCTGGAACTGGAAAGCATCGAATTCATCAAAGTCGCCGATGCCGTGCAAACGCATTTCGGCACGCAACTGGACATCACCGGCTTCCTGTCCGGCAAGAACATTCAGGACCTGATTACGCTCAGCGTCGGCGACATCGCGGATTTCATCGCCGGCGCTTTGCAAGAGCCCGGCCTCCAACCCGCATGAGGTGATGCCATGTCACGCATCCTGATCACCGTGCCGCCCCTGACGGGGCATCTCAACCCTGCCCTGGCGGTGGCCGAAGCGCTGGCCGCGCGCGGCCACACGCTCGCCTGGGCGGTGCATGCGCGCCAGATCGGCAACGCGCTTCCCGCCGGCGCGCGCGTCTATCCGCTCGACGCGCAGGATGCCGCGCAGGATGGCACCCTGCCGCCGGCGCGTGGCCTGGAAAGCGTGCGCCTGTTCTTCGAAGATTACACGTTTCCGATGGCCCGCGCCGCACTCGCACCGCTGGAAGAGGCGGTGCGCGCCTTCCGCCCGGATGTGATGGTGGTCGATCACCAGCAGCCTGCCGGCGCTCTGGTGGCCCGCAAGCTCGGCCTGCCGTGGGTAAGTCTCGTGACCACGACAGCCTCGATCCAGAAAGGCTCACCCGCCATCGATGCCTGGGTCGCAGAGGGTTTTGCGGAATTGCAGCGCGCCTATCTGCCGCCGGAGCTGATCGTTGAACGTCCGGATTTTTCACCCTACCAGATGATCGTCTTCTCGATCCGCGCACTCACCGGCAGCGAGCGCGCGCTGGTCGATGCGCCCTATTATTTCGTCGGCCCCGCGCTTGCGGAATTTCGCCGCTGGATCGAATTTCCCTGGGGCTGGCTGGATCACGAGCAGCGTCTGCTGCTGGTGACACTCGGCACCATCAGCCGTGACCGCGACACACGGTTTTTCGAAGTCATGATGCAGGCGCTGGATGGCATGCCAGGGGTGCAGGCCGTCATGGTAGCGCCGACATCGCTCGCCGCCCGCGCGCCGGCGAACGTGCTGGTTCGCGACATGGTGCCGCAACTCAAGCTGCTTGAAGTCGCGGCCGGCGTCATCTGCCACGCCGGGCACAATACGGTATGCGAGTCGCTCACCCGCGGCCTGCCGATGATCGTCGCCCCGGTGCGCGACGACCAGCCGATCATCGCCCGCCAGGTGATCGACGCCGGCGCCGGCCTGTTCATGCGCTACGGCAAAGTCACGCCCGCCACCGCGCGCGCTACGATCGAAAAGATGCTGAGCACGCCTGCGCTTGCTGACAACGCAAAAATGTTAGGCAAGGCACTGCGCGCGGCACCTGGGGCTGCGGGCGCTGCCGCGGAGATTGCCTCGCTGGCTGCATCCGATCTTCAGGCTGCTTAAGAATGAAAAAAGGCGCCGTAGGGCGGAAAAGCGAAGAGGCTGGGCAAGAATTCGCTGCGCCGAGCCAGAGGCGCCGCTTGGCGCCGTCCAGAGGTGGTTTTCGAGCACCGGAGCGGAGCGGCCTCTTCGGCCGTGAG
>Ga0116231_10015080_pt1 | contig 10106 bp, 6 predicted proteins | sample S1TSphgellanicum_2_FD_89695 | JGI IMG/M metagenome (GOLD analysis project Ga0116231, IMG submission 89695) | Host-associated microbial communities from peat moss isolated from Minnesota, USA - S1T2_Fd - Sphagnum magellanicum MG | ecosystem: Host-associated > Plants > Peat moss > Unclassified... | reverse complement strand
CAATTTTTTCCAAGCAACATCCTCATCATTTTAAAGGTTTAGCTACTAGCCTATTTGTAATGCCCTCCTTGTATTTAGGGTTTTCTTATTAGTTTGCAATACCTTCATATTTTTAAAGTTCTTTTGTTGGTCTATTTGCAATACCTTCATATTTTGTAAGGTTTTATTGTTGATATGTTTGCAATACTTTCATCATTCTTAAGGATTACTTGTTGGTTTGATTTTAAATGTTGTTCTTGTAAGGGCTCTGGTGGTTTCACATGAAAGTGATCAAGTATAAATACCACCAAATCATGCAATGGAAGATGCAAATTGGGTTCACAAAAGGTCAAGGTGGAAGTGCAAGATCAATGGATGCATTGACACTTATGTGGCTAAGTGGTTGTTTTGCCGACATTTGGACAACAAACATAGGTTTTGCATGGAGGTAGGCAAATACAGTTGTCCTATTCATGTTAGGGGACCAAGGCAACAAAATCACCATGTTATGAACATTTGAATTTTGGACGACTACATCCAAGGCAAAAGCGGAATGAAAAGAAAGCCCTTGATCGAATGAAAAAGAAAGTGGAGTTAGAATGGGATGAATTCCAAGCCCAAGCGCAACAAATGGAATAGGTTAAGTGGCCTTTGTTGGTATGTTTAGCCTCCAAGATCTTATTGGGCATCATTGGATTCCTGGATGAGGGGTGGGGTTCATCCCACAAAGTACATGGGCACACCTTGAAAAGGACGATAACCTTGTTGACACAATTCAAACAAGCTAAGTTACCTATGTAAAACCTTTGAAGGTTGCATGGGGTGTTCAAAATTAGACATTGGAATCTAATAAATGCAACTAAACCAAAGAAATGGATGCAATATCTAAGTATCACAATTCAAAAATCATTCATGGGTGGTATAATTCTATACTTATGCTTTTTTTTTTGTTAATATTGTCGACATCTTAACATTGGAATTTAATTTTTATTTTTATTTTTTTCGTGTTCAATTTTAGGGCACAACAAAGGAGGCTTTTGTTACATATGCAATTCGACTTGTGTTTGAGCATCGTTAACTATTTACTCATCGTCATGCAATAAAAGCTATAGAAACTGCAACAAAGTATCACACCATTATGGGCATTCCTTTTAGTTCATCTTCCTCGTAGGAATAATTATAAATATAGCTTTAGTGCACATATGCACCATTTTTGTATTGAACCATTATAGATTACGGTAACATGATATACTTTTATAACCATCCTTTTTGTAATGTGGTTACTCGAACATTTTTGTATCAATCCACTTGTTTTAATTTTGACCTTTAATTTTGGGGTTTGTAGATTTTGCGATCATCTTATGCCATGTTGCACACAATACCCCCATCCATCACAAATGGATTACATTTATTATAAATCAAATGAACAATACCCTCATCTAATAGGGTTAACACATTTTGTGGCCATGCTAAAGCATTTAAGCAATACCTTCATTATCCTTATCATGAAATACTCACACAATAACCTTAAGGAAAAAAAGTAATTTAATATTTTTATATAATTACATTGCCCACTTTCATGAAAGGACCCCCTGGTGCATAAACCGGTTTGTCTATGCGGGTATTGCAAACTTTTGATCTTATTTTGTTTATGGTTAGGTTCTCCATAAAACGTCTCAAATTGCAATACTTGCATATTAACCAACTCGTGTTCATGTTCCATTACCCCAATCTAAATTTTTGTCTAATATATGTTTCAAATAGATAAGGGGCACATTGGGTTTAAGGTTTAAGGGAATTAAGCCCACCTTTTTGTCATTAATTGTTTTAAGATAACCTTTTTCCTAACATTTATATTATTTTCATGGAATATTTTGTAAGTGAATTTATGTTCACATACACACACATATATAAGCAAGTTCTTGTTTTTCTTTTCTTTTTCATTAAAGTAGAAGAAAATGAAGGTGACTCCATGGCAAAGGTATGAATGATTAAAAACATTCCCACTAGTTGGGGTTCCCCCCCCCAAATTAGGTTTAAAACAAAAACCTCTTTGATATTTATATAAAATGCTTTCATAATTTTATTACAATTCGGTATCCGATTAATAGTTTATACACAATTTAGGGTTATGCAAAATAATTCCAAAATCAGGTTTAACATTTAAATCTGAAAAAATTGTTAAATTCCATCATTAAAGTTATGCAACCAATTTTTTTTTGTTTATTTAGTTTAAGGTCAATGTAGGAATTTTTTTACATACAAAAGTTTTAGTTCAACATTTTAAGGTTCATTGTATAGGTTTGTTTAATTTTTCAAATTTAAAGTTATGCATCCATTAGGTTGTAATGTCTACATAATTTATGGGTTATGCAAAAAACATTTACCAATATTAGGTTTAAGGTTTTTTTTTTTGTATGAAACTATTTACTTTTTAGATGAAGGTTAAAGTTTTCAATTTGTAATATTGTACCCTATCACCCTATGTCAAATCCCAAATGCATGCCCTAACCCCAAATTGCAATATTTAGGTAAATTTATGTTATATAATTGCCCTTGATTTAATAATGCAGAAACTTGTTCTTTCATCATCTAATTATATGTATAAGGTTATGTAAGTATATCTTGTCTACCAAATGCAATACCTACATTTAATGTATCAAAAAAATATAAAATATCCAAAAGATACCTATTTTTAAAAAATTAAACCAATTATCAATACTTTCATTTTTAGGTGTAAGCATTGACTATGGGCATGTCCCAATTTTTCTAAACCTTAATTTGCAATACCTACATCATTTGAAATTAGTGTTAAAGTGATCATCAAAGCAATTTTTCCTTTATTATTGTATTATAAAACTACTAGTCTACCATAGTAAGCTTATCACAATACCTACATAAATTTATATTGTGTATTCTCACCAAAAGCCCCTTTTTAGTTAATAAATATTTATTATGCAGGTATTGCAAAAACTTAATACCTCATCATCTAAAGCACATCTTGTCCACCAAATGCAATACTTAAATTTAATGGACTAAATGTAATAAGAAATATCCAAACATTTGATATTTGATATTTATAAATAAAGCAAATCCATTAAAGCAAATCATCATTTTGATGAGAAAAAGTAGGACAATACCTGCATTAAATGGTCAAATCCCCCATTAGAAGGAATAGGGAATTTGTAATACCTTCATTTCAAAAATATATATATAATTAATATCCATGAAATATATGAAATTATGTGCAATACTTATATTAGTGCTCATCAACCTTTAACTATGATATACCCTAAACCTTGCAATACTTGCATGTGAAACCAATTTAATGCCACAAAAAACAAGAAGGGTAAGCATTACTTGCATATTGACTTAAAAATTATTGTATAATTAACCTATAATACCCACACTATATAGGGTGGTAGTTCACTTGTACATGATACAAGTATGCAATGCCCATCTTTATATGACATTTAAGTGAGATATTCTTGTTTGGGAGTTGTAGAATACATGTGCTATATAACCCTAGTAATGTAATTTTAACTTTCAAACCTTATATGTTGACTGATACAAAATCAATGCATTAGCACATAAATAATATTATTTTGACATAATTGTAATATCATGCACATTGTAGTAATGGAAAATAAAAATGGGGGATAAGTACAAACAATTTTGTGTTGTTTTTCTTACTCATGAACCCTTTCCTCATGGATATTTGCATGTTCTAACATCATCTCATGCCAATCCTTCATTTGACGCATTGAATTGCCAAATCCATCATTGATAGAATGAAATACCATGTTGAAATGCATGACTTCATTCACCTTGGAAAGGCAAATATTTTGTACATCTATTGCAATAACCACACAACAATGATGTGGTGTGGTCTATGAATTGAACCCCACCTTCTTTGACTTCATTGATGATTTCTTGCATTATGTCACCCATTCGAATAAACATTTTTTTCATGGGAGTGGATGAATTTGAAGGTTGGTTGTGATCCTTATTTTTTTCCACATTGAGGGAGGTATCATCTTGTGTCATAAGCTCGCACATATCAACAACCCATGGTTTTTTAGAGTGATCTTCATCAACCTTTTCATCATCAGATTCATTGTCATAAATGTGCAAATAAGTAGGGTCCAAAAACATGGCGACAAAACCTCCATAATCATATCCATACCATGCCCCATAATATTGAATGATATATATTTTTAATGAAATCAGTACATGTAAAAAGAATGGCAACTTTGATGTTTGCACAAGTTTCCACGCAACGCCCATTCACATGTGTAACAAGCATACTCAGTGAAAGGAAGTGAGACCTTGTACGTCATACTCGAATGTTGTTAATTTCATACCATCCATGCATGGCTGGTTTTGTTTGAATCATTTATTTCATGGGTGATATGGGTGTGAGGGATCAATGTGGCCTTTTCAATGCTCCCTATCACAATGTGTTCCACAACCTTATTTTTTATAAACCCGCATGTGTGGTGTGTTACACAATTCACAATGCAAGGCATTATTTGTTGGAACATCTATAGATGTTTGTTTTACTTGAGTTTTACACCATCTATAGAAGCATGTTTGTTGTATTCTCATGTCACAACTTCGTCAACCTTTTAACTATCTTTTGTCAACCCCCAATTCCTTCAGTATGTTTCCTATATGACCTTTCCCCGATTTCAGTTCCCAAGGCACCGTTTATATGTTGTCGATCAAAATTCTTCCTCAAAGCTTTCAACCCATCTTCCCTTTCTATCCCCATTCCATGTCTTTTGAACCAATAGAGCTAATGATCTTTGACACCTACATAAGCTTATTAGAGTTTGATGACAATACAAATGTTCTTTCCAAGGTGTCCTTTATGGAATATGCATGATCAAGGGATATTGGAACCTTTGGGACCAATTGGTGTACAAAGCTTGGGAAGCTAAGAATTGATTAACTATAATGTCTTATTCATCTTTCAAATTGTAGCTCCTGTTTGAGAATTAACACTTGCATTTCCTAACTCTGAGTGCTACCCACCTCACCACTGTGTCACAAGACTTCCTGTAACCCTTGCACACACTTGAGAAGGTGAGTTGAAAACCCATGTTTCACAATTCTCCGGAAGTTCATAAGATCTATAATGTGCCACCACCGACTGCTGAAAATTTAAAGTACATCACCATAAATACTACAAATGTTCTTTTGTTATAATGTACATAGGTTAGAAGTGTATTACTTAGATAATAATATATTTACATTAGATTAACACCTTTTAGAAGGTGCTAGATTTGAGCTTTTTTCCAATAAGTAGATACACGGTTTGAAATCTAGCAAAGTCAAAGATCCTCAAACCTTGTCATTTTTTTTACAAGGTTCATAATTTTAATGTTGAATAGTTTGGTTCATTTCTTTGTGTGGTTTAAAGTTTCATAAAATCCCACTTATATTGAGATTTTTTTGTAGATTGCTAGTTTCTTTTTGTATAGTGACTTTGACCAATGTGTCTAAGTGCCTCAGTTCCTTTTACAAACCCATTGATGACTACCTGTGGTCAATGATCTTTTTGTATTCAAACTTAGCAAGGCTCATGTTCATTCTGTTAGTAATTAAATTTTCATTTACTGTGTAGATTAAATCTTTTGAAATTGGTGTTTGATAAAAAATTTCTGTTTATGCACAAACATATCAAAGATATAAATTCTATATACAATAAGAGGAACCTAGTTGATGTTCTAACTTTTTTCCAGGCAAATTTAGAATTATGAAAATATGAAAATAAGTGACTCCTATGAGAATTGAATCACCAGATTTCGAAAACTAGAAATAGACACAACCAGATCATTATATTAGTTTCAGTATGTAGCCAACAAAATAGATAAATGTTATTTATTGTTACAACTTTTTTAGAGCCAGTTTGGCTAAATCTGTTTATCAATGATCATGACTTTGGTTACATCACAAATTGAACACTAAGTGGATCTAGATACCTATATGAAAGAGAGATTTGTTTTTGTGTTCACTTCTCACTAGTGTGCGAAAATAAATTTTAGAAAAACTGGAAATTTTCAGTGTAAAATGTGCTTTCTTCACATGAAGTTGGCACACTGGGAAAACCACAACATAGAAAAACAAACAAAACACTGGTAAGAAAGTTCAGATTAGAATAGTCTTCAGTCATTGTTTGAGTTTTCATTTTTTAAAATTATTATTGTTGGTGCATCAAACAACTCTTTATGTTACATATCTGTGGCTTAAGAACAAACAAGACATAAGTCATTTCGAGTCTCCCCATAGTTTTAAGGTTGTGAAAGCTTCAAGATATTAGAGAGTTTTATAAATAATCTTTTCCTTTCATTTCATTGTCATCCTTAGAGAGAATGAATTGGTAACATCATGGGTGTTAATTTTCGAATCTATTTAACAAATTTCTACTTATTTGGGACATGTCTTTATTTGTACAATAACCAAAAGGCCAGACTCTTGATGATGGAAATAATTCAAAAACCCTGAGGTATAATTAGTGCTGATTGTAAAAAGATACTTAAAAAGGTTTTAAAGAAATTTCCATGGCCAAGCTCTCATGGACATTTTGTTTTTTACTCCATAACCAAGGAACAATCGTGTGTGAACATTTAGATCATTCGCATCCATTTTGTATGCAATATTTATATCCTTCGGAATACATACCACATTCCTTATTCCTATGTGAAGAGTTTTGTACATCTTTCACTCAAGATTTGCTTGGTCAGACGTGTGTTTCAAGAAGCTTGAGCTCTATGATTTATTTAAATTATAATGAATAAACCAGTGTTAGGGAGGTTTATGGCAATGTGTGTGTTTTCTTTTTGCTAAATTTGAACGTGAAAAATAAGATTTCAACCTATACCAAAGGTTTCCATGGAAAAAATGGCCAAAATTAGCCAGATTTTTTTAGAAAAAATAATTCTAGATCACCAAATTTGTATGATAAGTTCCAATAGGTACTCAAGAACATAGAAGGATTTTGTTTTTTTTCTACTTTCATATCTAATCTGTAGCCAAATCTGGCTAACTCATCCTACGGATGATTGCCACTTCAGCTACATCACAAAATTGAAAAAGAAATACCCTGGTATATGATTATCATACTCTAATATGGTGATGTTATAGACAAGTTCCATACCAAAATCAGTATAACTAAAATTTTAATTTTAAATGATGGAAAAAATATAAGTAGTGAGAAGCAAATAGTGAACATCCATATTGACACTCTGTGAAATATATATGACAAGTTAAAATATTCTTCGTTTTAGCTTCTTATGCTTGAAATGAAAGCTAGTAGAGTGTCTAGAGTGAAGGTTACAAGAACGCCTGGAAGGCTGCTAAGATGCTTATACTGTGTGAGAGTCACGGAAGATACGAATGCAAAAATCAAGAAAGCTAATGTGGCATGACAAATGGGTCTCGCACATGAAGGAAGAGGCGCGGAAGATGCCGTGCAAGAAGCAGATCTGCATGCGATCCGCCACAAAACCTGGCAGGCAGAAAATCCTGACGTTCTGTTGGGTCGCACCCGACTTGCCAGTGTAGCTCCCTTTCCGCCCTGCCCACGAACTGCAGTGCTTCGTTTAGCATTCTGCCCGAGTCTCTCACGAGTTTCACCGTTCACGTTCGTGTTCACCCGTCTGCATTCCATAGCCATTTTTTCAGTGCACACAATACGGGCACTGTGTTTCTCAAAAAAATTCTTTGAATCACATATTCTTCTGCCTTTCTCACCATGGAACCGTCTCAAGAGCCAAGTTTCCTGTCCCAGATGATGATGGGTTCAAGCTCTTTACTTCCCTTGTTCATTGTGCCTCACACAGCATCTCCAACTCCACCGAAATCCAAGAGAGATTGGGAAGACGATTCTACAGCATTTCTTGATGGATTTGTTTGAGGAGAAGTTTCTTGCCAATAGCATGAACAACTTGACACAGCGGCAGTGGCAAGAAATTTTATTGAGGATTGAGGAGGCATTTCCATTGACCCCTCCGTGCACTTGGGCTCAAGTTCAGTCCAAAGTACACAAAACGCAGAAGAAATTTAATCAGTTGAAACAGGAGAATGGAGAATGCGGCACAGGTCAAGGCAAATGCCCATGGTTTGAGCAGTGTTTAATGATTTGGGGTAAGACTGCCAAGGCTTGTGGCACTGCTGGAGGCATGGACAATGCTGTTCCAATTGATTCGGTGGGTGGATCTGCACAGGAGCCTGTCAACTTGGAGGATACTGAAGAACATGACGCTCCTCCTTCTCCAAACAGACAGGTTCCTCCATTTGCAGGCAACTCTTCTCAAGTCAGCAAGACTCCACCCACACTGAGGTCAGCAGCTTGCAAGAAGCCGGGGGTGGATGGTAAGCCTCCACAAAAATTTGTTTTTAAGAAATTCCCCAGAGGGCAGGGAGAGAAAATTAGATGGAGCAGCTAGAACGGTGGGCAGACTATGTGCGCATTTTGTCTGCCTGCCTCCCTTTATGCCAGCGAATTTCAAGGGGCAGGCAGGCAGAAGCCAAGGTTTGCACAATCGTGTGTGTGACCCAAAATTTAGAAGCCCAAGGTGCTGTGTACTCTGCTCTCAAAACAGGGATAGCCATTGCGTATGCCGACAACCTTAACGTACAGCAGGGTTTCAAATACTTTGCCGATCAACACAGGAATTAAGCATCAGACTCAAAATTTTCAAAATAAGAGAGTTCTCCGTAAAGTCATGCCCGGTTGGGCCTGAGTTGCACCCCTCATTTAATGCTTCATCCCCTCCTGGCTGTTGTCCACAAAATCATGAAATTTTATTAAATAAGGGTATGAAATACTGAGACTCAGGATTAACTGCACCAGGATCGAGGACATTTATAGCTACATTACACATAGCAGCAGTGATTAGTTGAAAGCGTTCAAGAAAAAAAAGGACAGGGCAAACTCAGTATGGCACCAAATTTGCTGCTAAACTGAATTTCATGCCCGGTTGAAGCCCAGTGTACTTTTTTTTCATGTTTTTTGAAATCTCGTCCCCTATGTGACCAAACAGGACCAAACAGGGGTTCCAGTGCCGTCTTTGCCTGACTTTACGGATGACTTTATTGGCAAGGATTTTACAGGGCCTTGGACCTATTCCAGAAACAACTACGTGGAAGCAACTCAATGCAATTAAGAATTCGTTTTCTTGTGACTTTAATAAAAACGCCACTAGCGACGTTGTTCCCAAGCTTTAACCGATGCCTGCTGGCTTTACAAAACACACTTTCAGGACTCCACAATTGACAGGACGACTCTGGAGTCGACTGCTGGCTTTACGATGGACATTTCAGGACTCCACAAATGACAGCACGACCATAGAGTCGACTGCTGGCTTTATAAAGGACATGTCAGGACACCACAAATGACAGCACGAGAATGGATGGCTCACGTTCGTATGTCAAAACCTTAAAATCTCCGGACAAGTTTTTAAAAGACCCAAAAGATTGCACCACAAGATTTTTTTGGCAAAGGCTGACTTACCAGGTAGCTTCTGTAGGCAGTTATGATGAACGTTGTGGAACGGACAATGAGATAAGGTAAGTTTGGGAAACACACTCCTACCAGGCAGTTTCTGCAAGGTTGCTTACCCTACCAACCTCCGACATTTTGGCAAACGTTCACTTACTAAGCAGCTTAGGTAGGCAATTATGATGAACGTTGTGGAACAAACAATAAGTGTAAGGTAAAGGTTGGGAAACACACTCTTACCAGGCAGTTTCTGCAAGGTTGCTTACCCTACCAACCTCCCACAATTTGGCAAACGGTCACTTACCAGGCAGCTTCTGTAGGCAGTTACGATGAACGTTGTGGAACCGACAATGAGATAAGTGTAAAGTAAAGGTTGGCAAACAGACTCTTACTAGGCAGCCTCTGCAGGTTGCTTACCCTACCAACCTCCCACAATTTCAGCCCCATCGGTATGTTTTTCCTTAGCATGAATTAGGTGGGAATCCTAGGACATATATCAATGCAAACTTTGAGGCAGTACTTCCTTCCAAATTCCAATTTTGGAGCATCCTTTTTCCCCAATACAAAAGTTAAATTCAGCACCATTCCCAACTTGTCTTTTCTTGGGAATTTGTTGGCT
>Ga0116231_10015077_pt1 | contig 10110 bp, 4 predicted proteins | sample S1TSphgellanicum_2_FD_89695 | JGI IMG/M metagenome (GOLD analysis project Ga0116231, IMG submission 89695) | Host-associated microbial communities from peat moss isolated from Minnesota, USA - S1T2_Fd - Sphagnum magellanicum MG | ecosystem: Host-associated > Plants > Peat moss > Unclassified... | reverse complement strand
TTAAATGGTATTCTAACAGAGAGGAGGGCAACAAAAATCTACATTTTAAAACGAGAATGGATGATTCCCCCCCCCCCCCCCCCCTTCCCCGCCCCCCATTCACACAAAAATGAAGGTATTTTGCCATGTACATCCAATTTAACTATGTTTCTCTACTTGGCTATTTTGACAAGTCTTGTTTTTCCATTTTTTATTCATTTTTTATTAGTCAAATAAGACAACAATTTATGGGAATTTTTTTAAATATCTAATTTTCAATTTTAAAAAAAATTAATTCCCAAATAATTTATTTACATACTTACCCTATTTACTTAAATACCTACCTTAACTATATAACCTAATAATTAATGGTCAACATAATATTTATTTCTTTATTTATAACCTACCTACCTTACCTTACCTAGACTAGCTTAAGCTAGCCTAGAGGCTTAAGAAGTTTAAATAAATAAATAAAAGGCTGGGCTAAGCTAGGCACATTCAAGTAGGTTGAAAGTGTGAAAATTTGAACCCCTCACATTCACATTAAAAGTCCAAACCCTTAACCATTGCACCACTTTTTCAATAAGGGATAATTTCAATCATCACATCATTATGAACATTGTTTTCTATCCTATTTATGTGGTTTAGCCTAGCTAACCTAATTACCTAAGTACTCTAGACTACCCTAAGTTTTTTTAATCTACTTTTAAACCACTTTAAGTTCTTTTGAGGCTATTCTAGGCTAATTTGCCCTATGTTATTTTAAATTTTTTAGGTTGTTTTAAATTTAACCTTAGGTTAGTATTCCACCTAAGCTATTTTTTGGCTATTTTAAACTAATTCCTTTTAGGGTATTTTAGGTTATTCTATTCTATTTTATTTTATTTTAAGTTATATTTAAATATTCCACCCTAGGCTATTTTTGGTTATTTTATATTATTCTATCATAAAGTATTCTACCTTGGGCTATTATTCACATTTTTTGGTTATTTTACCCTAAATCATTTTTATTATTCTAGGCTATTTTATGCTATTTTATACTATTTCACCCTATGTTACTTTAAATTATTTTAGGCTATTTTATCATAGGTTATACTAAATTATTTTATGTTAAACTACTTTTAGTTATTCTACTTTAAATTATTTTTAATTATTTTTGGTTCTTTAAAGCCATTTTACCTTAAACTATTTTTTTTATTCTACCTTATACTATTTTAGGTTATTTAACCTTAAGTTATTTAGGTTATTTTAAATTATTCCATTATGTAATATTTTATGTTATTTTACAACTAAATTATTTTAGTATATTCAAATTTATTTTAATTTATTATACAAACTATTTTTTTTTTAATTATTAAATACCATAAACTATTATAACCTATTTAAGGTTATTTTATACTAAGTTATTCCAAGCTATTTATTTTAAGTGTTTTTTACTTTGGGTCATTTTAGGCAATTCTAGGTTATTTTAGCCTAGTTTATTAATAGGCTAGGATAGCCTAGAATAATCTAAGGTAAAATAATTGAAAATAAAATAACCTACAATAGGCCAAAAAATAATGGCCTTTCAAATGACCTTGAATAACCTAGGGTAAATAACCTAAGGCTAATGACTAAATTTTTTTGGATCTTTATTGTTTATTGTTTATTTTATGTAATGTAAAGCATCATGGGAATGCCAAAGCAAGCTTAACATTATATGTTTCAACTTCAGAGGCAAAAAAACAACATAGAAGAAGCACACAACATGTCAAAATCACATAGTGTGTTTTTTAAGAAAATGGTCATTTATTTATAAACCACATATCTTCTTTGTTTTTTGTCCATTTTCAATAATCTAAAATGTTATGGGTGCACCAAGTTAAGATCTACATTAACAAATGAGCTCTAGAGGTGAAAAAACGATATAAAAAAGTCATGAAGAAGACAAATGTGTTGAATCTTAAAGTGTGAATTAAATCGGTGACCAAACATTGACCCTATTTCCTTTTAACAACCATGTCTTCTTTATTTGTGTCATTTTTAGTAATATAAATGGTTGTGGGTGTGCCAAGTCAAGGTTTAAAAAAACCCTTTTGCACTTGAAAGGCAACTTGGGACAACTTATTAATATTTGAAGCTCTTCGAGAACTTAACTATTGGCTCACTACCCTACCTTGTAATAGTTGTAAATGAATTGTAAGTTCTAGAATGCAACCAATTTTTAAATCCCATATTGTTTGTCTTACCTTTCAAGTTTGTAAAATAGAAAACTAAGTAGGTGCATTCACAATTGGTGTACCAAAAAGGAATCATTAATATTTAAAGGATTACAAAGGACAACTTTGGATTTTTTTTTATCTTACATTATTATAGTTGTAGTGGATTGTTGTATGCCAATAGATAAAATGATGTCTTGTAAAATTAATAAAAATATTTTAAAACAATTTGGATACTATGTAAATGTCATTTTGAGTTCTATAAACTTAACTATATCAAATGTTTAAATTACCTTTTTTTTTAAGGAATCAAAAGGAATGCATAAATTCATACAAATTTATTTCAAACTTTTTGTATAACAAAAAAATTCCCCCTTCTATGAAAGTACAATGTGTTCATTGGATGAACTTAATAAAAAACTAAACCATACAAAAATTTCAAAGTTTTGAAATTTTTTTTAAAAGGGTGCAAGGGACTTTTTTTTAAACCATTTGACAAAAATATGTTCAATGGGTTCAAAATTTCTAACGTTATGTGTAGGGCATATATAAAGGAAACAATCTTGCCAAAAAACATGTTTAGTTGTCCATTGAAACTCATTGTGGGATTTTCTGGGATTTTTTACGTTTTTGGCTATAAATCAAAATATTGATACACAATTATGTGTGAATATGAAAACTCACCACTGTCACATGAATGATTTGAAATTAAACTATTCAATGTTTCTCACTTAATTATTTTTTAAGTAAATGTTATTTACAAAAAATAGCCCCACAAAAATACTATAATTTTTTTTTCTTTTTTTGGAACCCCAACCGTGAATAAACCCAAGTGCACAAAGAGTCTTAAAAAATTAATGACATTTGGAATAGTCCAATAAAAAAAGGTTTGTCCTTAAAGGTTAAACCCAAAATAAAATAAGATTATCCCAAATGACCTACCTACTTACCTAACTTAGGAAATATAAGTAGTAAATCCTACTTATTTTAAACCTACCTACCTATTGACCTAAGTGCCACATGTCAACATCTATTCAACCTTAAGTTGAATTAATTAATTTAAATTAATAAAAATATTAAATATTGAAATGAATTTAAAATTTCCACATGTCCTTTAATGATTTGTTAGCACATCATTACAACGTCAACACATTGTTGCCTATGTAGTTGAATAATAGTTGTAACATATGGCATAATAATTATAAATTTATAATGTAATTGCAACTTAGTGGCATAATAATTGCAATGATTTAATTGCAACATAGTTACACAAGTTGTATATGTATACAATTTCATATATGGTGAATTGTGTCATTACAACTTTTGTAACCCGTTTGATAACATTCAAATTGTAAAAATACGATGAGTGGAAAATGGTCATTGCAACTCAAAATTGCAACTAAAACCCACTTGCAAGCTTAGTTGCAAAACACCTATTTTTTCATAGTGACATTTTTGTTTATTTGTCCCTTTTGACTAATTATATGACATGACACTTGGTCAAAAATGTCGCCTTAATCAAAATAACCAACCAAAAGAAACATGTGTCTTTCATACCTCATGCCTTTAGTTAAAGTGGAGATCCCCTTTATTCAATGTGAACATTTTAATGAAGTTGAAGCTTTTGGAAAACCATGATTCTTACAATGATTATCAGACATTTAACATTACCTTATGTGGTATTTTTTTCAAAAATTATTTTTAAAACTACAATGTATAGTATGTTTGAAACACCCAAACAAACCATAACCCAAGTAAACAAATATATTAAATTTTTTGCAACTGTAATTAGAAATCCACGTCCCATCTGAACTTTATGTGGTTTTACATTTGTTCCTCAACTATTTTTATGGGATTTCCATGCACCTTTAATGCATAAAGTTTGTAAATAAAGTTGTAAATTGAAACATGTGTGTGTACTTGGCCTTTGTAAAGTATTCACTTCATTAATTGTCTCCATTTCTATTTCAAACCACCAATATTCCATTCATCCCGTACCCAATAACCAATGCATGCATCTTGTTGTAAGCCTTCACAACAATTTGGTTTGCGCTTGGAGCTAATTTCCTTCTTCCAATAAATTTTCATTATAGATATTTTTTCCCCTATGTATTTAGGGTTGTGCAATAGGTATTCAAAGGAGGTGTCATTGTGGCCAAAATGTTGTTTCTAGTTTTGGTAAATCTTGAAATGTTGCAAGATGATAATGTCATGGAAAGACATGGGATATATAATGTGGATATGGATGAATAGCCCTTGGTGATCAAGAATGGTCTCGTATTGTTCATTGAATCCATGTTTTTCCCCCCATTAAACTAGCTTTTATGGGACAAATTATTTCAAGTCTTCCAAATTTTAACAAGTGTCTTATCAATAACCATGATGCATGATCCTTAAAATTTAGGTAGGACACCAACCAAAATAGCTCATTACTTTTGTGATGGCCATTAAATCTTATGGCCATTGGCATGTTGAATGCATGATGTTATGAAAACATCATCACAAATTGCAAATCTTGCCCAATTTCACATGAAGGAAATTAATATGGATGTGTTATCATGTTTCAAGTAGAGTATAAAACTCAAAAAATGTTGTTAAGGCATTAGTTTTGGGGGATGGCTAACAACAATTCAAACTTCATTAATTGAATGTGCATGAGATGTGATTACGTGCACAATTAAGCCATAAAGTTGTTCTATCCAAAGATGTTTGGAGTTTTTAGATCAAGAAAGATGCTAAGGATCTTCAAGAGGCAAAATTATGAAATAGGAATTGGTGTCCAAATATTGAAAACATGTAAAGGATGTAAGGTTGTCAAACTTAATGGTGGATTGAAGATGCTTAAGGTGCTTGAAAGTTGCTAAATTGAGGTAATAGTTTTTAGAGAAAACACTAATGCAAAACCTTGAATGTGGGTAAATGACTAATTTGTCATTCCTATAGGTTATTAAATAATGACAAAGGAACACAAAATGAGATGTATGTAATCTCAAAAATACAAAACAAGGTTGATCAGCTTGCATCTCAAATGATCACTATTTGTATAAACACAACATGATCTAGACCATGTTGCCACTTGTTGCACCACACAAGCTATTAGAATCTTTGCACCATGATGTAAATTTTGATTGTATGGTGTATGGAGAGATTTTTTTTGACAATTTTGAGTTGTTAGAGATGTCCAAAAATGAATAAATTGATATGAACATGGTTTTCGAAACATACAAAAGACCTTAAATTGAATGTTAGAAGTTATTACAAAAAAATAAGAATTTCTAAAAAATCTTGAGCTACCTATTTTGAAGATAGGCAACATATATTTATATATGCATGTTGTAGGAAAAAAAACAAGTAGATTACATCAAATCTTGAGGTGATGGAAACTATTGTCACAACTTTGAACATTCAAAATATGGTATAGGATTAACTTGCTAAAGGTTCCTAAAAAGATGCAAAAGTTTAAAAAGAACCTTACAAAACTATTTTGAACTTGTGCTATTAAGAACAAGCAATTGTTTGATGAGCTACCAATTGATCTATTGAAAAATGCATGATTGTGACAAAATTGACTATCTCAACGAAAAATTTGATGTAGATGGAAAGTAACAAGACTAGGCGATGAAGGATCATTGTTTGCATTGCTAGAGATGCATTGTTGAAGGCATTTGATGCAAGTGACATTAGAGATGAAGCAATGTGGGAGAAGCTTCAAAATTTGATTGATTAACTCAAATTCACTGGTTCTACAAGCATAAAGGTGATGCAATCTTTGCCAAAAGAAAAAATTGTGTAAGGAGACAATGTGATTGTTGCAACAACAACGAAATGAGGGAGTTAACTCCTCCAATGCACTGCTATGGGCAATGGCCACAACTTGATTGTGTCAAGTTGTGGTGATGCAACAAAAGATCCATATCAATCTCAATTTTCTACATTTGAACCCCAATTGTCAAGACTTTTGTAGTTTTCCTCAAACTAGTTGCAACAATGAAATACAAGGTGTGAAACTAGGCAACACATTATGAATAACTTTAATGCATTAAAAAGAATACAAGCAAGAAATACCAAGTTTTGAATCTGTAATCAAACTTTCAAACCCAATTTGAGTTTTACCAACATGGTCAACGTTTAATCTAGGTTCAAACCTCAATTTTCAGTTTGATCAACATGATGCAATTTAAGGCTTTTAAGGTTTCAACAGAAATTCCAAAAATTTCCAAACATATTCAATTAAGAGAATGTGTGTGTGTGTGTGTGTGTGTGTGTGTGGTGTTGCATGAGTCAAAAAAACAAACATAATCATTTGAAACCTAACATATAAACATCAGACAAACAGTAATTGCTCACAAAACCTAAATTTTTTAACCTATAAACATCATACTTGTCATATAGGAGTCTTAGGTGGGCTGACAAAGAACAAGAAGGAATGTAGGTGTGCTCATGAAATTATTTGAAGGAAGGTGAGTATGTTCAAGAAGCAGATCTGTAAACATATCATGTATATATTTCGAGGTAGCATAATGTGTCATGTTCCTTTACCTGTTATATATCTTGTCACATGTGAGTTGCATTTTTGGATTCTTGGAAAAGATTTTGAACTAATGTTGGATCTAAGTATAGACCAGCACTATTATTAGTTGGAACTTGATGTTCACAGTTTTGAATTCGTGGGCAGAAATTTGAGCATGAAATCAACTTCTTTAGCATTCCCTGTAGGGAAAAGAATGGATACCTCTACCAAATTGAAGTTGAACACTTTCCAAGGAAATTGTGGTAACAATATTTCATTCTTTTGTTTTAAATTTCCCATTGTGAAATAGGAAGATCTCTGTATTTTCCCATTGTCAAAACAAGCCATTTCATGTTTGCATAAGGGAAATTCAAGTTTTTCTAGATGGTTCCACAAAAAATCCTAAAAACGTTTGTTGTGTATTCACTCCACAAATATGTCAAGCCCATTCAATATGGTATCAGTTGCAAGCTTCATTCCTTCACAAAACAGAGAATAAACATGCAACCATGTTCAATTAGGTAGTTGGACTGGTTGGAAAGACTGTGACGTCCAGAACTGCGTTCTCCCAAAATTCTTAGCAAAGCCTGTTTTTATAGATGCTGAGAAAGAGCTCAGAAAAGAAACCCCTAAACCAAAAAGCCTTGCAAAGAAATTCTACCCAACATACATACCAAGATACAAAGAATCTGTTCAAAAGGTACCTGAAATATACACAAATTCTTATTTAGATGCTAAGATCTCTGTGGTAAGCCACATTTTTCTAAACTAGAGCAAAAATTCTAACCCCGGCTAATTAGATCTTCCAAACCCTTGAAGCTAAGGCTAGGAGTGAAGCAATAATATTTATACATAAACCTTCCAACGGTGATCGTGGATGCAAACTAAGATTCTTAAATATTGAGTTGTTGTGGCGTAGAAAGCGCAGTTCAAGTTGATGAAAACATTCGCTGGAAAGTGGCTGGAACAGTAAGTGGCCCCAACAGTTAGTATACAATAATTGATGAGGAGTTTGGATGCAGACTGAGTAACTTGATTGCCAGATTTACAGTGCAGTATTGAGCCGTGCAGCTCGGTTCTCGCGGACTACGGCACGTTTTCTGTACGCTACATCGTTTGCACGAGCAATCTTTTGGTTTTTCCTCTCTGCCATCACAGAGAAAATGCTGGTAAGAAGAAGTAATGTAGAAGAAAAAGAACTGCCTGTATCTGCACTATGAAGTAGAAAAATCTAGAGAACCTGCAAATTCAGATCAAGAGTACAACAAAAGACTGCAGATGTCACCAAACATTCCCTGACTGAATTGACCAAAACCCGGCGAAATGCAAAGAAGAAATAAGTTATTTTGTACAGCTTTGTTAACATTTCATCACTAGTCTCTTTCTATCTATTAGGCTGCTGTGACGATAATCCCAGCAGCCTAACTGAAAACCACTGACACAGGGTCTTGTTTCTTGCTACAAGGACAGTTGCTTTCCATTGCAGAGCTGCAAGTGTGGTGAAAATATGTAATTAATCATGTTAGGAACTCTGCGAACACATGTTATCATGAAAGAAAAGAACAGTCAGTGAATGATGAATCAGAGTTTGACACACAGCTCCTGCAATACGTCAATGCTTAAGCTGTGAGATGACTGTGACCACAGCTAGTCGGAAAAACATAATGGAAAGCTGCCGTCGTGATCACAGCATCTGTGATCACAGCAGCGTAATGGAAAAATGTCCTAGTTTAGGTAAACTAATATTATACACCTGAGTTCAAGGAAAATTAACTGCAAATTATACAGCTAGTTCGAAGTTGTCGAACTTCACAACTTAGTTACTAACCTGTTGCAGCAGCTTTGGTATTCACTGCCGACTCCTTGGCGGCTGCTCTGCGGATAGGATGGATAGGATGCGCCACAGTGTAGAGGGCCAAACCCATGTTAGCCCTCAAGTGTGCCAGCTTCTCACTGATCTTAGCTCCAGCCACGGACATTCTTCTCCCACTGGCTGCCCTCATATCCGTGAATTTCGTCTTCGGACCCCCAGCAAGCTTGTTCCCAGCCACAGCGGCACCAGCATTTCTTCTCCCCCATCTGGAGCGCGTGGGTCCAACTCGACTGGTACCAGTACCAGTTCCATAGCCCGTCCTCGTCCCAGTAGCAGCTGGACCATTAACTCCAGTGCCGTAGCCAGTAGCACCCACCGGTGCAGCAGCACTCCCGCCTACCCCAGTAGCCGCAGTTCTTCTTCCGAAGGCCATCGCCTAAACTTAGATCAGAAGATCGGCTAAATTCCGATAACCACCGAATTAGAAAGAAATGCTCAAGCTCAAAGCTGGCGTTACAAGAAGGTGCAGACAATGCCGGAGAGTGAATATCAAAAAGAAGGAAGCGAAGAGGAAGAAGAAGATTGCTCCTAATTGTTAGTAGCTAAATGCAACAATTTCAGTCGAGAGGTTTGAGAAAATCGCGAGTGTATCCGTGTTTTCATATTCCACTTCTCGCGTCTTCCTTCTATATAGCCCTACTTTCGCCAGTGGGAGCTCGCCGCCCGATTGCCGAGGTATCTGGAACACGTGTCGACGGCCAAGATCAAGAGACCAACTCACACGGATTGGTGGCTCAGACTAGACTACCGGCGGCTTGACGCATGGAGGGTCTGTCATGTGGCATCTCTTCATTCGTAAAAGAAACTGGAGGAAAGAGATGGAATCTACTTAATTAAGGAATTTAGTTAATAAAAACAAATGAAAAGAATTAAATTTCGTTAGTTTTGGTTTAGGTGGCGACCCGGGGGGTACGGAGAAGTGCCACGTCTGCACGTTCATGGGTAGATAATTAGCTGGACTATTGGACGGCCCAGGTGGACAGGTGTCCCTATATTGTGGTCCGTATGTGCCAGGTGTGGCAGCCGTAGTGGAGAAAGAGTTTTAGAGCTTATCCTTTAAGTAAGAAGAAAACGAGTCCTTGTTTGGGAGGCTTCTGGGGGGAGGAAATAATTTCGAGTCAGGCAATGCCCTCGCAGTGGGGATATTTCCAAAGTAAGCACCCCGCCGGAGGTGGAGCCAAGGCACAAGTATTTCAGGAACGTCCTCAGGTGGGCATGCACTTTGGGAGTGCCCAGCTCCGAGGCCACTAACTAACCAGGAAGGGGGAAAAAAACAATCTCGTGCGATACTTGATGATTAATGCAAGGAAAAAAAGTGAAATGCCCACCGGAGCAGGCCATTTTCAAAGTAAGCACCCACCTATGGCGGAGCTAATGGGCACTTACTTTCAGAATGCCCTGCTCTGAGGCTGTTAACTGACATAAACACTGGCAGTTGAAAAACAAATTCGATTCCCTGTAATACCTGCCGGGTATCACGGGAAATAATGAATTGCCCATAGGAGCCAGCATTCTGCTTTTGAAAAATGCCCCCCCCACCCCCCCCCCCC